>ERZ791852.1695-NODE-1695-length-12701-cov-4.365412_pt1 | contig 12701 bp, 10 predicted proteins | sample MGYA00510287_ERZ791852 | MGnify/ENA primary metagenome ERZ791852 (study PRJEB30046, sample SAMN00715257) | human gut metagenome | study: EMG produced TPA metagenomics assembly of the A metagenome-wide association study of gut microbiota in type 2... | reverse complement strand
TTCATATATATTTTTTTCATTTGCTGAATAGTAGTAAAACTGTAGTAATGGACTTTTCCTAACGTCACGATTTGCCCCGATTTACAGAATCAAAAGCCGATACGTCTTTTTCACTCATACCATTGCCGTATGCAAACAAAAAGTATCTTAATCATAATTTTTCCTTTCGCATATGCATAGATGAGTTTATTATATAACTCCTTGAGATTTTCGTCAAATATATTATAATATAAATATTCATGATTATAAATATTCAGCAGCTTAGAATATTTACAGGAAATAAGGAGGAACATCATGGCTTTAGACGGAATAGTCATTTCAAATATAGTTGCAGAGCTAAACAGCACGATACTAAACTCAAAAATCAGTAAAATCGCAGAGCCTGAGGCAGATGAGCTGCTTCTCACCCTAAAGGGACAAAACGGCTCTTTCAGGCTTTCGATGTCTGCAAGTGCATCGCTTCCATTCATCTACCTGACACTCACAAATAAGGTAAGCCCCCTCACTGCCCCTACATTTTGCATGGTTTTAAGAAAGCATATAGCAAACGGACGCATCACAAAGATTTACCAGCCGGGCATGGAGCGTATCATAAACTTTGAAATCGAGCACTTAAACGAGATGGGCGATCTATGCCACAAGGTGCTTATTATCGAGCTGATGGGCAAATATTCAAACATCATCTTTACCGACTCCGATGGTACGATAATAGACAGTGCCAAGCGTATTCCCGCATCCGTAAGTTCTGTGCGTGAAGTGCTTCCGGGCAGAGCCTACACCATCCCTGCGACACAGGAAGATAAATATAATCCTCTTACTGTAGATTCGAAGCAGTTTGTGGATATTATATCAGCAAAGCCGCTTACTGTTTCAAAGGCTATCTACTCATCCTTTTCCGGCATCAGCCCTCTTGTGGCAAATGAGCTGGCTCACCGGGCAGGCCTTGACGCGGACTCCCCTGTAGCTGCCTACTCACACGATGAGCTTTTGCACCTGGGAAGCAACTTCACATGGATGATGGAGGACATAAAAAATAATCGTTTTACGCCGAATATCGTGCGTGACGGCAATGAACCAAAGGAATTTTCTTCAATAGAGCTGACTCAGTATAGCGATTTAACGGTCACAAAATATGAATCTATATCAGAGGTTTTAGAGCTTTACTACTCTGAGAGAAACACCTATACACGTATACGCCAGAAGTCAGCCGATTTGAGAAAACACGTAAATACCCTCCTGGAGCGAAACCAGAAGAAATATTCCCTGCAGATGAAGCAGCTTAAGGACTCCGAAAAACGCGAAAAGTACAAGGTGTACGGTGAGCTTATCAACGCATTCGGCTACGGACTTACACCGGACGACAAATTTCTTGAAGCAGCAAACTATTATGATGACAACAAAATCATCAAAATCCCTATCGACAACACAAAAACTCCTGCCGAGAACGCGCAGAAATACTTTGACAAATACGGAAAGATGAAACGTACTGCCGAAGCATTGAACGAACTGATTCTTGAAACAAAAGGTCAGATAGACCATCTCGAATCAATTCAGAATTCACTGGATATCGCTTTAAGCGCTGACGACCTCGTCCAGATAAAGGATGAGCTGATAGAATACGGTTTTATCAAAAAAGGAAAGGGTTCAAAGAAACAGAAGGTAAAGAGCAAACCCTTCCACTATATCTCATCAGACGGCTTTGATATGTACGTTGGCAAAAACAACTACCAGAACGATGAGCTCACCTTCAAGCTGGCAACCGGAAACGACTGGTGGTTCCACGCCAAGGGCATGCCCGGCTCACATGTCATTGTAAAAGCTGAAAACAAAGAGCTGCCGGACAGCACCTTTGAGGAGGCCGGCAAGCTCGCAGGCTACTACTCAAAGGGCAAAAATGCCGACAAGGTAGAGATAGACTATCTGCAAAAGAAAAATGTCAAAAAGCCAAACGGTGCCGCAGCCGGCTTTGTCGTGTATTACACAAACTATTCTCTCACGATTCACCCGGATATATCCGATATCAGGCAGATTGAGTAAGCAGATTATACTTATTTCATAACCATTCCAAAACGCTTAAAGTAAAAAGCTGATATACACATGCATAGTCCTGCATGCTATATCAGCTTTTATTTTAGCCATTTCAGCTCATCACAGATTCATCCTCTTTAATTGTTCTTTTGCAAATTCATCCATTTTCTTTTTCAGTATTCTGTTTTCCGCTGTACAAAGCGCCGGGTCTGCTTCAAGCACCTCATCCACCATCTCAGATGCTTCCTTTAGCACATCGCTGTCCTGATACACATCCGCAAGTGCAAATGCAAGATCTCCACTCTGCCTGATTCCAAAGAAATCCCCGGGACCTCTGAGCTTTAAATCCTCACTTGCTATATAAAAGCCATCATTTGATTTATTTAGTATCTCCAGACGTTTTTTAGATTTCTTTGAATTTGACGAATTGATGAAAATGCAATACGATTGTGCATCCCCCCTGCCTACACGGCCTCTTAGCTGATGAAGCTGTGCAAGTCCAAACCTGTCTGCATTCTCTATCATCATGACGGTTGCATTGGGCACATTTACACCAACCTCCACGACTGTTGTGGACACAAGCACCTGCGACTCATTATTTGCAAAGCGCTGCATCACCTCATCCTTTGCCTTGCCCTTCATCCTGCCGTTAAGCACATCTACCGTGATATCCTTTGGCAGTGCCGCTTTAAGCACATTTGCATAGTCTGTGACATTTTCCCCTTCCGAGTTTTCGGTTTCTTCCACAAGAGGGCATATAACATACGCCTGATGGCCGGCTCTCACCTGCTCAGCAATAAAGCTGTAGGCCTTTGGCCTGAATGCCGTGCCAACCACACAGTTCTTGATTGGAAGCCTCTTTGCCGGCACCTCATTTATGACAGAGATATCCATATCACCGTATATGATTATTGCTAACGTACGCGGTATCGGAGTGGCACTCATCACAAGTATATGTGGCTTTCTTCCCTTATCCGAGAAGCTCTCTCTCTGCTTCACGCCAAATCTGTGCTGCTCATCTGTGATAACAAGCGACAGATTGGAAAAATCCGCTTTCTCCTGTATGAGCGCATGAGTGCCTATAATAAGCGCATTTTTCTCGTTTTCAAGGCGCGCATAGGCCTCTCTTTTCTGCTTTGCCGTCATGGAGCCGGTAAGAAGCACAACAGGACTGTCAAGTCCAAACTGACCAACCAGTGAGCAAAACGTCTCATAATGCTGGTTTGCAAGCACCTCCGTCGGAGCCATTATGGCAGACTGATAGCCACATTTTGACGCCCACGCCATAAGAAGAAAAGCAACAATCGTCTTTCCTGAGCCCACATCACCCTGAATAAGCCTCTGCATCACATAAGGGCTTTTAATATCCTGCTTTATCTCATCTATCGTCTTCTTCTGCGCGCCTGTCAGCTCATACGGAAGCTTCTCAATCAATCCGTCTATAAAAGCATCATCCTTAAACTCAAACTCATTTTTGTCCTTCTGTTGCTTTTTATTCTGATACCGCATGCCCATGATAAAGAGAAAAAACTCATCAAAAACAAGCCGTCTTCTTGCCTCCACAAGAGCGTCAAAGTCATCAGGGAAATGTATCTGCTTCATGGCATAATTATACTCGCAAAAGCCGTATCTGTGCCTTATATCCTTAGGCAGATAATCTGACAACAGTGTATCATGTGACAGAGTCTCCTTTATCGTCTTCACTATCAGATTGTTTGTCACACCGCTTGTCACGGAATACACAGGCTGCAGTGTATCGCGTATAGCCTCGTACTTTTGCACCTCATACACCACAGGCTGCTCCATGACATATCTGCCACCCTTTGGCTTAATATGCCCGTAAAATATAAGATGTCTCCCCTGCACAAGCTGTGCCTTAAGGTACGGCATACGATACCATACCAGCTGTATCATATGCCCGGGCGAGCCGATATCCTGCAATGTAATCTGCATTCTCGCTGTATTTTTCACTACAGGTGCCTTTTTTATCACAGCATGGATGGCATAGGTGCTGCTTACGTTTACATTATTCAGTTCATCAATATCCGTTATTTCCGGAAACTTTACATAATCCCGGGGAAAATGAAGGAGTATATCACCAACGGTGTATACTCCCATTTTAGCAAATGCTTTTTGTGTTTTTTCCCCGATTCCCTTAACCGCGGTAATCGGTGAAGCTATATCCATATCTGCTCCTAAATATAATAAATGTCATTTATATTCTTTAAATGGCTTTACTCTACAGAAATAACATAATAGTAGATTGGCTGTCCGCCATCGTTGACCTCAACCTCTACATCAGGATATTTCTCTTCGATTGCTGCCGCAAGCTCATTAGCTGAGTCCTCATCAGAATCGCTTCCGAAATAGATGCTGACAATCGCTGAATCCTCATCTACCATGGCATCTACCATCTCAAGTGTGGTAGCCCTTAAGTCTGTTCCAACAGAAAGGATGCTCTTGTCTCCGATTCCCATGAAGTCGTTCTGCTTGATGGTTTTTCCGTCAATCTCAGTATCGCGGACTGCATATGTCACCTGTCCTGTCTTGACATTTTCTATCTCAGCCATCATCTGCTCTTTATTCTCCTCGGCGCTGTGGTCAGGGATATAATTTACAAGCGCTGTGATACCCTGTGGGATAGTCTTTGTAGGGATAACAATAATCTGTTTATCCTCAACAAGGTCTACTGCCTGGTTTGCAGCCATGATGATATTCTTGTTGTTTGGCAGGATAAATACTGTCTTCGCATTTACATGCTCGATAGCGTTGAGCATATCCTCTGTGCTAGGGTTCATGGTCTGACCACCCTCTATGAGATAGTCCACTCCAAGGCCTCTAAACACTTCATTCATGCCTTCTCCGATTGAAACAGATACAAAGCCCATTTCCTTTGCAGGCATGTTACTTATCTTTTCATCAGCCTGAGCAGCTTCATAAGCCTCTTCCTCAGCCTTCTGCTGTGCTGCAAGCTTCTGTGAATCCTTGATGAGCTTTTCCTGATGCTCCTCACGCATATTGTCGATCTTTATCTTGCTAAGTGAGCCGAAGGTAAGTGCCTTCTGCAGTGCAAGTCCAGGGTCGTTTGTATGTACGTGAGTCTTTACGATCTCATCGTCAGCTACAACGACTATAGAGTCACCGATTGACTCGAGGAATGCCTTGTATGCGTGCTCCTCATTGTCTGACATTGGCGCATTGAGTACAATAATAAACTCTGTGCAGTAACCAAACTTAATCTCTGCCTCTGTCTCAGCCGAAATCTTTGCAGGAGCTGCTCCTGTTGGTGCGCCCTCGATTGTATAGTCAATCTCCTTGCCGATAAGGGCATCATATGCTCCCTTTAATACCTGAACAAGTCCCTGTCCGCCTGAATCAACAACACCTGCCTGCTTTAATACTGGAAGCATCTCCGGTGTCTGGTCAAGCACATACTCAGCCTGCTTTATAACCTCTTCAACAAATGTGACAACATTCTCTGTTTCGTCTGACAGCTCCAGAGCTTTTTCTGCTGCGCCCTTTGCCACTGTAAGGATAGTTCCTTCCTTTGGCTTCATAACTGCCTTGTAAGCTGTCTCAACCGCCTTCTGGCATGCCTCACAAAGAATAGTGACATCTATTTCATCGTATTCCTTTATAACCTTGCAGAAGCCTCTGAAAAGCTGTGATAAGATAACACCTGAGTTTCCTCTGGCACCTCTTAAAGAGCCTGATGAAATAGCCTTTGCAAGCTCTGCCATGGTAGGATTTGTGAGCGAGCTGACCTCCTTGGCCGCAGACATGATTGTCATTGTCATATTTGTTCCGGTATCACCATCCGGTACCGGGAATACATTCAGCTCATTTATCCAGTCTTTCTTTGAATCAAGATTCTTGGCTCCCGCAAGAAACATCCTTGCAAGGAGCTTTGAATTAATGCTTGTGATCTCCACTTTTTGTAGTCCTCCTTAATCAATTACCCTTACGCCCTCAACGTAAATATTGATCTTTGCAATTTTCATTCCTGTAAATGACTCAACCTTGTACTTAACCGTCTCGATAAGATTGTCCGAAACAGTGCCGATCGAAATACCATACGCTACTATTACATGAAAATCAATGGTAATTTCGTTGTTCTCATCTACCTTTACATTTATTCCATGGTTCAGGTAATCTCTCTTTAAAAGCTTTACAAGACCATCCTTCATGTTGACCGCTGCCATGCCTACTATTCCAAAGCACTCTACAGCTACAGAGCCTGCATAGGTTGCAATAACATCTGTATCAATTAAAATTTGTCCATATTGGGTATCCATCTGTCCCTTCATAATATATACCTCCATCATATTGTGACGTAGCTAATGTTATTATACCTTTTTTTTCACAAAAAGCAAATATTTTTATATTTTATCCTTGCATTCTTTATTTTAATCTGATAGAATACATTTGTTGTGAGCTTAAGAGTATGGTAAGCTTAGTGAAATGCAAGGAGGTGCAATATCATGGCAAAATGTGCAATTTGTGAAAAAGGTGTTCATTATGGAAATAATGTCAGCCATTCTCATAGAAGATCAAATCATGTTTGGAAGTCAAACATTAAGAAGGTTTCTTGCAAGGTCAATGGAGTTCCACAGAAGTTATATGTATGTACTTCATGTTTAAGATCTGGCAAAGTTGAGAGAGCTTAGTCTTTATTTTTGAATCTTTTGAATTTTAAAGGACATCCGTTTGGATGTCCTTTTTATTTGCTCTCATATATGATATTAATCCTGCTTATCGTCCTCTGCCTCGTCTACCTTTACATCGTCGAGATTAAGGTCATCATTTTTCCCCTTTGAGAAACGGCTTACAATATCCGGCACCATATCAAGTATCTTTGTCATGCCGTCCTGATTCTTTACATTGACAAGCTTTGTCTGTCCATTCTGGATAACGAGCACTGCACTTGGCTGAATCTTTCCGCCCATACCGCCGGCTCCGTTATTTTTCTTTTCTGCCGAAAATGCTCCTGCTGCCACTCCAAACGACACATCCACAAGTGGAAGTATGATTGTATCCCCTATATGAATCGCATCACCAACTACAGTCTTTGTAGTGATAAAGCTGTCCATCCCCTTGAAAAGTGACTCTACTGTGTTATTGAAACTATTATCTGCCATAATATCTTCCTCCTATCTGCTTATCCTATTATATAATCTGCGGCAGTTTTTATCAAATAAAATTCTAAGTGTTGCCGCTAAAATACTTATTACTATCACATGTCCCTTTATATCAAAGCTGCCCTTTGCATATGGCTTTTCACTCTCGAAATCAGGTGTAATCCGCCATCTGTTTGTATAGCCGACAGGAAAGCATGCTAAAATACCTAATGAAATGCCTGTTGTATCCGGCGAGCCGGTTGAATAAACCATTGTAAGCTTAAGCCTCCTTGGGCATATTCTTTTAAGAATGATAAAAAGCTCTTTTTTCAGATGTAAAAAAGCGGCTTTGTTTCTCTCATCACTGTATTCTCTTTTTAGCTTATAGATACAGTTTTTTATTTTTTCTGACTTATCTTTAAATTGTTTTTTATGTGGCTTTTTATATGTTTTTTTATGAGTGAGCTTTGTTTGTTGTTTTATATGCTGATTCTCATCTGCCGATATTTTAGGCTCATCTCCGGTGTTTTCACTGACTTTATCTTCTGTTTCAGTTTTAGCTGCCTCATCCATTACATCATCATCAGAAGCCTCAGCGGCCTTTTCATCATTTTCATAATCAGAGTCAGCATCATCAAACAGCTTCCGCTTCACAAAAGCAAGCCTTATATATCCGTCAGTTTCATCCGCATACTCTATATGCAGTGCAAACAAATGAAAAAGCCATGACGCATGTGCTTTTGCTCTTATGTCTGTATTGTCAAAGCTTCCGACAGCCCTGTACTTGACCGGCACAAACAGTACGCAAAGCAGCGCTGTAAGTATAAGAGCAAGCACTACAAGGAGTATGATGCCTATGACCTTTAAAATCGTAAATATCATCTATCTATTTCCTCCGTTTGCTCTTTAAATAGCTCTTCACATCTGTTTTACCTGTATTTTCGTATGTCTCCTTAACAATATCACAGGCCAGCAAAAGTGCCTCATCATAATTACCCGCTACTGCGATTATGTGCAGATTCTTCTTAGGATATCCCTTTTGCAGCAATTCTCTTGTCGGAATGATATCCAAAAGATTTTCCTCATTTGACGGAAACGTGATGATGTATGTGTGAAGCATGCCGGCATTATGCTCTATCTTCCACTTGATTTTCTTTATCTTTCCGGTAACAGACTCTCCTACAAATAAATCCTCATACCATTTCATTCCAAAACCTCAAAAAGCAGTTTTTAAAACTGCTTTTTAATAATACTAATAATACTTGTGTGTCCCCCATAAATTGCTTTTCTTTAAATCCAGGTACTCATTGTAAGCCTTCTCAAGTATCTGCTTCTCATTTGCAAACTTGAGCAGATGATATGCCTCGTGATACTTGTAAAACCCTGAATCCATGAAATACTCTTCTCTTTGCGGTTTACTATAATAACTTTCGCCCATCATAAGATACCAGTGTACATCCTTTTCCACTGTATCATGTGGCACGGTAAAAGAATAGTGGCTCTTACCCACGTATTGGATTATCGTTGCACTGGCACCGGTCTCCTCTTTCACTTCACGGATTGCAGTGTCCTTGTACTCTTCATCAGACTCCACAGTTCCCTTGGGCAGTACCCACCCCTCGTACCTGTTCCTGTAGTTCTTGTATAAGAGTAATATTTTGCCACGAAAGATTACCACACCGCCACAGCTCGTTGCTTCTATCATTGCCATTCCTCCAAGTGTGGTTTAAACGCTATTTGTCAGTTCCAACGAAATTTGAACAATAACGTCTGTCATTACACTTAAGTATAACCTACTTCTAAAAAAAGTGCAACAAGCCTATTCATTGAAATATTTATCAAATACCTTTTTTGCCACCGGCACCGCATAGGTGCTACCGGCACCCGAATCCTCCACAACTACTGCGATAGCCAGATCATTGTAGCCATCCTTTTTTCCATAGCCCACAAACCAGGCATTGGTCTGGTCTGTAGAATCTGATACCTGGGCAGTTCCGGTCTTTCCAAAGGCCTCATAGCTCTGGTCTCTGAGCTTTGTGCCTGTTCCATCAGACACCACTGCTGCCATAAGATTCTGAAGAAAAGCTGCCTGATCCTTTGACATAATCTGCTTGTATGAAGCCGGTTTATTCTGCTCCACAAGCGCCCCTGCTGCATTCTCCGTATGGTCTACCAGATATGGCCTCATCAGATTTCCATCATTGCAGATTGCACCGGCAATCATGCACATGTGAAGCGGTGAAACAAGCGTGTTTCCCTGACCTATCGCAGTCTGCATTGTTAGAGCTGACGAAGCATTGTTATCCAATGCAAACTTACTCTTTTTTGAATCAAAGGCTATAGGCAGATCCTTGTTGAAAAGCATGTCGTCACACAAGGTATTAAGCTTATTGTTGTCCACCAAAAGACCTATATTGGAAAAGGACGAGTTGCATGACTTTGCAAACGACTTTGTTAAGTCCTCCTGTCCGTGTGATTTATTGCCGGCACAGTGGATTGTAAAGCCGTCCTCAGTAATGCTTCCGTCACAATCAAAGCTGTAGTCGTTGTATGTAGACGGATTTTCGTTATAATACTCGAGTGCTGTAAAAATCTTAAACACTGAACCCGGGGCATACTGTCCCTGTGTTGCCCTGTTGTAAAGAGCAGTGCTGCCCTCACCGTTTACACTCTCCCAGTCACTTGCGATGGTATTGGGGTCATAATCAGGCTTTGACACCATAACTGCAATCTTTCCTGTCTTCGGCTCAATTGCAATGACAGCACCTTCATAGTCGCCAAGAGCATTGTATGCAGCCGCCTGTGCTTCGTAATCCAGTGTGGTTACGACATTATCACCGGTATTTTTCTTACCGCTTATATCATTTACTATCTGGTCAAGGAAAAACTCATGTGAGCGAAGCAATGAGAAATTTTCCTGCTTTTCAAGCCCGGCCTTACCATTTACGGCAAAGCCTGCTACATGCGCAAACATCCTGCCGTCAGGGTATTCCCTTGTCTCAGATGCATCCGAGCTGACCTTTGTCCGTGCTATGACATGTCCATCCTTAGTCTGTATCTCACCCCTCACTACATTCTTAGAGAAAAGATCCTGCAGCGAATTATATGGACTGTTGATGAATTCGTCGCTTTTTACAAACTGGAAATACAAGAAATAACCTATCAATCCAACAAAAACTATAAGGAAAAAATATGTGACGACCGCATACTCTCTATTTCTGTGTCTTCGTGCTGTTTTTGCCGCCTGCTGCCGGTTTTTTTGTGTTTTTTGTCTCATGGTCCTTTCGTCTCTTGTCATCTATATTTCTCCTTTTTTCAGGGGCTGCCTGCATAATATACATGCCCTGTATCATTCCAAAAATAATCATCGTAGATAAAAGCGAGCTGCCACCATAGCTCACAAGCGGTAGCGTCACACCGGTCATCGGTATAAACTTGGTTGAGCCGCCGACAGTTAAAAGCACCTGAAGCGCATACACGCTGCCAAGTCCAAGCGCCACATACTTGTAAAATGCATCCTTCATCTGCATGGAAAGATTAAATATCATAAGAAAGCAGCTGACACAAACCATAATGAGGCAGACAGCAAATATACCGCCCATCTCCTCTGAGATAGCCGCTATGATAAAGTCTTTAGACACAATAGGTATCTTATTCGGCAGTCCCTGTCCCAGTCCAAAGCCAAACAGTCCGCCTGTACCTATGGCAAAAAGCGACTGACACACCTGATATCCGGCCTTGTCTATGACAGAAAGAGGATCAAGCCATGCAACAATTCTGTTCTTCACATGTGAAAACAGATGATAGCCTGCGTACATTCCAAGCCCCACAAACGCGAGTCCTCCGGCAAAAATATAAAACTTTTTTGTCGCAACATATATCATGACCAGATATGTAAAGAAATACAAAAGTGCTCCACCGAGGTCGTTTGATGCAACAAGTATCAGTACAAACACTGCCGATACGCCGCTTGTTATGGCAAGCTGCTTTAAATCAGTTGACTTATACAGCATGGATGCTATAAAAAACACAAAAAGTATCTTTACAAACTCAGACGGCTGAATTGAAACAGGACCAAATGTCAAAGAAAGCTTTGCTCCTCTGCTCGCCACTCCTACCACAAGCACCGACAAGAGTCCAACTATTCCTACTCCTGCATATGTCCATGTCAGTTTTCGAAACATCGTGCCTTTTTGCATGATAAGCGGTATTAAAAACGCAAATATCGTTCCGGCAAGCACAAAAACAAACTGCCTTAATGCCTTGTCAAACGAAATTCTTGTTAAAATAATCATGCTTATACAAAGCATCATCACCATGTTGTTTAGCACAAGCTCTGAGGCATTCTTATAAAACTTATGATAAATCAAATAAATTGATTCAAAAACCACAAGCTGTGCTATATAAAATCCTATTATCTTTGTATCCATTGTCGTGACAAAGAGCACCAAAAAACCATCTAAATGAATCAGAAACATATAAAATCTCTGCAGATTATATATATGCTTCTGCTTTTTCGGCTTGTCGGGATACTTGAATAAATGAAAGCATAAAAAAGTATATATGAGAAAAAGTATTATCATAATATACTTGGAAAGCTGTACTATCAGATGTACCATGTTATTCTACTCCTCTTTTGTAATGTCCGTTTGTATATTCAGCTACCTTATCATCCATAACCGCCTTAATCTGCTTTGGAGTCTCGATTGTAAAGCTGTATCTAAAACTTCTGATACCTGCCTCCTTAAGCTTACCTATATTCTTTGTGAGCATGGTAGGCAGTGAATTATATATTGTATTATAGCACTCCTTACAGTTGTTACAAACTGCAAAGGATTTATTGTATCTGTCCTTTAAATATATAAGCTTTTGCTTTTTATCACAACTCTTTGTGTTTTTGTGCACACAATTGGCGGTGGTCATAAGCGGATAATATCCATAGACTATCATCTGCGAGCCTATATTGTTTCTGTGCATAATCTCCTTTGAATTGAGTTCAAGCGGCACTGTATCACCACTTACTCCGTGCTCAAAAAAAGCACTCTTTGAAACATCATTAAAGGTATACATATTGTGGTCTAAAATAACTTTTTTCCCTGTAAACAAATTTTCTGCCAGATAAAGCTCCTCGTAGTTTTTCACCACAAAGCCATCGAAGCTTACTTTATCAAGCTCTTTTGCGATAGATACAAAATAATCAGATGAATCCGCCCTGAATATCGTAGGCAGCATGAGATACACTTTTTTATTTCGCTTGGTAAGGCTTTGCACATCATCTGAAAACTGCTGTATAAAAGTCTTCCTGTCATACATGTCAAAATCCAGATAAAATACATCTGTACCCTGTACATAAGACTTCTGAGTTTTTATTGTTCTGTTCCAATTTATTTTTCCTTTTTTAGCAACTTTATATGAAACTTCCTGTTCTTTATAATAACCTCTTGCAAAAAAATCTTTTATAAGATATAAATATGACTGCAACGGAAATTCCATTTCATCAAAAGCATTTCCTTGTCTAAGAACATCTGATTCCTTTCGCTTTGTATTAGCCGAAAG
>ERZ791852.1685-NODE-1685-length-12778-cov-6.931384_pt1 | contig 12778 bp, 15 predicted proteins | sample MGYA00510287_ERZ791852 | MGnify/ENA primary metagenome ERZ791852 (study PRJEB30046, sample SAMN00715257) | human gut metagenome | study: EMG produced TPA metagenomics assembly of the A metagenome-wide association study of gut microbiota in type 2... | reverse complement strand
GATAATGCTCAGTCATCTCGGTGTCGGCGTGGCCTACGATGCTCTGGATGGTCTGGATATCCACGCCCAACGCCTGCATCGGCGATACAATTCCTTTTGTTTAATGGGCCTGTTTGACGGAGCATACAATCAAATTGTCGGGTTTTGGGCAATACTGTCGATTGCGTCAAACAATTTTTCCCCCCAAAAAAATTGGATTTTGGAGTGTTTTTCATTGACCGATTGCGGAATTAGCTGTAAAATCTAAAAAAGAATAGTGGCTGTAGAGTGGGGTACTCTACGATCTGCTCGATCTTTAAGTATTATGATAAGGATTACGCCAATGCGGTGCTGGAACTGCAGGCGGCCGTCCGGTTACAGGGAGCAGGTACTGAAAGCTATCGGGGGTCTTGCTATTGCACTTGCCAATGATGGAAAGCTGGAAGAAGCACAACAGGAGCTGGATACATTGCAGAAAAAAGGCGCTTCCTCCGGTGACCGTGATCTGGTTGCGGCAGAGATCCTGTCCTTGCAAAAGAACTATGATCAGGCACTTGCACTTTACACAAAAGTGTTCAATGAGGTGGAGGACCCGCAGCTCCTGAGCCATGCTTACCTGTCAGCCGCAAATGCAGCGCTGAATCAGGACGATATGGAAAAGGCTGTGCGCATTCTGAAACAGGGATGCCAGAACCTTCCGGAAGGTCAGGCTGTGCTTCAAAAGGAGATGCTTGCGGATCTTATGATGCAGCAGGCAGCATCTGACAAAGAAAATGCAGAAGAATACTATGCTGAAGCGCAGCAGCTGCTGGAGGAACTGGTGGACAGCGGCTACGATACTATTGCCACCTGGTTGAATCTGGCAACTGTACTGCAGGCATTGGATCAGTACAGTGAAGCTGAAAAGGTTTTGAAAGATCTGCAGGAGCAGTATCCATCGGATTATCGTTTTGATATGCAGATGGCCTATCTTCTGATCGACCAGCTCCGCACCAGCGGATGGCTCAAATAAGGAGGGAATACCTGCGTCTACCGGACAAATCTTTTGTGTGGTTGGAATCGTTGACATGATCGTTTCGGCTGTTGCGGCAGTCGTTTCAGCATGGATCCTGCGCAGGCAGGAAAAAAAGCTGAAGGAACAGATCTGGAACGAGTATCAATAAAAATCAATCGATTAAGAGGTATGAAAAAATGCTGAAAAAACTTAGTGTAACGGCTGTTATTCTTGTAATGTCGGCCATGCTTCTGGTGCCGACTGCATACGCGGTGCAGTCAGTAGACGCACCGGCACAGGTGGCTTTGTGACGATTGACGGCAAGCTGTATCATGTTTCGAAGAATGGCTATGCCATCGATCGGTACGCCAAGGGTTTGCACGAGATCGACGGAGGAATGTACTATGTCAAAGAGGATGGCTCGGTCCTGACGAACAGCGCGGTAGAATACCTTACTTTTGATGCGAATGGCCGCTATACCTCTGGCAATGCAACGCTGGACAGCTATGTGGATCAGGCACTGGCTGCGTGCACAAACTCTGGCATGACGAAGGCGCAAAAGCTGCGCGCCGCCTATTTGTATGTCCGGGATCACGGCGCATACCTTGCCCGTCCGCATCAGGCAAGAGGCACAACGGCTTGGGCAGAAGAGAGCGCTTTGTTCATGTTTGAACACAAAAAGGGCAACTGCTACTGCTTTGCAGGCCAGTTCCTTTATATGGCCCGGCGGCTGGGCTACAATGCCTATGTAGTGTCTGGCGGTGTGGGCCGCAAGGACTCGGACCATGCATGGGTCATGATCTGCGAGAACGGAGTTCCCTATATCTATGATGTGGAACTGGAGTGGGGCTATCGTGCCGGCAGATACGGCCATGCAGAATATAATATGTATAAAATGCCGCTGAATAAAACGGTGTTCAGCTACCAGTTTCCGTGATTGCTGAGGTAGCCGAAAAATGGTTTTTAGTTCCGTAATTTTCTTGTTTCTGTTTTTGCCCATCGTGCTGGGATGCTATTATCTTTTGCCCGGGCGGGAAGCAAAAAATCTCTGGCTCGTTGCAGCCAGTCTGCTGTTCTATGCCTTCAGCGGGCTGTAGTATGTTCTGCTGCTGTTGTTCTCTGTGTTCTGCAATTATCTGGCCGGTCTGTTCGTCTCCGGGCGAAAGAGCGTGCTCTATGCCGCTGTGGCCGTTAATCTGGGAATCTTGGGTATTTTCAAGTATCTGACTTTTCTGGTACAGACAGTAGACCGGCTGCCGGGCGTGACGATCCCGGTGCCTTCCATCGTTCTGCCGGTGGGTATCTCGTTCTTCACCTTTCAAGGGCTGAGTTATGTGATCGATGTATACCGGAATGAACGCCTGAAGAGCACTCATTTCCGGGATGTACTGCTGTACATTGCTCTGTTTCCACAGTTGGTGGCAGGACCGATCATCCGCTATGAGGACGTGGCAGATGAGATACATAGCCGCCGAAATACGCTGGAGCAGCTGGCAAAAGGCCTGCGCCGGTTTATTGTGGGCCTGAGCAAGAAGCTGCTGATCGCCGATATCTGCGGCAATGTTGTAGCACTGATCTACAACGCCGACCGCTCTGTGCTGGACAGCCGGACGGCTTGGCTGGCCGCGGTGTGCTATCTGATGCAGATCTATTTCGACTTCAGCGGATACAGCGATATGGCCATCGGCCTGGGCTTGTGCTTTGGGTTCCACTTCAAGGAAAACTTTAACTATCCGTACATCTCGGCCAGTATTCAGGAATTCTGGCGCAGATGGCATATCTCCCTTTCCACCTGGTTCCGGGAATACCTGTATATCCCATTGGGCGGCAACCGGAAGGGCAAGGCAAAGACTTACTGGAACAAGCTGATCGTGTTTTTCTGCACGGGGCTGTGGCATGGTGCAAACTGGACCTTTATCGTCTGGGGCCTGTGGCATGGCTTCTTTATCGTGGCAGAGGACGCCGTTAAAAAGCTGTTCGGACTGGAAAAACATGGCAAAGGCGGGCGGAACCCTGCGTGTGCGGTGCTGAAACATTTGTACACCCTGCTTGTGGTGCTGGTTGGCTTTGTGATCTTCCGTGCAGACAACATGGGGCAGGCCTTCTCAATGATAGGAGCCATGTTTTCCGGTGGCTCTGCCTCTGCGCAGACAGGGCTGCTGCTGGCGCAGTGTCTGACCCCGCTGACCCTGTTTGCACTGGCGGTTGGCCTTGTGGGCAGTACGCCGGTTTTGCCGCTGGTCTGCCGTAAAGCAGAGCAGCAGACCGGAAGCGTGTATGCATGCCTTCAGGCACTGAGTTATGCAGGGGCGCTGGCGCTTTTGCTGGTGGATATCCTGCATCTGTCGGCTGCATCCTATGTGCCTTTTATCTATTTCCAGTTCTGAGGTGGAAAAATGCAAGTGAAAAAATTAGGATATATCCTGTTTGTGGGGGTCATTGCCACAATTTGCATTTTGCCTGTGGCTGTGATGCCTTGGCAGACGGAAAAAGCGGTGGGCAATGAGCAGCTTGCATCCTTTCCTGAATTACGGAAAGAGGATGGCAGCTTCAATACCGGTATCCTGAATGAGTTTTCGGATTATTTTGCGGATCATTTCGGGCTCCGTCATGAGATGATCACCTTGAACGATCAGCTTACCGGAACCGTGCTCAAAACGCTGGACAGCAGCAGTGTGCTGTTGGGAAAAGACGATTGGCTGTTCTATAAAAGCACCCTTGCGGACTATACCGGCGCAGAACCCTTTACAGCCCGGCAGAGTTATGCGGCCGCTCATGTACTGGGTCTGATGCAGGAATACTGCGAAGAGAACGGCATTGGGTTCTGCTTTACCATCGCACCCAATAAAAATTCCCTGTATGGCGGTCAGATGCCGGCACGGTATACGGCAGCCTCCGTACGGAACGCCCAACTGCTTCAGCAGCAGATGGAACAGCAGAATGTCCGGTATGTGGATCTGTTCAAAACACTGTCTGACCACGAAGAGTAGCTGTATTACCGTCGGGACAGCCACTGGAATATGCGGGGCGCACAGCTGGCAGCACAGACTTTGCTGAAAGAACTGAAAGGCTCTGAAGCGGAGTTTGATTCCTGCATCAATGGAAAAACATCCCCGCATACCGGCGACCTGTATGAGATGGTGTACCCTGCCGGAAACGAGACGGAACAGGATACGGCATACGACTTTACCTATCAGTATGACGAAAAATTCCACTCGGCAGATGATATCACGATCCACACGGAAAATTCGGCGGCAGACGAAAGCATTTTTGTATACCGCGATTCCTTTGGCATCAATCTGCATCCTTTTCTGGCACAGAGCTACGGCAACGCCTGTTTCTCCCGGAATATGCCCTACCTTTTGACGGCTGTTACAGAAGAGCAGCCCGATGTGCTGCTGGTGGAACTGGTGGAACGCAACCTGAACTGGCTGCTGGAACGCGCCCCGGAAATGCCTGCTCCGGAACGCACGGCAGTCCCGGCAGCAGATACCGGTACAAGTGCGAAGGCACAACGGAAGGACAGCCGAATGGAGGGGACTTTCTGCCTGACAGGCGATCTGAGCGGGCAGCGTGTGGATGACGACTCTCCGATCTACATTCTGGCAGAGACCGGAACCTACGAAGCTTCCCCCTGCGGAGAGGGAACACAGCCGTTTACGGCGTATCTTCCGCAGAATATGCGGGAGCAGCAACTAAAAGCAGCATTTCTGTCGGACGGTGAATGGGTCTTCTGCGCTCTGGCCGACTGACTGAAAGAATAGAAAGAAGGAACAAACAAAATGAATGTAAACTATAAGATGATGGGTGTAGTGCTCTGCGGTGCGATGCTTCTGGCATCGGGATGCGGGGCAAAAGCAGAAACGACCGCTTCCTCGGCTGTGGAATCCGAATCGGTTTCCGTTGTGGCATTGGAGGCTGCTTCGTCGGAGGCAGTGTCGGAGGCTGTGCCGGAAAGCAAGGCGGTCTCGGAGGCAGTTTCCGAAGCTTCTTCTTCGGTAAGCAAGGCGGCATCGGAGAAACCGGCCGAATCCAAGGCAGAGTCCAAGGCAGAATCCAAGGCCGAGACTGCGGCAAAATCTAAGCTTGCAAAGCAGGAGACGGCTGCTTCCTCCAAAGAAGAAAAGACGGAGCCTGTGGAAAGCAAGCCCGTTACAGAGACTGCTCCGGCAGAAACTGCCAGCTTGGAAACTGCCCTGAAGTATGTGGGCAAAGACGTTTCCAAGTTGTATGCCGCTATTGGCAAGCCGAACAGTTCGGAGTATGCTTCCAGCTGCATCGGTGATGGCGAGGATGGCCTGCTGTATTACAACGGCTTTACTGTGACGACCTACCGTGAAAACGGTAAAGAGACGGTACAGGACGCCTATTAAACATGAAATTCGGCCTCTGGCATTCCACCGGGGGCTGAATCTTTATATGGGAAGATGAGAATGAAACGCCAGAAGATCAAACGATATCGGTTTAGCGTGACGCAGAATACGCGCAGAAGAAGGGCGACAAGGCCGCTGAAAGCCGTCGGTGTAGTACTGGTGTGCCTGTGTCTGCTCACAGGGGGCGCTTTTGGAGTTTACAAAGCGATCCAGAGTAAGACTACGGGGTGGCACGGCGAAGGACTGCATCGCTACTATATCTCGCCGACTACCGGCACCCGTGTGCAGGGACTGTATGAGATCAACTATAAGCTCTACTATTTTGGCAGCAACAACTTTTTGAAGGTCGGCTGGATCGAAGAGAACGGCTATGTCGGCTATGCTAACGCAGATGGAGAGCTCACCCAGGGCGAAGCGAAGATAGATGGAAAATACTACTATTTCCAACCGGAGACCGGCCAGTTGTACACCGGCTGGATCATGCTGGACGGAGTGCAGTACTGCTTTGACGAAACCGGACATCCGCGCACCGGTACTTATCAGGAGGACGGAAAGGTCTGGGAACTGGATAGCGATGGACGGGTCAAAAACCGACTGAACGGTTGGAAAAAAACGGATGGCGTCCTGAAATACTACAACAACAGCGGCGCACCGGCACAGGGCTGGACAGAGATCGATGGAAAGGATTATTTCTTTGTGGACGGTGTCAGTCAGGCCGGCTGGGTTGAAACGGATGCGGGCACGCGCTATTTGGACGGCAACGGAAATCAGATGACCGGGTGGTGTGTGATCGACGGCCAGCCCTATGCTTTTGGGACAAATGGAGAACCGAAGCAGGGATGGAATCATTCCCATGAAAAAAGCTACTATTTTATCAACGGCGTCAGTCAGTCGGGCACATTCGGGGAGGGCGCACTTAGCAGCAACCTGAACGGCAGCGGCAGTGTTCAGCCGGTTGGGGATCAGGCACCGGAGGACGATCTTGCAGAGGATGCCGAGGGCGAACCGCCGGAGGAAGAACTGCTGGAAGCGCAGCCGACACAGACCGAAACAACGGAAGCGGGGCAGACTGCCCCGGCGGCACAACAGCCGACGCAGTCGCCGGAGGGATCGGCGGCAGAGCAGGAGACCGCATCGAAGGCACCGACAGCGCCGGAAACTCCAGCACAGGAACAACAGGAAGAAGGGACGGAAAATACATGAAAACAACAAGACGTGATTTTCTGTACCTTTCGGCCATGGCATGCGCATGGCTTCTGACGGGCTGCCAGAACCCCACAGTGGAAGAGCGGGCTGTCAGCTGGCAGCAGCAGGAAGCCAGTGATCCGGTCTCTGAAACCGGACCGATGTGGAATGCAGCACTGGACGACAATGCGGTTCTGCGGGATGGCATCCGCGTTCCCCAGAACTTCGAACTGCCGTTGGAAGGTTCAACAGGCTTTGCAGGGGCGGCTGTGATGCTGCTGTACGAGAGACCGGATGGGGCCAGTACGGTACTGCGCAGACTTGCAGCGGGAGATATGTTTTATATCCGGCAGGAGTCTGGCGCATATTGGCAGGTCTGCCTGCTGGACGGCACCGTGGGCTGGTTGGAAAATGAACTGTGTATGATCAATCTGCCCGATGTTCTGCCTTCCATCGTATACGAAAACCCCAATGCCAAGGCATCGATCTTTAAAACCTGCGGAAAGGATATTGAAGGCATTACGGGACAGAAACTGTATGACGGCCTGTTCTACAACCAGCGCCTTGGGCGGGATGAGTATCTAATGCCTATCAATTACGCTATGGCAAAAAAGGTTGGTGCAGCGCAGAAAAATGCTTTGAAGGCGGGCGATTGCCTGAAGATCATAGAGACATTCCGGCCCTATGAGGTGCAGATGCTGGTAAAGGATGCAGTGTACGCCAAGGCAAGGACGGACAAGGAACTGATGACGGCGCTGAACAAGGGCGCGTGGAATATCGGCTGGTTTATTGCAACGTCTCTTTCCAACCATCAGCGCGGTGTGGCAATGGACACGACCCTGCTGCGCATCACTGAGCAGACAGAGCACAGCATGGCGGGGTGTCCCTTTGTACAGGTGACCGGTGAGGAATACGCCATGCCCTCTGCCATGCACGAGCTGAGCAGTGCGGCGGCCTGCTTTACCGGCCCGGTAACTTCTAATTCGGCCACCGCATGGAAGCGGGCCACTGCATCGGCATCCATGACAGACGGTGCGCGGCGGCTGCAGGGGTACTGTACCAATGCAGGCATGACACCGCTGGCCTCGGAGTGGTGGCACTTTAACGATCTGGATGCACAGAATAAGGTGCGCATGACCTCTGGAAACGGAAAATTCTGGCTGGACGGCTGTGTCAGCTGGAAAATGTTTGAAGCATAACTTTAGGGCTGCACTAAATTGCGCAGCAGGTCATTCGGATCGAGGATGGGCAAACTCTGTTAGGAGGACTGTATTATGAATACCACATTGCGGCGGGATGCGGATGAGATCATCTGTTCTGGCATTCAGGCGGTTCTGCCGGATAAAGCCGTGTGCCGCGCGCTGGAGGACTTTCAGCCCGGAGGCGGCAGAGTGCTGCTGGTGGCGGCAGGCAAGGCCGCATGGCAGATGGCGCATGCCGCCGTGCAGGCACTAGGGCGCGTGGACGGCGGCGTGGTGGTGACCAAGTACGGCCATGTAAAAGGCAGAATTCCCGGTGTAAATTGTTATGAGGCGGGTCATCCCGTGCCGGATGCCAACGGCTTTGCAGCCACCGAAAAAGCTTTGGCGCTGGTGCAGAGGCTGACCGCAGAGGACACGGTGCTGTTTTTGCTTTCCGGCGGCGGCAGCGCCCTGTTTGAAAAGCCGCTTGTCCCCGGCGGGGAATTGCAGGACATCACAAATCAGCTCCTTGCCAGCGGAGCCGATATCGTGGAGATGAATACCATCCGCAAGCGGTTGTCCGCTGTCAAGGGCGGTCGGTTCGCACAGGCCTGTGCTCCGGCAAAGGTATTCAGCATCGTGCTCAGCGATATTCTGGGCGATCCGCTGGATATGATCGCCAGCGGCCCGGCGGTGCCGGATTCCTCCACCTGTGCGCAGGCTTTTGCCATTGCGGAAAAATACCACCTGAACCTGTCGGAACAGGCGAAGGCGCTGCTGGCGCAGGAAACGCCGAAAGCCCTTGACAACGTGACCACGCAGATCACCGGCAGCGTCCGAGAGCTGTGCACCGCTGCCGCTAAAGCCTGCCGGGAGCTGGGCTATGAGCCTATCCTCCTCACCGACCGGCTCTGCTGCGAGGCGCGGGAGGCAGGCAGCTTTCTGGGTGCCATCGCCCGCACCCATGCGGGACAAGGAAAAAAGCTGGCCTTTATCGCGGGCGGGGAAACCGTGGTGCACCTGACCGGCAAAGGGCTGGGCGGACGCAATCAGGAGCTGGCGCTGGCCGCAGCCCCGGCACTGGCCGGACAAAACACGGCGGTGTTCTCGGTGGGCAGTGACGGTACGGATGGCCCCACCGATGCCGCCGGCGGCTATGCGGATGGCGATACCGCCGCCGCACTGGCAGCAGCGGGCCGGAACGTGTTCGATACCCTGCAAAACAACGATGCCTACCACGCCTTGCAGGCGGTGGATGGGCTTATCATCACAGGCGCTACTGGTACCAACGTCAATGATGTTGCCGTGGTGCTGATCGGGGGAGAAGAGCAGGCAGACGCCTGAAACTCTGTCTGCCTGGCACCCATAATGCTTGACCCCGCTTTGCCCGCTTTACCCGGGCAGGCGGGGTTTTTGTTGAAAATACTTGACAGCTCTTCTGCAAAGTGATATGATTTTGATATCAGAAAGAAACGCTTCCGACCCTGATAAGGAGGGACTTGTTATGGAAGAGAAAATTTTGAACACCCGCAAAAACGGCATGGCTATGTTGCTGCTCACGTTGCTGGGCTATGTGGTGGCCATCGCCCTGTTCATTTACAGCATCACCCTGCTGAATGCAGACCGGATGCTTCTGGGCGTGCCGCTGCTGATTTTGTCCATTGCGTATTGGATCGCAGGCATTTTCCTGTTCTGCGGTCTTAAGGTGTTAAAGCCGCAGGAGGCGCTGGTGCTCACCCTGTTTGGTGATTACATCGGCACCCTGAAAGGACAGGGCTTTTACTGGGTAAACCCCTTCTGTACCGCCGTCAACCCCGCTGCCGGCACCCGCCTGAGCCAGAGCGGAGACGTGAACAGCAAGGAAAACAGCGTGGCTGCGCTGTTTGGCAATAACGGCCAGAATGCTCAGATGAGCGTCGAGTCCATGAGCAAAAAGATCTCGCTCAAGATGATGACCCTGAACAACTCCCGCCAGAAGATCAACGATTGTCTGGGTAATCCGGTGGAGATCGGCATTGCGGTCATCTGGCGCGTGACCGATACCGCCAAGGCTGTGTTCAACGTGGATAACTACAAGGAATACCTCTCCCTGCAGTGCGACAGCGCCCTGCGCAACGTGGTGCGGGTGTACCCCTATGATGTTTCTCCCAACGTGGACACCACCGGCGACGGCGTAGCCGATGAGGGCAGCCTGCGCGGCTCCTCCGAGGTGGTGGCAGCCCATCCGGGACGAGATCCAGAAGAACGTGGCCGAGGCCGGTATCGAGGTGGTGGAAGCCCGCATCACTTATCTGGCCTACGCCCCCGAGATCGCAGCGGTTATGCTGCAGCGCCAGCAGGCAAGCGCCATCATTGATGCCCGCAAGATGATCGTGGACGGTGCCGTGGGCATGGTGGAGATGGCACTGGACCGCCTGAGTGAGAACAAAGTGGTGGAGCTGGACGATGAGCGCAAAGCGGCAATGGTCTCCAACCTGCTGGTGGTGCTCTGCGGCAACCGTGACGCGCAGCCCATTGTGAACAGCGGCAGCCTGTACTGATGGCAGAGCCGAAAAAGCAGATTCCCCTGCGCCTGAATGCGAAGCTCTACGATGCCCTTGCCGCGTGGGCTGAGGATGACTTCCGCTCGGTGAACGGGCAGATCGAGTATCTGCTCACCGAGTGTGTGCGTCAGCGCAAAAAGAACGGCAAGTACGTCTCTGATCAGATCGACGTGCCGCCCGAACTGGATATCAAGTAAAAATAAATGGCTCGACGTTCTGTATAGCGTCGAGCCATTTTTGCAGAGGATTATATTTGAAGGGAGAACTTGCCCGTACTGCCAAGGGCTCCCCTACTAGGGGAGCTGGCGAGCGTATGCGAGACTGAGAGGTTTAATTCGTATGCTCGCTCCACCCGCTGGAAGTGACCACTTCGCCATCGGTGGTGCACCAGAGGGCTTCCACGCCGTCCAGCGATTCCACGAGCTGCCTGCCCTCTTCCAGAGGCAGGCAGAACAGGCCGGTGGTCAGGCAGTCGGCCACGCCGGAGTCCGGAGCCAGCACGCTCACGCCGTCAAAGTAGGCGGCGGGCCAGAGGGTGGCCGGGTCGATGAGGTGGTGGTAGCGCACACCGTCCACAACGTAGTAGCGCTGGTAGTCACCGCTGGTCACGAGGGAAAGGTCGCTCATCTTGACGGCGGCTACAGTGGAGCTGCCGTTGGTGTAGACCTCGGAGGAGTTCCACGGGTTTTCCACGCCGCCTACCCACTGGGAGCCGTCCGGCTTGGTGCCGATGGCCCGCAGGTTGCCGCCCACGCTGATGAGGGCACTGGTCAGGCCCCGGGCTTCGGCGGCCTGTGCGGCCTGCTCCACGGCATAGCCCTTGCCCACGCTGCCCACGTCCAGCGACATGGCCGGGTCGGCCAGATAGACCGTTTTGGCATCTTCATCAATGATGAGGTTGGCAATATCGCAGTGCTGTGCGGCAGCATCCAGCTCTTCCTGCGTGGGCAGCTGGTTATTGCTGTCGTTGTCATCGGCCAGTGCGGCCTCGCGGTAGTTGTGCCAGATGTTCAGCACACTGCCCAGCGCAATGTTCAGCTTGCCGCCGGTGGTGTCGTACATGGTCTGGGCCAGTTCCAGCATCCCGAGGATCTTGTCATCCACTGTCACCGGGGCAATGCCCGCATTGTCGTTGATGGTCTTGATGTTGGTCACGCCATCGTAATCATTATAAATATCATAGAGCTGGTTGTACTCCACAAGGTCGGCGTGGAGTGCGTCCATCTGGGCTGTAAACTCTTCCTCACTGTCGCAGTAGGCGATGACCTGCGTTATGGTGTCGAACACATCATAGAACACGGTGGAGTAGCGCTGCGGGCCATCGGCTGCGCTGGAGGCGGTGGAGCCGGAGGTGCTGCCGCAGCCCGCCAGCAGGCTCAGGCTGAGCGCAGCCGCCAGCAGGGCGGAAAAAATACGCTTGGTCATCATGCTTTGGCGGTCTCCTTTGCGGCGGTAAAGGCGGTGTGCTCTTCCTGCAGATGCGCCAGCAGGTCACCGAACACCCAGCTCTTGCTGGTGGGGGTCACAACGGCCTTGAGGGGGATGTTCACCTGTGCCTGCTTCATCAGGTCCAGCAGGGTGTCCACATCCTTATCCTTGAAGTTGGCCAGCACCAGCGCCGGGGGATAAGCACCCGGCTCCAGCACCAGAGTGCGGGTGGTTTTGACTTCCACCTCGCCCAGCAGCTGGGCCACGGTCCTGCCTGCATCGGCAGGGGAGACCAGCTGCAGCTTCATCCCGAAAGCGGGGGCCATCCCCTCCAGAATGCCCCGGTCGGCGGCAGAAAGGTTCCAGCCCAGCGCCAGCGGGATGCCGGCATTCTGGTTGCGTGCAATATGAGCTTTCATAGAAATACCTCGTTTCAAGGGTGAATTCAAAATACACCATAGTATACCATATTTGATGGCAAAAGAAAACAACCCCCTCAGTCACGCTGCCGCGTGCCGAGAGGGTCGTTCCATTCTCAGTTCATCTTCTTGCCAAAGAACTCGACTTCCTTGGTGATAAAGCCCATCAGTTCATCGAACTGGTCGGGGGTCAGGCTCTGGGCACCATCGCACTTGGCCTTAGCGGGGTTGTTGTGCACCTCGATCATCAAGCCGTCGGCACCGGCGGCCACAGCGGCCTTGGCCAGCTGAGGCACCATCCAGGCATGGCCGCAGGCGTGGCTGGGGTCCACCACCACGGGCAGGTGGGTCATTTTGTGGAGCATGACCACACCGGCCAGGTCCAGGGTGTTGCGCATACTGGTCTCAAAGGTGCGGATGCCGCGCTCGCAGAGGATAACGTTCTCGTTGCCCTCGGCCATGATGTACTCGGCGCTCATCACAAATTCTTCCAGCGTGTTGGCCAGGCCGCGCTTGAGCAGCACAGGCTTTTTCTGGCGGCCCACGGCCTTGAGCAGCTCAAAGTTCTGCATGTTGCGGGCACCCACCTGGATGAGGTCTACATTCTCGAACAGGGGCAGGTGCTCGGTGTTCATGATCTCGGTGACGATGGGGGAGCCGGTGGCACGGCGGGCCA
>ERZ791852.1679-NODE-1679-length-12795-cov-3.003297_pt1 | contig 12795 bp, 10 predicted proteins | sample MGYA00510287_ERZ791852 | MGnify/ENA primary metagenome ERZ791852 (study PRJEB30046, sample SAMN00715257) | human gut metagenome | study: EMG produced TPA metagenomics assembly of the A metagenome-wide association study of gut microbiota in type 2... | reverse complement strand
TTACTCAGGGCAGCACCATCGAGCTTTCCTGCGACGGCCCGCTGCGTGAGCCGTACACCTGCTACCTGCAGGGCGGCCTGAACTTTGCCGCAAGCCGCGCAGGCGTGCTGCTGGCCATCCAGAAGGCTTATTTTAAGGGCTGAAAAGGGGAGAGCGCATGCCTGTTTTAAGTGACCGTGTGGGTACCTTTCTATATCCCGCTGGTGCCGCCCACCTATGAGTTTGATATCTCCCTGATCGAAAAGGGCTTTGCGGAGGGAGCCAAGGCACTGATCCTGTGCAACCCCTCCAACCCTTGCGGCAAGGTGTTCCGCCGGGACGAGCTGGAGGCCATTGCCGCCGCCAAGGGGATCGATCTCTCCAAGGCAGCTGCGGCCTCCACCCACGGCAGCACCGTGCCGCCCACCGCGCGCTACTCCACCCTGCAGGACCTCGACGCCGGGCGGCACACAGAAATCGATATGTTCTCCGGTGCGCTCATGCGCATGGGGCGCGAGTTAGGCATCCCGACGCCCTACAACGAATACACCTACCACATGATCAAGGCTCTGGAGGAGAAAAACGACGGCCTGTTTAACTATACGGCAACAGATGTTGTGACCTGCTCCCGATAATAAGGGTGCTGACGGCCCTTGCGGGCGGCTGCATTTTTCTGAATTTTCTTTATTTTTTGCAGAAAAAAACTCTCAATAGTCCCACCGCGGGCGTCTATTGAGAGTTTTTTTCTGCATTTTATAATTACCTGCGGCTCTGCGTCGCCTTTTGGCAGCCTGCATTTTGGAAAAGCTGTGTTTCTCCTGCCGGCCCTCTCCCCTTCCCTATCGGTTTTCCTGGATGCGCATGATTTTGTTTGCCGTTTTGTATATTATATATAAATTATTACGCTTTGTTTCTTTTGTGCTATTTTTTCAGTGGAGAAGATTTCTCGCAATACGTTTTGCTTTTTTCGTATACTTTTACGTACTATCGAAGATTCTTAGAGAATTTTTTGTTCAGAATAAAACTCGCAATACAAAAAGGAGAATTTTTCTTTTTTTTCTTCTGCTGTCAGAAAATTTCTCTCAATAAGCCTTTTTCTCCTTCTGCCCTCTCTTTTTTGTCACTGCGCTCTCCCCTGCTCCGCCGAAAAAGCCGCGAACTGATTTTTTCACTGCGCAGCATTTTTCTCTCAACAGCGCAGAAGAAAACTCGCATTTCGCTGTCTGCTTTGCCCTCAGCCGCTTGCGTACTGCGAGTTTTTTTCTGCCGAATTGAGAGTTTTATTCTGGCAAAATCAGCAGAAGAGAACTCTCAGCACAGCAGAATATTTCTCTTTTTTCGTGGGAAGAAAACTCTTTTTTCACAGGAATTTTTCTCTCAATTCAGCAGAAGAAAACTCGCAATCTACTTATTATATATAAAGAGATAAATTTATAAAATAATAAATAATAATTATAAGAAAAAAAATACAAATGGCACATTTATTTTTTATTGCGAGAAGCCGTTGACATTTTCCGCAATTGCGTGTATGCTTAATGTACTGTATTTGTGGAGGTGTAGGCCTATGTCTGAAAAGCGGAAAAATGACACCATCATTGAAGGCGAATACTATGACCCGGACCTCCCTGCACAGGAAAACACGCCGCCACAAAAGCACCGCCGCACCCGCTCTGCAGGCAATGTACCCAAGTACAACCCGGCGTCGGAAGCGATCATCACCAAGAGTAATGACCTGATCCAAAAGACAAAATATGCCCTGCCAAAGCTGGAGCAAAAGGTGCTGCTGGCCATGATGGCACAGATCAACCCCAAGGAGACCCCGGATGCGGACCGCGTTTATTCGTTGAGCTTTTCCGACTTCGGGCGGCTGGCCGGGGTCAACATGCACGACAACACCTATCTGGAATACCTGAAGGACACCGTCAAAAGTTTGGAGGACCGCTCCTTCTGGAGCCTGGACCCGGCCAGCGACGGCCACCAGTACAAGGTCCTGTCCTGGCTGCAGCGCGGCTCCACCGTGAATGACCGGGACAAGCAGATCCGCGTGCGCTTCAATCCGGAGATCCTCCCCTATCTTTCCCAGCTGAAAAGCAACTATACCTCCTACAACGTGGAATATCTGCTGACGATGAACAGCACCTACTCTATGCGTTTTTACGAAATTTTGCTTTCCTACGACAACGGAGACACCGATTACGGCTACACGAACGGCCTGGTGTTTCAGCCGGTCACAAAAGAGATACTGGACCGTTTCCCGGACAAGGCGCAGGACATCCGCGGCTTCAAGTACAAAGTGTTTGACATTCAGGAGCTGAAGGAGCAGCTTTCTCCCCCGCCGGAAAAGCGCAAAAAGGACAAGGAAAAGCCGCTGACCGAAAAGTACAGCAACTTCCACGATTTTGAGCGCTACGTCCTGACCAAGGCCAGGGACGAGATCAACCAGATGACCGACCTCTGGTTTGACTATATCCCGGTCCGCATCCGCGGCGGCAGAAAATACGAGCGGCTGTACCTGTTCATCCGCTACAAATCCGCGCAGGAGATGGACGCAGTGCGCCAGCTGCACGCGCAGAAAAGCGCTCGCAATGAGGAAGTCCCGCGCCGCAGAAGGACGCGGAAAACCACCGAGCCGGAACGAAGCGCGGCAGCTGTATCCGTGGCAGAGCCGCTGGGGGACGAGCTGTTTACTATGACGGTGACGCGGGCTGTTCGCGTGCTGGAAAGCAGGGCGCGCAGCCAGACCCTGCAGGAAAAAATTTCACCGGAGCTGTACAGTGCGGTGTCCTCGGTGCTGGTATACACGGCGCGTCTGCTGACCAACACCAACAGCGAGAAAAGGGCAAAGCAGGCGCAGGAGACCCGCGACGCGCTGAACCGCATCCTGGCCCAGCAGCACGATTTGACCTGCTGGGCGCTGGGCATGGCGCGGATGATGCTGACCAAAAAGGAGCACGGCCAGCTCAAGTCGCCGCAGTACAACGCGACCATTGTATACAACGCGATGGAGGATATTACGATCATCCCGAGCGGCAGGGACGAGCTGCGCAGCGCTGGTGCAACGGATCATTTCAAGGCAGATCTGTCCGTCTTTGATGAATAAATTTGCCACGGAGTTATAAGACCAAAAGGCATAACAAAAAGCGTATGGATACCCGGTCCGCAAAATACTGCGGCATGGGCGTGTCTATATGCTTTTTTCTTTATATAAAAATTTGCCACGGAGTTATAAGACTTTTCTGCCGCAGAAAAGCCCTGCCAAAACTGCAAAAGTGCTGTTGACGATGCTGGCAAATGTGGTATACTATACATAGATGAAAACGACATAAAAAATAATTTGCCACGGTGTTATAACTACATAATGAAATGGGGAACAAGCGAATGGCTGCAACAGTAATAACCATTGCGGTGGAAAAAGGCGGCTGCGGAAAAACCGTAACGACCTCTAACCTTGCCTATCTGATGGGCGACGAGGGCAAAAAGGTGCTTTGCCTGGACACCGACCCGCAGGGCAACCTGACGTTTGCCCTGACAGGCGGCAACGCCATTACCAGCAAGGCCTTTGCCAACCGCAGTCTGTATGATATGATCGACGGCTTCCGCTACAACACACAGACCAGAGATTTTATCGTCGAGTCGGAATATGAAAACGTGGACCTGATCCCGGCCAACGACCAGACGCCGCGCCTGTCCAAGCGGCTGGAGGATCTGTACACGGACGCCCAGCGGGACTATGACCGCGGCGACCCGAAGTATCTGGCCAGCGATACCGACGTGCTGGACTATTTCCTGCGCCAGGTCAAAGACGAGTACGATTATATCCTGATCGACACCCAGCCAAGCCGGGACAGCCTGCTGCTCTCCAACGCAATTGCCGCGGCGGACTATGTGCTGATCCCGCTGAAGTGCGATTCCTTCTCGGAGGACTCGGCGTTCCGCACCTATGTGCTCTGCAATGAGATGCGCAAGAGCAAGACCTCCCGCATCAAGGGCGTCGGCGTAATGCTGACGATGGTGCAGAAAAGTGCAGCCTCGCAGGACATCCGCAGTGACTGCCGGGCCAAGCTCGGCGCAACGCTGTTCAACGCGGAAATCGCCTTTGGCAAGAGTGTGGATAACAGTATCAACCGCTGCGTGCCGGTCTGCTACTCGGCCCGCACGCAGCCCCCGGCCAAAAGCTATGTGGCGGCGTATGAGGAGCTGAAAAAGCGCCTGGCGGAATTGGAGGAAAAGTAAGATGGCTATGAAAAAGAAGCCCGGCAGATCCAAGGTCGAGGTGGGCATTCCGTCCACCGAGGCGGTTTTCAGCGCCGGAAACAACAACGCCTCCGGCAGCCTGATTGCCAATCTGGCCACGCAGAACCGCGCCGAGCTTGCCTATGAGCTGCGGGAAATTGCCTTGCAGGACATCGAGCTGAACCCGGACAATGCGATTTTCCGCCAGCTGGACACCGACGAGGATGTGGAAACACTGGCCAACGACATTGACCGCAACGGCCTGATGCACAATCTGGTCGTATATCCGCGGACGGATGGAAAACAGACGAAGTACGTTCTGCTCTCCGGCGAGCGCCGCTATAAGGCATTGAATTATTTGCAGGCGCGCGGCGACGCAAAGTGGAACACAGTCAAAAACTGCCGTGTTGTCACAACACCGCTGAGCGACAACGAGAAAAAGGTCATGCTGCTGAGCGCTAACCTGCAGGTGCGCGGCGGCTTTGCCAACGAGATGATCCGCCGCAAGGCGGTTGCCGAGCTTGTGTCCTGCCTGCAGGCAGAGCCGTACAACCTGACAGCAGCCGAGGCAAAAAAGGCCATCAAGGAGGCAACGCCCATCAACGGGCGGCAGATCGATAAGGATCTGAGCATTGAAAAAAATCTGAATGAGGGTCTCAAGGATCTGCTGGATCGTGGCTTTGTGCTGCGCAGCGAGGCGGAGAGTTTTTTGCGGATGACGCCCGAGGAACAGAGGATCGCTGCCCAAATGCTGCAGCAGCTCTATGCTATTGCGTACAACGGCCCGGGCAGCGCAGCCATTCAGGACGAGAAAAAAGCGATTCGCGGGCGGTTCGTAGATGCACTGCGGACGGTAGCCGACACCAGCAGTATGCAGGATGCCCACGAGGCGTTGGTCGCTGCGGTGTTCACGGTCCAGAAGGAGATGGCGTGTCTGAAGGAGACCATCCGAAAGGTCAAGACCATCCCGCCGGAGCAGCCCACCGCGCAGGTCGAGCAGACAGAGGTCATCCGGGAGGTCAGGGAAAAGACCGCCGTCGCCAAGGCACAGAGCAAAATTACGGGCAAGCTGTCCAGCCAGACAAGCCGCCTGGAAACGATGCTGCGCAGGAAAAACCCCGAGAAGCGCCTTGCAGAAAAATATACCCACGAGGAGCGCCGGCAGGCCATGAAGGAGCTGGACGAGATGATCGCCACGGCCACGCGGCTGCGGGAAATAATTGCAAAGGTGGAGCGCAGCGCCGATGAAGCCCAGGAAGTATAGGCTGCGTATCCGCCTGCACCGCAAAATTTACGACCTGCTTGAGATGGAAGCATTGTGGCAGGACAGTAAGATCGGTACGCTGGCCAACCGCATCTTGCAGGAGGAGCTGGCCAAGCTCCGGCAGGTCGGACTGGACCACTGCGTGTGCGGGGATGAGGACGCAGCATCCGCACGGCGCATCGAGGCAGAGAAGCACCCCGAGAGCTATTATATGCTGCCGTCGTTTGACTGCCGCGAAAAGTATATGCCGACCCATGGCCGCGGCCTTGACACGAAGGGACAGGTCACGCTGCTGGTCACAGCGGAGCAGCTGCAGCTGATCGACGCGCTGTTTGACCGGGAAAGCGGCTGTGTCCGCGGGCTTTACTCGGAATCCCAGGGGCAGACGGTCAAAAGCTACCGCTATCAAATCGTGGGGCTGCTGCTGCACAATCCCTTGCTGCAGGAATTACAGAAGCAATAATTGCTACAGAAAAGGACTCGCAATGGATTTGCGGGTCTTTTTTTATAGAAAGTTTGTGGTAGGGCAGGGGAGAGAAAGGAGTATTGCGAGAGAATTTCTTGAAAAAATGAAAAAAGTAAGAAAAAAGCACCTGCTTTGTTATCGAGAGAATGTAGGGGCGAACATTGTTCGCCCGCCAACCTGGTGCAGCAAGGCTTTTCCGGGAAGGCCTTGCACATAGCGCGCGGGCACGGGCGAGCAATGCTCGCCCCTACAGAGTTTTATAACGGCAGGATGATTTACAAACAGTAATAGTAAATTAAATGTTTCCAAATTGTACTTTTGATGCCCTGTATTGCGAGAGAATTTCTGCAAAAAAAAGAAAAAATCTCCGCCTTGCAACTGCGTTTTATATCTGCTACAATAGCGGTAAAAATAGGGGAGGTCTGCACATGGAACCGGAAAAGCTGTTGGAGGCGCTGCACACAGCGGAAAAACTCAAGGACACAACGCGGCATTGCTATACATCGAAGGGACGGCATGAGAGCGTGGCCGAGCACAGCTGGCGTATTGCGCTGATGGCGTTCTGGCTGCGGGATGAATTTCCGCAGGCGGACATGGACAAGGTCATCCGCATGTGCCTGATCCACGATCTGGGAGAGTGCTTTACCGGGGACATCCCGGCGTTTGACAAGACCGCCGCTGATGAGGCCGCCGAGGAAGCACTGCTTTCCCGCTGGGTCGATTCACTGCCCGAGCCGGTCTGTACAGAGATGCGGACGCTGTACGCGGAGATGGCTGCCTTGCAGACGACGGAGGCCAAAATCTACAAGGCGCTGGATAAAATGGAGGCCATTGTCCAGCACAACGAGTCCGCGATTGCGACCTGGGAGCCGCAGGAGTATGCGCTGAACCTGACCTACGGCGTGGAGCAGTCGCAGTTCTCGCCCTATATGCAGGCGCTGCGGGAGGCCCTCCGGCAGGAAACGCTGCGCAAGATGGAGCAGGAGGGCGCGACACCGCAGCCGTGAGAACGGTATAAAAAATCCTCCTGGCGGGCAGAATAGAAGGTGATGATTCTGCTGACAGGAGGAAACCAAATGCGAGAAATGTTCTGCTTTCAGTGCCAACAAACGGCGCATAACACCGGCTGCGACGGCAAGGCCGGTGTCTGCGGCAAAAAGGCCGACACCGCCAACTATCAGGATGAGCTGATCGGGGCACTTATCGGGCTGGCGCGGGCGGCGCGGGCTGGGACACCGACACCGCACACCGATGAATTGATTTTGAAAGGCCTGTTCACGACGATCACGAACGTGAACTTCAACAACGAAACTATCCTGCAATGCAAGGCGGAAATCGAAAAGGAAAAGGCTGCCGTCGGCCCCGGGCAGCTTGACGATTACGACCTTGCCGCGCTTTGGGCGGCGGGGGAGGACGTGCGCTCGTTGAAATCGCTGATCCTCTTTGGGCTCAAAGGCATGGCGGCCTATGCGTACCACGCCCGCGCACTGGGGAGAACAGACCCCGCTGTGAACGCCTTTTTCTATGAGGCACTCGAGGCCATCGGCGCAGAGAAAACGCCTGACGAGCTGCTGGCGCTGGTGCTGAAAACCGGAGAAGTCAATCTGGCCTGTATGGCGCTGCTGGACGCAGCCAACACCGGCGCATACGGTGACCCCGTGCCGGTCACGGTGCCGCTGACGATTGAGAAGGGCCCCTTCATCGTGGTCAGCGGCCACGACCTGCACGATCTGAAGCTGCTGCTGGACCAGACCGCGGGCAGGGGCATCAACATCTACACCCACAGTGAGATGCTGCCCGCCCACGGCTACCCGGAACTGAAAAAATATCCGCACCTCAAAGGCAACTTCGGCACGGGCTGGCAGAACCAGCAGTCAGAGTTCCACAACATCCCCGCGCCCATCCTGTTCACAACGAACTGTCTGATGCCGGTGCGGCAGAGCTACAGTGACCGTGTGTTCACGACGTCGGTGGTGTCCTACCCGGAGCTGACCCACATCGGGGACGACAAGGATTTCACCCCGGTCATTGAAAAGGCGCTGGAATGCGGCGGCTACCCCGAGGATCACCCGATGACCGGGATGAACGGCGGCAGCACGGTCATGACCGGCTTTGCCCGCAATGCGGTGCTGTCCCACGCAGAGCAGATCGTCCGGCTGGTCCGGGAGGGGAAGATACGCCACTTTTTCCTGATCGGCGGCTGCGACGGTGCAGCACCGACGCGCAGCTACTACACGGACTTTGCACGGATGACGCCGCCCGACACGCTGATTCTGACGCTGGCCTGCGGCAAGTACCGGCTGAACGATATGGATCTGGGCAGCATCGAAGGCATCCCGCGCGTTCTGGATTGCGGGCAGTGCAACGACGCCTACAGCGCCATTCGCATTGCGCTGGCGCTGGCCGAGGCGTTTGGCTGCGGCGTCAACGACCTGCCGCTTACGCTGGTGCTGTCGTGGTATGAGCAGAAGGCTGTCTGCATTTTGCTGACGCTGCTGTATCTGGGGCTGCGCAATATCTACCTTGGCCCCACGCTCCCGGCGTTCGTCTCACCGAATGTACTGGACTTTCTCGTTAAGCAGTACAACCTGACGCCCACGGGCGACCCGAAAACAGACTTGGAAAAGATACTGAACCGACAATAACAACATCCGCCGTGCAGAGAGACGCCTCTCTGCACGGCGGTTGCTTTTTGCGGCTTTTGGCTTCTTCAGGCAAATGGGCGTTACACCTTCACCAGCTCATACGCCTGCGTGCCGATGCCAAGGGTCTCGGCGCTGTCGATGGTGTGGGTGCCGTGGCGGCTGTTGACGCGCTCCATAAAGTGGTCGCGGCCCGGGTCATTGCTGTTTATGACCAGATCGATGCAGGCGCGGTCCAGCGCGACGGGGTCAAGGCTCGAGAGGATGCCCACATCGTTCATGCAGGGGTCCTCGGCCACGGCGCAGCAGTCGCAGTCAACGGAAAGGTTCTTCATGACGGCGACATAGGCAATCTTGCCCGCAAAGTGCTTTGCCACGGTGGAGGCGGCGTCTGCCATGGCTTCAAGGAAGGTGTCCTGCTCGGCGCAGTTCTCCCACAGGATGTGCTGGTCGGTGACCTTGCCGCCGGAATGGATGTACGCCTTGCCGGCGCTGGACGCGCAGCCGATGGACAGCTGCTTGAGCGCACCACCGTAGCCGCCCATCGGGTGACCCTTGAAGTGGATGAGCACGAGCATACTGTCATAATTCTCGATGTTCTTGCCCAGATAGTTGACCTTGAGGACCTTGCCGTTCTCGACGGGCCATTCGACGTCCGGACCCTCGGCGTCCATGATGTCAACATCAAACAGGTCGCTCCAATGATGCTTCTTCATCAGCTCGATGTGCTTGGGCGTCTCGTTGCGCGCGCCGCCGTAGGCTGTGTTGCACTCAACAACGGTGCCGTTGACGGCGTCGATGACGGGCTTCATAAACTCGGGGTGCAGGTAGTTCTGGTTGCCGTCCTCGCCGCTATGGACCTTGACGGCCACCCTGCCGGGCAGCTCGATGCCCAGCTGGCGGTACATCTTCACAACGGCTTCGGGGGTGAGTTCGTTGGTGAAATAGACAGTAGATTTAGCCATAATGGGGGGACCTCCGTTTAAAATAGTAGCGTGATAAAAGGCTTCCCACTCGGGGGAAGCTGTCCGCGGAGCGGACTGATGAGGGCAAAGCATGCGATTGCTGCCTGTTCACGGGTGGCCAACGGAGGGCTGCCCCTCATCCGGCCTCGGTCGGGGCCTCGGCCACCTTCCCCCGTGGGGGAAGGCTTTTGGGGGACACCCCGCAATTCCACAATCAATCCAGCAGATTCGTCATGCTTTTCAGGCTGACACCCAGCGTGGACGCATTATGCAAAAGCGCGGACGTGGCCGGGGGCAGGATGCCCATGGCGCCCAGGACGATGAGGGTGCTGTTGAAGCTCATGATAAAGCGGTAGTTGCTCTCGGTGCGCTTCTGCAGGCCGTTGGCGATGGACTTCAAGAGCACCAGCTCGCGCAGGCTGTCGGCGGCAATCGTGACGTCGGCGATTTCCCGGGCAATGGCCGCGCCGTCGCTGATGGCAATGCCGACGTCGGCGGCGGACAGGGCGGGGGAGTCGTTGATGCCGTCGCCCAGCATGATGACGGTGTGCCCGGCGGCCTTCTCCTGCTCGACAAAGTTGGCCTTGTCCTCGGGCAGGACCTCGGCGTAGTAGCGGTCCACGCCGACCTGCTTCGCAATGACCGACGCGGTGCGGTCATTGTCGCCGGTCATCATGACGGCCTTGCGGATGCCCAGGCCGCGCAGCTGTTTCAAAACCTCGGAGGCTTCCTCGCGCAGCGGGTCGGCAATGCAGATGACACCGGCCAGCACACCGCCGATGGCCAGATACAGGTGGGAATATTCCGGCGGCAGCGCGTCGAATTTGCCGCACTCGCTCGTCGGAATGCAGCAGCCCTCGTCCTCAAAGACAAAGTGCTGGCTGCCGATAACGGCCTTCTCGCCGCTGATCTGGCTGGCAATGCCGTGGGCGACGACGTACTGCACCTCGCTGTGCATCTCGTCGTGGCGGATGCCCTTTGCGGCAGCGGCCTGCACGACGGCGTTCGCCATCGAGTGGGGGTAGTGCTCCTCCAGACAGGCCGCGATCTGTAAAACCTCGTCCTCGGTGCGGGTGCCGAACGGCACGACCTGCACAACGGTGGGCGTCGCGTGGGTCAGCGTGCCGGTCTTGTCAAAGACGATGGTATCGGCGTTGGCCAGAGCCTCCAGATACTTGCCGCCCTTGACCGTGATATGGTAGCTGCCGCACTCACGCATGGCGGACAGCACGGCCAGCGGCATCGACAGCTTGAGCGCACAGGAAAAATCGACCATCAGGATCGAGATCGCACGGGTCGCGTTGCGGGTCAGCGCGTAGGTCACGGCGGTGCCTAGCAGGCTGTACGGGACCAGTTTGTCGGCCAGCGCGGCGGCGCGGGTCTCGCTGGCGGATTTCAGCTTCTCGGAGTTCTCGATCATTTTGACGATCTGGTCGTAGCGCCCGTTGCCGGCCTGCTGCTCGACGGTCACGGTGATCTGGCCCTCCTCGACGACGGTGCCCGCGTAGACGACGGCCCCCTCGCTCTTGCGGACGGGCTCGGCCTCGCCGGTCAGGGAGGCCTGGTTGACGCTGGCCTCGCCGTCCAGCACCCTGCCGTCCAGCGGGATGACGCTGCCGGTGTGCACGACGATGGCGTCGCCCGCGCACACCTGCGAGATCGGCACAAGGACCTCGCCCTCGGCGGTCTGCTGCCAGACGCGGTCCACGTTCAGCGACATGCAGCGGGCCAGGTCGCCCAGCGATTTCTTGCGGGTCCATTCCTCCAGCAGCTCGCCCAGGCGCAGCAGGAACATGACGGAGCCTGCCGTGCCGAAATCGCCGCGCAGCATCGACACGCCGATGGACAGCGCGTCGAGGACCTCGACCTCGAGCCTGCGGCGGAAAACGCACCGCAGACCGCGGAAAATATAGGGCACGCTGCGCACCAGCGTGTAGACCATGCGCAAGGGTGCGGGCAGGAACAGCTTGCGCGCAAAGTGGAAGATCGTCATATTGACGAGCTTTTCCTGATATTCGCGGTTGACGGCGCGGGGGCTGTTGGCGGGCACCTCGGCCAGGGCATCCGTGTCAAAGCGGAAGGCTGCCAGGCCCCTGACGATACCGGCGCGGCTCTCGGTATAGACGATGACGACGTCGCAGGTGCGCTCATACACGGCGGCGGTGCGCACGCCGGGCAGGCTGGTCAGATAGTCCTGCAGCTGGTCCGCCTCGGCCAGCGACATGCGCGGCTTACGGAGATGCAGGCGGATGCGCCCGCGGCTCTCATGCAGAATATTCCATTTCATAAGTACTCTCCCGGTAAATAAAAAAGGCTTCCCCCGAGGGGGAAGCTGCCGCCAACGGCGGCTGATGAGGGCGGACTGTTCCGCGGTATCCCGTGAACGGGTGGCTGCGGCGAACACGCACCTCATCCGACCTCGCTTTGCTCGGCCACCTTCCCCGCCCACGGGGAAGGCTTTTGCAGCAGCGAAAACTTACTCAGCCTTCTCCTCGGCGGTGTCCTCCACAACGGCGTCATCCTCGGCGGCGCGCTGCTCGTTGATCTCCCTGGCGTCGGCCAGAATGTCGCCGCAGTTCTCCTGCAGGGTGGTGGCGGTCTTCATGACCTGGTCCTTCATGCGCAGGACAGCGGCGGTGCACTGGGTATACAGCTTCTTCGCATCCTTGCTGGTCAGAATCTCAATACCGGCGGAGCCAAACAGAGCGCCGCCTGCAAACAGACCGATCTTTGCCCAATTCATAGTTTAAATCCCCTTTACTGTAATATACTTGCGATGGTGTATAAAATGTGCCCCATCGGGCGAACCTGTAAGGTTTACACATAATTCTACAACGGTTAGTCACGACTGGGGTAGACTGAAAAGGCGTACGGTGTGCAGAATGGATTTTTTCGCTAAAAATCTCCTTGGCCCCTCTGCGAGGGAGGCAAGAAAATCTTACGCGGTGTGGCTGCTTGCCGTCGCCGCAGCTCGGTGGGGCGGCGGCCTGTGTGGCGGCGGAAGGCCGCGGCAAAGCGGCTGGGGTCCTCATAGCCGACGCGGTGCGCGATCTCGGCCACGGGCAGGTCGCTCTCCTGCAAAAGCCGGGCAGCGGTGTCCATCCGCAGCCCGCGCAGGTAGCTGGCCACCGGCACGCCGTACAGCGCCTTGAAGCAGATCTTCAGCGAGCTTTGGGACAGGTGAAATTTTGCGGCCAGCTCGGGCAGGGTGATGCGGCTGCCCTGGTGGGTCAGCAGATAATCGTG
>ERZ791852.1677-NODE-1677-length-12799-cov-3.689266_pt1 | contig 12799 bp, 10 predicted proteins | sample MGYA00510287_ERZ791852 | MGnify/ENA primary metagenome ERZ791852 (study PRJEB30046, sample SAMN00715257) | human gut metagenome | study: EMG produced TPA metagenomics assembly of the A metagenome-wide association study of gut microbiota in type 2... | reverse complement strand
CAAAAGAACAATTAGAAGCAACAGATCTTAACATTGTTGTAGCTGGTACAAAAGATGCTATCCTCATGGTTGAAGGTGGTGCTCAAGAGGTTCCAGAAGAAACTATTCTTGAAGTTATCATGACGGCTCATGAAGAAATCAAAAAAATCGTAGCTTTCCAAGAAGACATGAAAGCTCAAGTAGGCAAGGAAAAACGCGTATTTGAAAGCAAAGACGTACCTGCTGAAATCGCTGAAGCTGTTCGCGCGTATGGTCACGATAAACTTGACGCAGCTGTTCGTTGTGCAGATAAACAACAACGGGATGCACAAGAAACTGAAGTACGTGAAGACGTATTAGCACACTTCGCAGACATCTATCCAGATAACTTAGCTGATGTAAATAAAGCATTCGATGCGATGACGAAGGAAATCGTTCGTCATATGATCACTGTTGAAAAAATCCGTCCAGATGGCCGTAAACTTGATGAAGTTCGTCCAATCTCTTGTCGTACAGGTGTATTGCCTCGTACTCATGGTTCTGGTCTATTTACACGTGGTCAAACTCAAGTATTGAACGTAGCTACTGTAGCTCCATTGTCTGAAAAACAAACTATCGATGGCATCGGTTTAGAAACAGAAAAACGCTATATTCACCACTATAATTTCCCATCCTTCTCCGTAGGGGAAACTCGTTCCTCTCGTGGTCCTGGACGTCGTGAAATCGGTCATGGTGCATTGGCTGAACGCGCTTTGGTACCTGTAATTCCTAGCGAAGAAGAATTCCCATATGCATTGCGTCTAGTATCTGAAGTATTAGAATCCAATGGTTCTAGTTCCATGGCTTCCGTATGTGGTTCCACATTGTCCTTGATGGATGCTGGTGTGCCTATTAAAGCTCCTGTAGCAGGTATTGCTATGGGCCTTGTAACACAAGGTGAACACTACACAATCTTGACAGATATCCAAGGAATGGAAGATGCTCTTGGCGATATGGACTTTAAGGTTGCTGGTACAGCTAAGGGTGTAACTGCCATCCAAATGGATATTAAAATTTCCGGTTTGTCCCGTGAAATTCTTCACGAAGCATTGGAACAAGCTCATAAAGGTCGCATGCACATCATGGGCATTATGTTAGATACCATTGCTGAACCTCGTAAACAAATGTCTCAATATGCGCCACGCATCATTACAATGAAAATTGATCCAGATAAAATCCGTGACGTAATTGGTTCTGGCGGTAAAGTAATCCGTAGCATCATTGACGAAACAGGTGCAAAAATTGACATCGAAGATGATGGTACTGTATTCATCGCTTCTGTAGACCAAGAAGGGGCTGCAAAAGCGCAACAAATCATCGAAAACCTTACTAAAGAAGTTGAAGTAGGTGAAGTATACCTTGGTAAAGTAACTCGCTTGATGGCATTTGGTGCTTTCGTAGAAGTATTACCAGGTAAAGAAGGTCTTGTACATATTTCTAAACTTGCAAAAGAACGCGTTGAAAATGTAGAAGACGTTGTAAATGTAGGCGACGAAATTATGGTTAAGGTTATCGAAATCGATAAACAAGGCCGTGTGAACTTGTCCCGTAAAGATTGTTTGAAATAAGAGGTGTTACATGGATATTCGTGGCTTTGAAGTAGTTTCTGCTTTTGAAGAACAAGATATCAACTTACCAACACGTAAAACAACTGAAAGCGCAGGCTATGATATTGAATGCGCTGAAGCTGTTACATTAGAACCAAATCAAGTGGTTCTCGTGCCGACAGGCCTTAAGGCCTTCATGGCATACGACGAATACCTTGCTATACACATCCGTTCTAGCATGGCTATCAAACGCAAACTAGCACTTGTGAATAGTACTGGTATCATTGACAGCGATTACTACAATAATGAGGAGAATGAAGGTCATATTATGATCGCTCTCCTAAACTTTGGCAACGAACCCGTTACCCTAGAAAAAGGCGAACGCGTTGCACAAGGCATTTTCTCTAAATACCTTATTACCAATGATGACGACGCAACAGGCGTACGTACTGGTGGTATTGGTAGTACTGGGACTATGTAAACTATATACAATTCTAAATAGAATGGTGAAAGCCGCTCAACTTAGGTTGGGCGGCTTTTTTGTGTGTAAAAATTTACGTATAGGCTTCGATATACTAAAGGTAATCCAGAACCATATTTATTTTGTTTGTTGTGTTATATAGGAGATTAGCTATGGAAACTTTAAAAGAAAACATCATCACAGTAGAAGACATTAAAGCAGAAATTGAGAAAGCAGAATTTGATGTTCCAAGAGAAGATGAGGATTTTGGTGATCGCTATGATCGATTACATGCAGAATGGGCTGTAAAAGGATTAAAGAAGTATAGAGATGAATTAAAGGAAACCTTTGCTGACAAAGAACATTTTAAGGATTGGGTAATAGACATATGGGGAGATGTAAATATTTTTATAGCTGTAATAAACGAAGAACTACGCTTACGTTCTATTGAATCAATTCGTGAAGCATCCGAATGTGCTGCATTGATGAAAATTTTTATTCCCTCTGAAAGTGGTTCAAGAGATGAAGCTGAAGAAAAGGTAAAACGTAATCTAGAAGAAGCTTTAGAAGAACATGACCAAAGAATTATTAACATCTTTGATGTTGAAATTGTGCCACTTTTACAATGGAATGAAGAATTACTTGTTATGAAAGCCTTCTTGACTAATGATTTTTATATGAAAGGTACATTTACAGATGAATTAAAACAAATCTATATTAATGTATTTACCCTATTAGATAGAAACTTAAGTGAAAAGGTTGAGTATAGTGACGCACATTCATTTGAGTATTATACGGATTTAGAGGACGAATGGGAATTCTTGTATTTGGATGATCTAAATCCTGTAGAAGAACTATTAGCTTTATTGCCTGGTAGTCCATATGAATGTGATGTGATGTATTATGCGAAGAGTATTAATAAAGAAATAAGTAGAGGCAGAATTGATATGTTACAAACCCAGTATAAATATCTTTATTTAAATTACATGAATAAAAAATGAAAATAATTAGATAATATTAATGGAAAATTAATGAAGTTTTAATGAAGAGTTAAGTTTTTGCTGATAAAATTATTTTAGAATATATATTCCGCTTTAAAATGGAGGTGATTTTTATTGAGAAAAAAAGAGAAGAAAAAAGAAATCGATTTTAATAATCTAAAAAATGCAACTATTTCTGGAGCATCAAGTGAAGTTGTTCAGCGTTATGGCTCGGCAGTAAAAGAGCATTATATGTCTTATACTGGAATTAATAATGAAACTGGTAATCATCTAAAAAAAGGATTAAAAGATATAGCAAGTTCAAAAATTAATCCAGATTATGAATATAATAATTTACATCAGCAAGCAGGTTTTTCTGCTGAAATAAAAATCAGAGCGAAAGAAAACGCTAATAATATTATCAATAATATTAAAGAAACTACCGTTCGAACTGACGATATTGGAATGGTTAATGATGAATATTGTGATTTAGTTACATTAGATTCTTCTGGTAACATTATTAAAGACACTGAAAGACAAGTTAAATTCATTGGTAATAGTCAATCTGATCCTAGTGGTATATATAAACCAAAGCGAATTCTTAAGAGCCTGAAAAGTAGAAAATTTGAAAAGTACTTAGATAAAGGTGTAAAATTAGAAATTCCATCAGATGATTACGATAATGTAATAAAAGAAATTAATGATGAAATCAGTATAAATCAAAAATCAATACGAAGTGGTAAACTAGATTCTAAGTTAATTCAATCCAAAGAGGAAAATATAAAGAAACTTGAGCTGATAAAGAAAAATTTGAAGAAGAGTAACATTTCGTCAAAGGAAGCTTTAGAAGCTCGGATGAATCCTTTATTATCTACAGGGAAAGAGATTGTTTCAGTTTCTCATGAAGCAGGGGTCCAAGGACTTAAGTTTGGTGCAGCTATAGGGGGAAGTATATCTATAATTAAAAATATGGTTGCATTTGCTAAAAGTGATATTACTTTTGATGAGGCTATGAAAAATTTTATACGTGAGACCGGTGGTTCTGCTGCGGTAGGGTATGCAACAACTTTTAGTGGTAGTGCAATTAAAGGTATTATGCAAAATTCTACCTCTCAATATATTAGAACTTTATCAAAAACTAATTTACCGGGTACGTTAGTTGCAGTAACCGTTACCGTTGGAAAAAGTTTAACAAAATATTTTAGAGGCGAAATTGATGGTCTTGAATGTATGCAAGAATTAGGCCAAGAAGGGGCAAATATGGTGGCATCTGCTATATTTGCAACCATTGGGCAAATTGCTATTCCTATACCTGTAGTAGGTGGATTAATAGGCGGGATGTTAGGATATTCGCTTTCAGCGGCTAGTTTTGGCTTTTTAAAAGAAGCATTAGAAAATGAAAAAATTGCTAGAGAGAATAGACTTAAAATTGAGGAAGCTTGTAATAATTATATTCAATTTATGGAAGAATATAAGAGTTATATTTCAGAAAATATAAATAACTATTTATATAAAGAACAGGATATTTTTTCTAAATCTTTTGAAGGTATATTAGATGCAGCTAAAATTGGAGATATTGATTGGTTTATTGATAGTACAAATAATATCTCACTCCAATTTGGAAAGCAGCCTGTTATAAAAGATAAGATTGATTTTTTACAAAAAATGGAATCAGATGAAACTATAATTATTTGAAAAAGATAGGTGTATTATGACATTATCATTATTTAAAGGAGTAAATGGAATGACTTTATGGGGAAAAGATTATGAAATAGCTTTATATTATTTATATATGATTGCAGATGGTGAGTTATCTCCAGAAGAAATGACTATATTTAAGAGTATTTGTCAGAAGTTAGGTAAGATAGATGAATACCAAAATATTATTACATATTGTAAGGGCTTAGGACAAACATCTAGTTTTACCAAAATTGTAGATGAAAATTTAGATACTGAAATAGAAGATTATTATGATGATGAAGAATTATTATCTTCTTTTAGTAAAGGGCATTTAATTGAGATAATATGGAATTTAATTTCATTAGGTTTTTGTGATAAGGAATATAGTCCATCTGAAGAGAAGATTGTTAAGTACCTATGTAAATCTTGGGAGATAGATGATTCTATTTATTTAGAATTAATAGAATGTGCAAAAACATTAGGTCGAATTAATGAATATAGGGATTGGGCTTATAAGACTTTTGCTGGCACTAATACATTGTTAGAACTAGAAGATCAAATAGATAAAAATATTAAAAGTATTGAAGAATCAATAACTGTTTGTTCTAAAGAGTTTGTTGCTGTTTTATAGGAGGAAATATTATGCCATTACCATTATTAATTGGATTAGCTGTTGTTACGGGTGGAGTAGGTATTGCAAAAGGTATTGGTGCTGCTGACACTCAAAGTAAAGCAAATGATATAAATGAAAAAGCTCAGGATATTGTAGATTTAGCTAAAGAAAAAATGGAATTTAGTAGAGAATCTTCTGGTGCATCTATTAAACAATTAGGTGAGTGTAAAGTTGATATTTTACAGGGTTCAGTAATTAAATTCATTAATGAATTTAAAAAAGTTAAAAATATAGAATTAGGTAAAAAAAATGTTGAGTTTGATGAATTCTCTAAAATTATTTTAGATGAAAAACAATTAGAGGAATTAAAGGACGTAACATTAATTGCTTCATCAATTGCTAAAGGTGTTGCTGGTGGTGGTGTTGCTGGTGCTGTGACTGCATTTGGTGCTTATAGTTTGGCAACTACATTAGCAACTGCTTCTACGGGAACAGCGATAGCAGGACTTTCTGGAGCGGCAGCAACAAATGCAACTCTTGCTTTTTTTGGGGGAGGCTCATTGGCTGCTGGTGGTTTAGGAATGGCTGGTGGTGCAGCCGTATTAGGTGGTTTAGTTGCTGGCCCTGCATTAGCAGTATTAGGGCTTGTAGCTTCATCTAAAGCAAATGCTAATTATGAAGATGCAAAATCTAATTTAGCAAAAGCCAAAGCTTTTAAAAGTGAAATAAGTGCAGCTATTGTTGAATCTACTGGGATTAGACGTTGTGCATCTATGTTTTACAGATTTTTAGTTTCATTAAATACTATTTTTGAGCCATTAGTTTATGAAATGTCAACTATAATCAATACCAAGGGAGATGATTTTTCATTGTATTCTGATGAAGATAAAGAGGTTTTTGCAAAAGCAATATCAATGGCGGGAGCTTTAAAAGCTGTACTGGATTTGCCTATAATTGGGGATGATGGTAAATTGGCGAATGATAGTATTTTAAAACTTCAAGCAGTATCAAATAAAATTAAACTTTCCTAATTTTAGAAGTAGAAAATATATGTTTGAATGTAATCAATGTGGTCTTTGCTGTAAAAATATAGATAAGATTCCACAACTAAAGGACTTCCATAATGGGAATGGTATCTGTAAATATTTACATGATAATATATGTAGTATTTATGATAACAGGCCAGATATTTGTAGTGTTGATAGAATGTATGAAAAGTATTTTAAAAATCAATATACACGAGCAGAATTTTATCATTTAAATAAGATGGTTTGTGAACAAATAAAGAATTTAAATGTATAGTATTTTTGGTACCAATTACAATTGTGATTGGTACCATTTTATAGTTATATATAAATATGTGGTGGTACTAAAATAGTTTCATTTCTAATATTTTTGTAATATAAGTTTATGAGATTTGAATACTTTACGATCAAGGTATTAAAAGGATAGTAACCACAAAATAGTTAAAAGTTTTATTTGATAATATATGGCACGAAATAACTGAAATAATATTTCCAAAAATTCTGAATTCATATTAATTGGGATTATAAATATACACATTTGAATTTTCTGTGATTACAAATATTTATGATACCAATAGACTTATAATCATTTATCTAATTTAATTCTGTATGAGTTGATCCAAATTATCAATGAATTATATGTCATTTTTTACACATATCATGTATTACACTATATGTATAAGCTCTAACATAAATTATTTAGAATATAATATTTTTTAGTAGTATAGAGGTGTATGGTATGAAAACAGCTGTTATCAAAGAAGCTCTTGAAAGTGTAAAAAAAGAAGATCCTAAATTATACGAGGATGTAGTAGAGTATATTTCTTCTAATAGAAATAAAACTGGTGTTCATCCTGAAGGGGTGTATCATGAACACAATTGGCCTAATATTATAGGACCCATGCCTGGACCATTTCCACATCCACGGAATCCATTTGAACAAAACCCATTTGGTGTATTCTGGCCATTGGCTGGTTTATATCTATTCTATAAATTAGTTAGAAAGGTATGGCGATTATTACGAGGCAAGAATCAAAATATTTCTTTAGATGATATTATTACGTATATAAATAATCATAAATAATGTGTTGTATGGGAGAGTAATAATGGCTTCAAAAAAGTTAAAATTAGGTGATATTGTTTTTTGTGAACGACGTAGTGGATTATTAGGCCGTAACTTATATCAACATTATGGCGTATATGCGGGTTATCATAAAATTATCCATTATGTAAAAGGGGATTCTCCACTAGATGGACGAATTGCCGAAACTAGTATTGAAGAGTTTTGTGACGGAGATACCTTATATATTGCTGAGGACGATACATTACTATCTATTTTCCAAGACTCTGATGTAACTGCTAGCTTTTATGGGCCGCGTAAAACGGTTCAACGTGCTAGATCTATGATTGGCAAAGGCGATTATAATTTATTTAATCATAACTGCGAGCACTTTGCTATTTGGTGTAAAACAGACCTTAATAAATCAACTCAACTCAGCATAGAAGGTATGGCAGCAAGAGTATTTAAACCTTCGTGGGGACCAATGAAATGGTTGGTTGATGAAATTTGGCGTGTAGAGGCAGAGTATTAGTAGTAACTATAAGGGACTAGCAATGCAGTAAAACATGTGTTGCTAGTTCTAACTTTCAAAAAAGCAAAATATTTTAAAAATAATTCTTGACACACACGGATGCGTGTATTATAATTACATCATCAGGTGAAAGAAATCACCAACAATTAGAACAGAAAGACTTAGATTCTAACAGCAATCCTATCACATACATAACTTGATTAAGATGAGTATAGAATCTAGTATAATTTCATAGTTATCGTTCATAAACGATTCATAAGGTTAGACACTAGCAGCAATCTTCGATGATTTAACCAGAAAAAGTGATTTTGGAGACCCTTTGGTCTAGAGTATCGTGTCTAGTCATCCTTAGCCTCAGTGAGGTTAGTAATTGTCTTGAACTTTGTATTGTAACCGCTCACGGTTGTCTTGTTTATTTTGCTTTCAAAATTTACGTTGTGATAATCCGTAGCGGTTTTTTATATGCCAAGGAGATATGAACTATGAATACATTTATGAACGCTTTAACAAACAATGAAAAATCTTATACTGCTAATGATGGTACTGCGTATCGTACAAGTGGCAGTCCTCTTGTGGACCTTAATTTCTCTGTGCCTGCATTACGTCAAGTTGCGGTTGATTTTTATGGTAAAAGTAAACATGACCGCTATTTCTATGGTGTACATCGCACTATGGATGCTGTGGATGCATTGCGCTTATTCATTTCATCCTATGATGAAGACCCTCTGTATACCATGAAATGGCTTATGTATGCTCGCCATATTAAGCTAGGTCTTGGCGAGCGTGATGTATTTCGCATGATGTTCACTAAAATTGGTGACTTGTATCCAGAGATGGCATTGCAGTTCATCGTCGGCACTGAGTTGTGGAACTATGGCCGTTGGGATGATGTGTTACGCATCTTTTTTGATACTACAAGTGGTATCTTACACGATGGACTAGGGGCGTTAATAGCTAATCAGTTTAGACGCGATGTAATGGCGTGTGGACTAGGCGATTCCATTAGTTTATTAGCTAAATGGATGCCATCCAATAATACATCGTCTAAGCAAAAACGTTCTGAAGCAGTTATTTTACAATCCTTGTTACATCTAAGTGCACGAGAGTACCGCAAAACTCTGTCTAGATTGCGCGAACATCTAGCGGTGGTAGATCGCAAGGCTTCTCTCAACCAATGGAACGATATTAATTATAATCATGTGCCATCAAAGGCGAATCTTAAATATCGTAATGCCTTTTTAAAACATGATGAAGAACGCCGCCAGGCGTATCTTACATCATTAGAAAAGGGAGACGACTCAGTTAAGATTAATGCGAACTCTATGTTCTTGTATGATATCGTGCAAGCCTATATAGACAATAATAGTTGCTGGAGGAATATTTTAAGACCGTATGATGAAACATTAGAGCAATTATGGAATGCGCAGGAGGCACCTAAGGATTATGACGATATCTTAGTTATACGCGACGGGTCTGGATCTATGGGGCAACAACTATCTGGTAATAGTTCCGTTACCGCACTTAGCGTAGCAGATTCTATTGCATTGTATTGTGCACAGCATAACAAGAATAAATCTTTCAAAAATCGATTCATTACCTTTAGCAATCGCCCTCAGATGGTAGACATTTCGATGTGTGAAACTTTGCGAGATAAGCTTAGACGATTGCATCGCTTTGACGATTACAGCAATACGGATATAGAGGCAACATTTGACTTAATTCTTGATACAGCCGTAAAAAATCATCTGCGTCAAGATGAGTTGCCTTCAGCATGCCTTATCATTTCTGATATGCAGTTTGACCAGGCTACAAAGCATGATGATAACACGTCCGTTATTGAATCTTGTCGTCAGAAATTTGAGGCCCTTGGGTATACTATGCCACGGCTCATTTTCTGGAATGTATCTGTCTATGCACATAATACAATTCCTGTACAAATGCATCCAAGCGGTGTTGTTCTCGTATCTGGTTTCTCTAAATCTATCGTAGATATGGTGGTTTCTAGAGAACTCAATCCTGAAAGGGCACTTAAAGCCGAATTAGATGCTAAATGTAGTATTGTAGATACGGTATTACAAGGCTATGTAAAGGTAGCATAACATTTATATAATTTCATTAAAATAGGTTCTTATTAGTCGCATTATGACTACTGGGAACCTTCTTTTTGTGTAATTAATCTGTGCTATAATGAGTTGTAGGTTTTATACTATAATAATTATTTTATATATACGAGGAATTAAGTATGGCAATTAGCAAAGAAATACAAAAATCTAGCGAAATGAAATTTGATGGTAAACTAATTAAAGTTACTTATGATATAGCAGATGTAAATGGTAATGAAGCGTGGCGAGAGGTAGTTCATCATCCAGGAGCAACTGCAATTGTCGTTGTTACGGAAGATAATAAAATTGTAATGGAACGTCAGTTCCGTTATGCTTTGCAACAGTCTTTACTTGAAATTCCAGCAGGTAAATTGGATCCTAATGAAGAGCCTCTAACTTGTGCTAAACGTGAGTTAGCAGAGGAAACAGGGTATCGTGCTAACGAGTGGATTCCATTAGGGACTATTGCAACAAGTCCTGGCTTCTGTAATGAAGTGCTACATTTATATTTAGCAAAAGATCTTACTATGGGCGAAACTAATTGGGATCCAGATGAATATGTGGAACTTGAATATTTTACTTTACCTGAATTACTAGAGGCAATTAAGGCTGAGCAAATTAAGGATAGTAAATCCTTAGCAGCTTTAATGTTAGCTATGCCGTACCTTAAATAGTATTACGTAATAGGAGGATATATGTTTAAACGAATTATCCTATTAGTTATGGACTCTGTTGGTATTGGTCATGCCGCAGATGCTGCAAAATTTGGTGATGAAGGTTCTAATACATTAGGTCATATTGAATCAACAGCAGGAAAAATTCATTGTCCAAATTTGAAATCTTTAGGACTAGGACATATTGCCGATATTGCAGATACCGGTGAAAGTATTAACGGTGCTTTTGGCCGTATGGCAGAGCTCAGTACCGGTAAAGATACGACTAGTGGCCATTGGGAAATGATGGGGCATCCTGTTACCGTTCCATTCCCAACCTTTTACGAAGGTTTTCCAAAAGAATTGATGGATACTTTCACAAAAGAAACAGGCTATGGTTATTTAGGTAATGAAGTTGCATCTGGTACAGAAATTATTGAACGTCTTGGTGCGGAGCATATTAAGACGGGAAAACCTATTGTATATACCTCGGCAGACTCTGTATTTCAAATTGCGGCACATGAGGATGTGATTCCTTTAGATGAGCTATATCGTATATGCCAAATTACCCGTGATAAGGTTTGCGTTGGAGACTACTATGTAGGCCGTATTATCGCACGTCCATTTGTAGGTGAACTTGGTAGTTTTGTACGCACATCTAACCGTCATGATTATAGTCGCATGCCAGAGAAAAAAATGGTACAACAAGAGTTACAAGATGCAGATGTGCCAACTGTAGCAGTCGGTAAAATAGGTGATATTTATGCCCATGTTGGTTGGGATGAAAGCTATCCTACAAAATCTAATGCCCATGGTATGAATATGGTTCCATATTTACTTGGCTCCTCCTTTGAGTGTGGTTTAATGATGGTTAATCTTGTTGAATTTGATAGCTTATATGGTCATCGCAGGAATGTAGATGGATACAAACGGGCTATTGAGGACTTTGATTACCAACTAGGCGGCTTATTGCAATTACTGAATGATGACGATTTACTACTCATCACCGCTGACCATGGTAACGATCCAACTTGGAAGGGAACCGATCATACTCGTGAGCTCGTTCCAATTCTTGGATATAGTCCGCGAATGAATGGGCCTATAAACCTTGGTGATAGAAAAAGCTTTGCTGATATTGGGGAAACTATATTAGAAAACTTTGGCCTAAAACAATGGGACATTGGAACATCATTCTTAGAGAAACTTAGTAAATAATTTTCTAATATGTTTTTCGTACTTTTAGGTTCAGAATCTATATTACTACCTATGTATGACACTGATATAATTTCAAAATAATAAAGATAATATGCTATAAATGAGATACTACCAGTTAAAAATAAATAGTTTTAACTGGTAGTATCTTTAAAATAGATAGTTGAATTATAATGAAAGACCAACTTATGTATATCATAGGTTGGTCTTCTTATATTGGTGCTGCATATTTTAAAATGATATGCTTATTTAATTATAGTAAGCCCTTATGTTCCATCATTTCTTTTATATTTAGTAAGGTGGATTTACAAACTACATCATATTCTAGTGTACTTAAGAATTCCGCAAATTTTCTATCATCTTCATTTTTACAGTTTTCATAAGGTATCTTACCATTTTGTTGATATGGTTCTAGAATCCGATTTCGTCTGTGCTTCCACGCATTGTAATAAGGACCTTTAAATTTTGTCATAAAGCCATTGCTATCAACTAGTACAAAGCCTTCAGACTCATGGTATGATTTAAGTTCTTCGTTAATGATATTCTCTAGTTCATCCATAGTATTAACTTGTTTAATTGTTTTTACGATAGATATTAATTGAGTGTCATACTTTTTAAGGATGGAATCTAGTTCTGCTAACCTTTCTCTAGAGAAAGATACATCAATATGCTTGCCATTTACATCTAACGTATTTTGAATCATATCAAGCACATACAGATGATCTTGGTCATACTTAATTATATGAGTATCCTCTTGGCTGATAACTTCAAACATCATAGAGCAGTTATTACACTGTAATAGTTCTTTAATTTCTTCTTGTAAGGCTTCAGGTAATTTTTGGAATAAATCTTTAAATAAATCTACATGCATACCTTCTGTAGTAGATTTAGAAGCAAAAACTAGTTCATCTTTGATA
>ERZ791852.1672-NODE-1672-length-12820-cov-17.192793_pt1 | contig 12820 bp, 10 predicted proteins | sample MGYA00510287_ERZ791852 | MGnify/ENA primary metagenome ERZ791852 (study PRJEB30046, sample SAMN00715257) | human gut metagenome | study: EMG produced TPA metagenomics assembly of the A metagenome-wide association study of gut microbiota in type 2... | reverse complement strand
TTTCTGGCGTTGCAGCGATTTTATTTTTTGAAACTGTCAAAAACAGGATTATAACTATAAGCAAAAGGACGAATGAAAAAACTCTCGTTTTTTCACACGAGACCGTTTTGTAACTGTTTATCTTTTCTTATGCGTTCTGTTTTCTATATGCGTAAAGATATTCCTGTGCTTTTTGCAGTGAAACATTCAACTTTTTTTGTAGTCTTGCTAAAATATCCTCCTCAGAAAGTCCAAAATCATGCCCCATTTCAATAATACCTTTTGCCTCTCCTTCATTCCATGTTTCCTGAAATACACTGACCATACCTTTTTCTCCTTACAGCTTCTTTTCCAATAATACATATTCATATCTGTCCCGAATTAATTCACTTGCATAACTCTGTGTGATTTTACCATCTCTTACTAATGCACCAATACTCGGAACATGTTTATTCTTTAATTCCATTGTAATAACATTAGATAATGCATTCCCTAATCCCAGATGTCTTCTATCTACTCCCATATAAAGCATCACATATTCATCCGGTTTATTTTTTATTTGAAGAATTTTAAAAAAATTTCTGACATTTAATTTATAAGGCAAATTAGCATAATTCGGAACACTTATAAAGAATCCAACAACTTCTTCTTTATAGAAAGCAATTTTAACCATATCATAGTCTAATATGTATTTATAAGAGCCGAAAATATCCATAAAATCTTCTTTTTCAATATACTTAAAAGCCGGAAAATCACTGTATAAATCCATGATCAGTTCATACACTTTTTCCATGATATATGGATAGTTCTTCTTCGCAGGGCTTTTGATCTCATAACCCTTATTCAAAAATTGTTCATAACGTTTCTCGAATTTCTCGTTATAATAATCCATATCTATAATAGGATAAATATTAGATGTATAATGATTTTGTACTACAAACCCGCAATCCGAGAGTAATTTATAATAATAATTTTTATTATACGGTTCCCCTGTATACGGAATTCTATCAAACAAATTAATTTTCAATCTGTATTTTATCCAAAAAGAAGCATCCACAGGACCTGACAATTTCGTTTTTCCATCCTTTTTGGCTTTTTTTGAAACAGTATCTAACAATTGTTCTGCTATTTCCTGCTGTCCGATACATTCAAAAAAGCCAAAATATGCGACATCATCCTCCGGATAATATGTCAACATACATCGTGCAACAGGCATCTGGCTATTTTTATCAATTACAACAAAAGGTGTAATGTTAAAATATTTACTTAAGGTGTGTTTTTCATGTAATAGTTTATATTCTGTATCATAATCCTGTGTCAGCTCATTCTTTTGATATAATTTGCCGGGTAATGCCAAAAAACCTGTATATACCAGATCGTTTTTTCCATAAATCACTTTATAGTTCATATGCTTCTCCATTTATAAAGTTCCATCTATTCTTCTTACAATTCCCTTGTATGCATCTAACTGCACTCTGTCTCCGTTCTTGAGCAGCCCTGTTGCATTTTTAACATTTACAATAGAAGGCTTTTTCAGTTCTCTTGTAATGATCGCCGTATGGCTTAAAATAGAACCTCTCTCTACAATAATCCCTTTCGCATCCTTGATCAGCAATACCCATCCCGGGTCTGTCGATTCTGCGACTATAATTTTATTTTTAACGCTTAGGTTGGAATCAGGTTCTTTTACAACAATCACTTCCCCTTCCACGATTCCCATCGAAGAACCTATTCCAAATAAATTGTCATGATTGTTTATCATACTGATATTTTCAAAATGTTTTTCAACGATTTCATCTGCGTAAACCAGCCTGCTATAAGCTGGAATATTTTCATTTTTTCTATATTCAATTTTTCTCGCCTTTACCAGTTCAATATAAGAATCCTTTTCGTTAATCTCATCCAAAAACAGATAAAAAATGTCTTCTCTATGTTCTAATTTTCCCTCTGCGGTCAGAATTTCACCAATTTTCAGGAAAATACTTCTTGCCAGCCCAAAAATCCGGGTTCTGTTTAATCTTGAGATTTCCCTGTTATAAATGCCAAGTTTTGCTTTCTTTAACTTTCTATTTTCTTTCATATTTTCACTTGTCTTGTCCAGACTGGTCTCATTATGTGTTTGAATATACTCCAATAACAAATCCGGATTCACTCTGTAAGTCTGTGTTTCAAGCTTTAATTCGCCCAGACATCTGTCGCCATACAATTCGATATATTGCTCAAATAATTTATTAAACCGATTCGATTTTTTTTCTTTTTTATAAACATGAATCAGCATATTAAGAGCCATGACCGGCTTCATGCTCTCAAGGTTCTTAATATCATTTAATTGCTCCTTCTCTTTTTTCGATAAAAGTCCTGTATAAATAAAAGTGTACATATCATTGATCAGTGTAATATACCAGTCACTGGAAATTGCCGCTTCTATCACTTTATAGGTATCTAATAAATCCTGAAGCGAATTTTGAGATTGAACCTGCTCCTTAAAAATTATTAAATCAGCCTCAAATTTTCTGTTCAATTTTTCCATTGATCTGGGAGTTGATTTTAAAAAGTGCAAGAATGAAATCACAATTTTTATTTTCGTTAAAAATGTAACAGGTATCTTTTCATCATTTACATATTTATTCTCAACCCCTAACATTTCCTGCCATATTTTAATTAATTTGTCTGAGCATGGTAATAACTTGATGATCAGATACCAATTATTGATATTATAATAAATTCTTCCATTTGTGCATGCCAGCATATGATCTAAATAATCTGACATACCGTCCACTAAATTTTTATCCTTTTGGGATAAGTGATAAATACAATGTTTAAAAACATCTGCATAAATCTGCTTTGCAAAACTCTGAGTCAACGGCAGCGAGATTCCCGGATAACTCTCAACAATATTACTATTATCTAAAATGACCGTCTTACTGTATTTTAAAGTTGTAATTGGTCTTGCCTGTAAAATGTAGACATTATCATCTTTAACTGCATACTCAATATCCATATCTTTCTGAAAAATTTTTTTTATTTTGACAGCAATTTCAATTAAGTCATTTAATATATTTTTATTTAATATGTTTTCATTTTCAAAGTAATAGTTTTTGTCATCCACATTATAATAATAAGTTGTTGTGGAAATTTTATCTTCAACGATATTGCACCCTAATCCTTCCCCAGCTACAATGACCATTTCATTTAAAATTCCAATTGGATTTGCTGTGAAAATAACACCTGAATAATCTGACTGTATCATTTCCTGGACAATTACTTTTGATGCCGTATTTGTGATATTTAATTTTTTATAACTCTCTTTTACTTTATCAATATAAAAAGAAACATCCCTTCTGTTTATATTTAAAAAAGTATCAAACTGTCCTGCAAAACTGTTCTCATCATTATCTTCCACCTCAAAAGAGGAGCGGACTGCAAACAATTCCTCTTTTGAAAAACTGAGATCCAATTCCTCTTTACCGTCAACAACAATAAAATCAGGAACGTTGATATAATGTTCTCTCAAAATTTCCAAATTTCTGTGTTTCATTTTTTCTCCAAGTTTATCTATGCATGATAATGTACAGGATAATGGTTAGAATCATCAGTGATTCCTGAATATACGTATACATTTCTACTTTTGTTACAATTTTGTATTTGGTAGGATTCTTTTTAAATTCAACAAATTTCCAGCTGCACCATAACACATTGAGTAACAATGCGAGCACGGACCATTTATTTAAATTCCAGACTAAAGCAAAATTTGTAAAAATATCAATCCATGTAACAATAAATACGAAATTAACTGCTTTTTTGTATCCAAAAAGTTTGCTGTATGTTACATATTCCGTCTCCTCCTCAGGAGCTTTTATTTTTCTTGAAACTTCCCAGATCAAAGCTGGAAAATACAAAGTCAGCAATGCCAGCATATTCGTCAGATCAAAAAATGGCAGCTGATATTTAATAACTGTAAATGATACTATGTAAAGATTGATAAATATCTGAACAGGATTATGCGTAACTAAAGCCAGCGGTAATGATTTCGCAATTTTATGTTTTTGGAAAAACCATACCGCCATGAAGGAGCCGTAGGTATATAATAAAACACAAAACAAAAAATTATTCATGTAAATAAAATTTAAGACCAGAGTAATAGCGATTAATATTGTTATAAAAATACCCAAATCCTTTTTCGTCACTCTTCCAGAAGGCAATGGCCGCTCTTTAAATAATCTGCAATCAAGTTCATAATCCTTAAAATCATCTGCGATCCTAAGCCAGAACAGAAAACTAAATACAGTAAATCCACAAACCAGTTCCTGTATCCCAAACTTCACATCTATAACTCCATGATTTAACAGAATGATAAAATAAATTTCACCAAACACCAAATATCCTAATAATAATCTTGAAATGATTGGATACATTTCTTTTTGATAAATATTTAACCTTTTTAATGCAGCAAACATGGCTCTTTATTCCTTTCTTTGTCCGATTTTATCACCTATGAAAACCTGAGTTTCATATCCCGCCTGAGATTGTCTTAATATATCTTCATCTATCATGATATTGGGTGGAAAAAACATTACAATAGTAGAACCACCATATTCAAAATAACCTTTTTCTTCCAGCCTGCTGAACATATGAGTATTATGATTGACAATTTTCCCCACAAGTAAAGCACCTATTTCAACCTGCGTAATGATACCAAACGATTTTGAATCCATGACATTCACAACCCTGCTGTTTCTGGCATACACTTTATATTTTTCAGAAACAGGCCTTATGGTATGCAATTCACCTTTTATAAATTCAGAAGAAATTAATTCACCATCATCAAAAAATACATAACGATGATAGTCATTCACCGCTAACCTGAACACAAGAGCATATCCGTTTTTATATAAATCAGCAATTTCTTTCTGTTGAATAATATCTTTTAATTCATAAATAGAATTCTTTATATTCAATTTCAGTTTTTCATCAACTCTATAAACAGATAATTTGCTGTCAGCAATTGCCATCAATTCATTTGACCGGGTTGTCGTTCCATACATTCTTTTCCTTGTAAAAAAATCATTAAAACTGTCAAAGCGATCAATATTATAATCAGAGATATCTACATGATATTCTTTTACAAACGGCAAAATATCTTTTTTTGATTCAGAACTCTTCTGATATCTTGCTCTTAAATTGCTGAACCATGGTCTGGCAACAAATAACTTTAATAAGCATCTTCCTATCACTGTTTTATATAAAAATATCAATAACTCTTCCTGATATTCTTTTTCTTCTATCAGTTTTTTACTGTCTCTATGATAAATTTTAACCATAACCACCACTAAATAAAAAGTAATACCACTGTGACAATCGCAGCGACCGAAAAAAATACATACCATTTTCCTGTTGGTTTTTTTATTTTCAAATTCGCCACAAACAAAAATCCCATAACACCATATAGGATCACAAATATATCATTTATATTACGTATCAGGAAGGGAATTCTTTGAATGCCCACATAAAAAACAGGGACAACAAACGAAATGTATGTAACTGGTACACCCTGATAATAAGTTGTTTTACTTCCGGCATTGGCTAATATATTAAACCATGCCAGCCGGGTAATACCACACAAAACATATAAAATAATCATCACGATAGAAACCGCAAATACCATCTGAGAATGATGCTGAAATGCCATTTTATACAAAAGAATCGACGGAAATATAACAAATGAGATGATATCGCATAATGTATCGATCTGAACTCCAAAAGCTTTTTGTGTTTCATTTCTGTTGCATTTTCTGGCAATAAAGCCATCAAACAAATCACACAGACCAGAAATGATCAGACAAAACATCACAAGGTTCATTTGCTCCGCTTCCTGTAAATCTATTAATATAAAAATGCCTGCAAGGGCAAAAACAACTCCAATGTACGTTAAAATAACCGATTTATTAAAGCATCCGATGAATAACTTCTTTTCCCTTTTCATACATTTCTCCTGACTTTGATTTTGTATAAAAATAAGTTTACCATAATATGAGTGAATCCACCAATGAAAATATACGCAAAGTATTGTTTCCAGGAGATTTTAGCAAATATCACTAAAATCAGCATGACTCCTATGAGGGAATCGATCTGATCTATGACAAAGAATAATTTTCCTATTATATTTGTATTTGTTTTTCCACATTCAATATCCAATCTTCTTTTTATAAATGAATTTGGCAGTTCAAACAACATGTACATAAAGCCGAACAAAAATCCTGTCAAAACATTAACCCCTACTTTATTTTCATAAAAACGATAGATTTGGTTATGATTATTGATATTGAAAGCATTACAGATAAAACCTATAAATACCTGAGATAAGATGCAACAGACAATCATGGACACAATACCTATCCATGTTTTATTGTCTCCAAATATCCTTTTCCCATCCCTGAATTTTCTGTTACAGTCAATCGGATATTTATACTTTTTATAAAAATTTGTTTTTACAAAAAGCATGTTCAATATACCACCCAATATAACGGATAACATCGTTAAATACATATCTAAAATTATCATATATTTTCTGTTATGATCCAGCGCATCCCAAATAGGATTGCCTGCCGGGTCTTTCCTCTCTTGTTTACACAAATTTAGTGATAAAAACTATTCCCTCTACAATAAAAAAAGCAAATCCCTGCATTAAAACAATACCCGAACCAATATCTTTTGCTAATCGAATCTCCTCATTGTATTCACCTGATATAGCATTTGCAACATGTTCAATAGCTGTATTCGCTAATTCAGCCATCAAAACTCCACTTGTTACAATTATGTACAAAATGTAATCCAGTTTTGTTGATTTTAATAAAATATTTAAAATCAGAAAAAATAAGGCAATAAAGAAATAATATTTAAAATTTTTTTCTGTTTTAAAAGCATACTTCATTCCCTTTACAGCACATTTAATGCTGTCTAAAAAAGTTATATTTTTCATAATGATTTAGTGCCTTTCAAATCAGCTTGCTGAAAATACTTTTAGATTTCAAAAATGCAGTTCCATGATAGATACGTTTCCCAAGCAATGACTATATACCTATCACAGAACTGCCTTCTGATTAAAACATTTATTCTTTATTCCACATCAACCTTCACCTTCGGTAAATGCCAGATATCATCCACATATTCCTGAATCGTTCTGTCGGATGAGAACTTGCCGGAATGTGCAATGTTTAAGATAGCGCTCTTTGCCCAGGCGCTCTTGTTCTTGTAATACTCCATGATCTTCTTCTGCGCTTCTGCATAAGAACGGAAGTCTGCAAGAATGAAGTACGTATCCGCGTACTGTGTGCTGTGTGTATTCAGCAGTGAATTGTACAGGTCACGGAAAAGTTCGGAGTCGTTCGGTGAGTAGAATCCGTTCACTAACTGTGTCAGAACTTTGCGGATATCCTGATCCGTGTTGAAAATCTGCATCGGATCATAATCACGGTTATGCTCATGTGCGATGACTTCGTCAGAGCTCATACCGAAAATAAACATATTATCCGGTCCGACTTCCTCGTACATCTCAACATTCGCACCGTCCATCGTTCCAAGTGTCAGGGCACCGTTTAACATGAACTTCATATTACCGGTACCGGATGCCTCTTTACTTGCAGTTGAGATCTGCTCGCTGACATCTGCTGCTGCAAAGATCCACTCTGCATTGGAAACTTTGTAGTCCTCGATAAATACCACTTTGATCTTATTATTGATACTCTTATCATTGTTGATCACTTCTGCAACGCTGTTGATCAGTTTAATGGTAAGTTTTGCATTTTTATAACCGGCTGCTGCCTTTGCACCAAAAATGAATGTTCTTGGAACAAATTCCATATCCGGATGCTCTTTGATCTCATTATAGAGATACATAACATGAAGGATATTCAACAGCTGACGTTTGTACTCATGAAGACGTTTTACCTGTACATCAAAGATGGAATCCGGATCAACATCAATTCCATTGTGCTCTTTGATATATTTTGCAAGACGTACTTTATTCTGGTGTTTGATCTTCAGAAACTCCTGCTGTGCTTTTTTATCATCTGCATAAGGCGCAAGTTTCCTGATCTGGGAAAGGTCTGTGATCCAGCCTTCTCCCACATGTGCTGTCACCCAGTCAGCCAGAAGCGGGTTCGCATGTGCTAAGAAACGTCTCTGTGTGATACCATTGGTTTTGTTATTGAACTTCTGCGGCATCATCTCATAGAAATCTTTTAACTGCTCTTTTTTCAAAATCTCTGTGTGCAGTCTGGCAACACCGTTGACAGAATAACCTGCAACGATCGCAAGATGCGCCATTTTTACCTGACCATCATATAAAATTGCCATTTTTGCAATTTTATCATTGTTGCCCGGATACTGCTCCTGGATCTGTAAAACAAAACGGCGGTTGATCTCTTCCACGATCTGATATACACGCGGAAGCAGTCTCTGGAAAATCTCGATCGGCCATTTTTCGAGAGCCTCAGCCATAATGGTATGGTTGGTATAAGCAACACAGTGGGTTGTGATATCCCACGCATCCTCCCAGCTTAAGTCTTCCTCATCCAGCAAAATACGCATTAACTCTGCCACTGCAACCGTCGGATGTGTATCATTCATCTGGAATACTGCTTTCTCCGGCAGCTTATGAATGTCGTCATGATGCTTTTTAAATCTGGCGATCGCACGCTGTAAACTTGCAGATACGAAGAAATACTGCTGTTTTAAACGAAGTTCTTTTCCCTGAATATGATTGTCATTCGGATAAAGGACTTCCACCAGATTACGAGCAAGGTTTTCCTGCTCTACCGCTTTGTTATAATCTCCTTTATCAAAGGAATCTAACTGGAAACCTTCCTTAGGCTCTGCATCCCAGATCATCAGCGTATTTACCATATGATTATCATATCCTACGATTGGCATATCGTATGGGATTGCCATAACGGACTGATAGCCTTCATGGATAAATCTGGTGTTGCCATTTCCCATGTCTTCGGTACGGACATAGCCGCCAAATTTGATCTCATAGGAATACTCCGGTCTGCGAAGTTCGAATGGATAGCCATTCTTTAACCAGTTATCCGGTACTTCTACCTGAAAACCATCCGAAATCTGCTGTTTGAACATACCATAACGGTAACGGATACCGCAGCCGTAAGCTGCGTATCCAAGTGTTGCCAGTGATTCCATAAAACATGCTGCAAGACGTCCAAGACCACCGTTTCCGAGTGCCGGATCCGGCTCCTGATCTTCGATCACGTCAAGATTCAGTCCGATTTCTTCCAGAGCTTCTTTCACTTCTTTGTAAGCTTTTAAATTGATCAGGTTATTTCCAAGCGCACGGCCCATCAGAAATTCCATTGACATATAATAGACAATCTTTGGATCCTGATCGTCAAATGCCTGCTGGGTTGCCAGCCAGTCATCAATCACAACGTCTTTTACGACATAGGATACTGCCTGGAAAATCTCCTGCTGGCTTGCCTCTTTTAACTGTTTGCGGTACATATGACGGACTGTCTCTGTTACCTCATTGATAAATTTTTTCTTATTGAAGACTGCTGCTGTTTTAGACATTTCCTTATTCTCCTTTTTTTACACCTAAAAGAACGGTTTCCCCATTAATATTCCATTCTTTCTGGTATCCATCCACACTGCCAGCTACAACATCAAGTCCGAGTACATCTGCTTTGATCGTATCACCATATTTGTCAAAGATGGCAGCCACTTTGTCATCTGCCTGATAAGAGATCATGATCTTATCCATCACTTCGAATCCTGCTTCTTTTCTCATGGTCTGGATCTTGCTGATGATCTCACGCACAAATCCTTCTTCAATTAACTCCGGTGTTAAGTTGGTATCAAGGACAACGGTTACTGTATTGTCCCCCTCCGTTACATAACCTTCCATCTGTGTCATTGTAATTAACAGATCTTCCTCTGCTAATTTTACATCATCACTGACAGACTTCAAAGTGATAAATCCATTTTCCTTTAACTCTGCCATGGCAGCGTTTCCGTCAAGCTCTGCTAAAGCTTTCTGGATCTGTCCTAAATATTTTCCATATTTTGGTCCTACAGTACGGAGCTGTGGTTTGAATGTATAGCTTGTATAGGAACTTACATCATCGGTAAAGGAAACTTTCTTTACATTCAGCTCATCCTCGATGATCTCTTTGAAATACTCGGAAAGTTCAAATGGCGCTTTGACAAACATATTTCCGATTGGCTGACGGTTCTTGATGTTTGCTGCATTACGGCATGCACGGCCCATAACAACGATCTTTAATACCTCATCCATATTTTTCTCTAACTCTTTGTCAATGTATGCTTCATTAACGGTTGGGAAGTCACATAAATGAATACTTTCCGGCGCATTTTTATCAATGCTGCACACAAGATTCTGATAGATTTCCTCTGTCATGAACGGGATCATTGGTGCTGCACATTTACAGATCTCTACTAACGCTGTGTAAAGTGTCATGTAGGCATTGATCTTATCCTGCTCCATTCCTTTTGCCCAGAAACGTTCACGGGAGCGTCTTACGTACCAGTTACTCATATCGTCCACAAACTCATCGAGTGCTCTTGCAGCTTCCGGGATCTTGTAACTGCCAAGGTTATCATCCACAGCGCCGATCACGGTATTTAATTTGGACAGTAACCATTTATCCATCACGGATAATTTATCATATTCCAGTTTATATTTTGTTGCGTCAAATCCGTCAATGTTTGCATACAGTACAAAGAATGCATAAGTGTTCCATAAGGTGCTTAAGAACTTACGCTGTCCCTCCTGCACTGCTTTTCCATGGAAACGGTTTGGAAGCCATGGAGCGCTGTTGATGTAGAAATACCAGCGGATCGCATCTGCTCCATAAGTCTCTAATGCATCGAACGGATCGACTGCATTTCCTTTGGATTTGGACATTTTCTGTCCGTTCTCATCCTGTACATGTCCTAAAACGATAACGTTTTCATAAGGAGCTTTATTAAACAGTAAGGTGGACTCTGCCATCAGGGAATAGAACCATCCTCGTGTCTGGTCTACCGCCTCGGAAATGAACTGAGCCGGGAACTGCTGTTTGAACAAATCCTCATTTTCAAATGGATAATGGTGCTGTGCAAACGGCATTGCTCCTGAGTCGAACCAGCAATCGATCACTTCTGGCACCCTGTGCATGGTCTTGCCACAGTCAGGACATTTAAAGGTCACAGCGTCGATATACGGTCTGTGTAATTCCACTTTGGCATCATCCGGGTTTCCGCTTCTCTCTGCTAATTCGGCACGGCTTCCGATGGACTCCTGATGTCCGCAGCCTTCACATTCCCATACATTTAAAGGAGTTCCCCAGTAACGGTTACGGGAGATTCCCCAGTCCTGGATGTTCTCAAGCCAGTCACCGAAACGTCCTTTACCGATGGATTCCGGGATCCAGTTTACAGTATTATTATTACGGATCAGGTCATCTTTGACTGCAGTCATCTTGATGAACCATGACTCTCTTGCATAGTAAATAAGCGGTGTATCACATCTCCAGCAATGTGGATATTCGTGTTCGAACTTTGGTGCGTCAAATAATTTGCCCTGCGCATCCAGATCTTTTAATACTTCAGGGTCAGCTTTTTTTACAAATAATCCAGCATAAGGTGTCTCTTCTGTCATCTCACCTTTTCCGTTTACAAACTGGACAAACGGAAGATCGTACTTACGTCCGACATTCGCATCATCTTCACCGAATGCAGGAGCAATATGAACGATACCAGTACCATCAGACATCGTTACATAAGTGTCACAGGTAACAAAATGTCCTTTTTTGTGCTGTTTTGCTGCTACTTCTGCTGCACATGCATATAAAGGCTCATATTCTTTGTACTCTAAATCTTTTCCGGTGTAAGTCTCTAATACTTCGTATGCTTTGACACCTTCCTCTTCATTTCCAAGCTTTCCTAACACTTTGTCAAGAAGTGCCTCTGCCATGTAGTAGGTGTATCCGTCTGCAGCTTTTACTTTGCAGTAAGTCTCATTTGGGTTCACACAAAGTGCAACGTTGGATGGAAGTGTCCACGGAGTTGTGGTCCATGCAAGGAAGTAAGCATCCTCTCCGACAACTTTGAAACGTACCACTGCAGAACGTTCTTTTACAGTCTTATAACCCTGTGCAACTTCCTGGGAAGAAAGTGGTGTACCACAACGAGGACAGTAAGGAACGATCTTGAAGCCTTTGTATAACAATCCTTTGTCCCAGATCTGTTTTAATGCCCACCATTCGGACTCGATGAAGTTGTCATCATAGGTGACATATGGGTTTTCCATATCTGCCCAGAAACCAACGGTTCCTGAGAAATCTTCCCACATTCCCTTGTATTTCCATACAGATTCCTTACATTTTTTGATGAAAGGTTCCATACCGTACTCTTCGATCTGCTCTTTTCCGTTTAAGCCGAGCATCTTCTCTACCTCTAACTCGACCGGGAGTCCGTGTGTATCCCATCCGGCTTTACGCGGAACATATTTTCCCTTCATAGTCTGGTATCTTGGGATCATATCCTTGATAACACGTGTTAATACGTGTCCGATATGTGGTTTTCCATTTGCAGTCGGAGGACCGTCATAGAATGTGTAGGTCTCTCCCTGTTTGCGCTGTTCCATTGATTTTTTGAAGATGTCATGATCTTCCCAGAACTTCTCTGTCTGCTTTTCTCTGTCAACGAAGTTCATATTTGTTTCAACTTTGTTATACATATAATCCTCCTCAATCGAGTAGGAGGCGGTGCCTAACCGCCGTCCTCTCACACCACCGTGCGTACCGTTCGGTACACGGCGGTTTCA
>ERZ791852.1665-NODE-1665-length-12836-cov-2.478992_pt1 | contig 12836 bp, 10 predicted proteins | sample MGYA00510287_ERZ791852 | MGnify/ENA primary metagenome ERZ791852 (study PRJEB30046, sample SAMN00715257) | human gut metagenome | study: EMG produced TPA metagenomics assembly of the A metagenome-wide association study of gut microbiota in type 2... | reverse complement strand
AAATATTTCCCCCGGTAAATCCTTTGGACAGCTGTTTCATATTTCCGTCCGCGTTCCACCGGCATTCATCGCCGCACTGACCGCCATTCTTGTCGTGATCGGCGCGGTCACCGCCGGCATCCGTTTTCTCCAGATGCAGCGCCGCCAGGAGGAGGACGCCCTCGCAGAACGCCGCAGACGGCGCGCGGAACGTCTGCGCGACAGCGGAATGTCCGAAGCAGATTTCGACCTGATGATGCAGGACCGCCGAACGGCGCTGGCGAAAAAAAGGAAGAAACGATCGCATAAAATCCCATAACTGACACAAAAAGAGTTACCAGATGTGGAAATTCTCTTCTTTTACCTTACTCTAAACAGGCAGGAGAAACATTTCCATATCCAGTAACTCTTTTCTATGAATTTTTTCTTTTCTCTAATTTCTATTTCATACGCTCCATCCGCTCGGCTGCCTTCACCCTACTCGGCTGCTTCTGCCGCCTTTCCAGACTTCTTCGCCTTGTTGCGTTCCGCGCGCTTCTTCTTCGTTTCCTCCTTCTTCTGCTCCACGTAGGCCGCTCCCTCTTCACCGACCAGCTTCGTCGTCTTAACAGCAAAGAACGAGCCGTCCTCCGACTTCTTCATCCGGATCTTTCCCTTCATATAACCGTGCTCCGGGCAGACCGCCAGACAGAAGTAAAATTTCTGGTTTGAGGAAAACCAGCGGATCTTTTTCCGCAAGGTCCGGCGGCATTTGTAACAAACCATCTCCGCCACACGCCGTTCCTCCAAAATCTCTTCCTTCGTCTCATGCTCACGCGACACAAATTTCGCATATTCTGGAAATTCCAGGTAGATCTCTTCCTCCTCCGTCAGCGGCGGCTGGTAATAATCCACTGAAACATACTCCATCATGCTGTAAAAGTCCATCTCACTCATGACACGCCCCGTGTAGTACGCATCATCCAGCGCCCGGTGGAACGGGCGGTCTTCCGTGAGGTGCAATTCCTCTACCACGGTATCTAACGACTCCTTTTGCTTGGTGCCGTGGATCAGAGCATAGATTTTCTGCAAATCATAATAGAGAAGCGGCGATGGAAACTGCAGCTCCATCCCGTGATATACCATATTCCGCTGCAATTCGGTCAGATCCATCGAGCCCCACGTACAGAACCGGTAATCATCCCCGCACCATTCTAAAAATTCGGTCATCGCACGCACAAAATCCTCGCCTTCTGTGTCAAGCTGCTCGATCGACATATGCGTCACTTCTGATATCTTATAATGCATCTGCCGGTACACCCGCGGGCGGATCAGACGGCGAAATTCCGAAATGATTTGAAGATTTTTATTTAATTTTACCGCGCCTATCTCAATAATCTCAAATGGAAGCCGATTCATCGAGCCTTCCTTGCCCGCCGGACTCTGGTTCCATTCCAGATCCAATACTATAAACTGTCCCATAATTCTCGTCTCTTTGTAACGGTTCCGTTTTCTCTGCGTTACCTCTTACTTTTCTTTCTTCACGTTGTCACTGTCCATAACTTTACCACAAATCTGTGTATAAGTCCATATTAGGTTACCGGGCACACATGTGGGGACAGTAATATTTTTGTTACTATACACGGGTAGGCACTTTTGGAACCGAAAGTGCCGTAAGAAAACGTGGTGGCAGCAGGAATTTGCCGTATTGAAATGCGAAGCCACGGCAAATTCCGTTACTGGACACGTATGCGTGTACAGTAACATATTTTTTACATAGAACCACTGGCAGAGTGCTTCCATCTTTGCTATACTTCATGATAGAACGAAGAAGCATTTCTTTTATCAGAATGCTTTCTTCTAAGCTTTATTATGCACCTTGGGAGGGGCTGCTTATGGATTTAATACAACAATTTATCGATACATACAAGATGAAATGGACGTTCTACGACGCAGCCGGGCGGCTCGCGGCAGAGAAACTCCAGCTCGCCCTGCAAAATGCCGGTATCCGGGCGATCGTGCCCTCTCGCGCCAAGAATCCCGCCAGACTCCGCACAAAAGTGCAGCGGCGCAATTCCAGACGTGAAGAACCATACCAGACAATCGAGGAAATCTACGACGACATTGCCGATCTGTCCGGTGTACGCGTCTCCCTGTATTTCCCCGGTGACCGCGGCAAGGTAGATGCGATCATCTCGGAGCTTTTCAACATCCTGGAATTTAAACAGTTCCCGGAACAGTCGAAACCCCCGACTTACCACAAACGGTTTTCCGGCTATTGGGCGAACCATTACCGCGCGCGGATGCGCGATGAAATCTTGAATGAATCACAGAAAAAATACGGATCGGCGCGCATCGAGATCCAGGTGGCGTCCCTGATCATGCACGCCTGGTCCGAGGTTGAACATGATCTGATTTACAAGCCAATGCAGGGAACTTTATCCGAGGAAGAGCTGTCGATCTTAGATGAGTTAAATGGTCTGGTCCTTGCCGGCGAGATCGCGCTGGAACGCCTACAGGCAGCCGGAAATGAGCGGCTTCGCAGCCGCAATGCCGCGTTTGGAAGCCAGTACGAGCTGGCGTCCTATCTCTATAATTTCCTGAGCAGCCATCTCAAAACCGAGGACATCGAACTTCGAATGGGAAATATTGCCCTGCTCTACCGGCTTTTGCAGCGTTTACAGCTCACCGGTCTCAAAGATATTACCCCGATTCTTCGGTCTGTCAAATTTGAAAAGGATCGGCGCACCATTTCCCAGCAGATCATCGATCAGATTATCTCCGGCAATGAAAAGCGCTACCAGTGCTACCAGGAGCTGCGGACGGAACCGGAAACCGCCTCACCGGAAACCCTGCAGGCAGTCAACCAGTTCCTCGAAGAGTGGGTGCCATTAGAGCGCCTGCTCAACAAGACTGCACGGCGCACCTCGACGCGTTCCCGCGGTGCCTTCAATATCAATACACTCAAGCGGATGGATCTCTTTGACAAAGAAATGATCAACCAGATTGTCCAGCTCCGCAAGCTGCGGAATGTCCTGATCCACGACATCGAGCTGCCGGACCAGGCACAGATTCTCCGCTGTACGGAGGAAGCGAAAGCACTTCTGGCACAGCTGACCGGACAGCATGACGCAATGGCAGACGGAGAAAACGGTGAGAAAAACAGCCACGCAGAAAACACATAGGACACAAACGCGCCAATCACCAAAAAAGTAAAACACCAGCTAACAAAAAACACAATGATAAAAGCCATCCAGTTTTTAGCCGGATGGCTTCTTTGTTTTACATATTTGATTCTTTTCAGAACCGCTTCCAACATCGAAACACGATGTTTTACATTCTAATTTTGCATTCTAAATTCAGAAGCTTCTTAAATTAGAAATCAACCTCTGTATCATAGAAGCAGCAGGTCAGAAGTTTCGCCATCTGCTCCGGATTGATCGAACGCGGGTTGGAACCGGTACATGCATCGCCAACTGCCAGCTCTGCTACGGTTGCCAGTTTGTCATTGAATTCTTTCTCGTCAATGATTCCGCCCTCATAGAGCTTAATGCTCGGAGCGATATTTAACTGCTTGTTCATCTCTTTGATCTCGGCGATCAGAGCGTCAACCAGAGCCTCGTCGCTGTCTCCCTGTAAACCGATGAACTTCGCGATATCTGCATAACGGGAAGCTGCCTCCGGTTCCTTGGAGTTAAATTTAATAACCTTCGGAAGATACATCGCATTCGCTGCACCGTGAACGATATGTCCGCCGGAGTAAGCTGCACCTGTCTTGTGTGCCATGGAATGGACGATACCAAGCAGTGCATTGGAGAATGCCATACCTGCCAGGCATTGTGCGTTGTGCATACGTGCTCTCGCTTCTTTGTCGCCATTGTAAGATTTAACCAGATAGGTATGAATCATCTTGATTGCGTGAAGTGCCAGCGGGTCGGTGTAATCACAATGAAGTGTGGATACATACGCCTCGATCGCATGGGTCATCGCATCCATACCGGTGTTTGCGGTCAGCTTCTGCGGCATGGTCTCAGCCAGCTCCGGATCCACGATCGCTACATCTGGTGTGATATTGAAATCTGCTAACGGATATTTGATACCCTTATGATAATCGGTAATAACGCTGAATGCCGTAACCTCAGTTGCTGTACCAGAAGTAGACGGAATCGCGCAGAATTTTGCTTTTGTACGCAGTGTCGGGAAATTGAACGGAGTGATCAGATCCTCAAACTTGGTATCTGGATACTCGTAGAATGCCCACATCGCTTTCGCTGCATCAATTGGAGAACCACCGCCGATCGCTACGATCCAGTCCGGACCAAATTCCTGCATAAGCTTTGCGCCCTTCATAACGGTCTCAACGCTCGGATCTGGCTCTACTCCCTCAAACAGAGCCACTTCCATGCCAGCTTCTTTCAGATAATCTTCTACTTTCTGAAGGAAACCGAAGCGTTTCATGGAACCACCGCCAACGACAACGACTGCCTTTTTGCCTTTCAGATTTTTCAGTTCCGCTAAAGATCCTTCTCCATGATAGAGATCCCTCGGTAATGTAAATCTAGCCATATTGATACTACCTCCTGTTAATTTTTTAACCACCCTATACCCAGATTATAGCACGCATTCTGGTGGATTTCAACTGTTTTAACTATTCACTTTTGATATATTTGTGTATTTTTCAAAAATTTTACATTTTATTACTTTGATTTCCATGGAAACTGCGTTCTTCGCTTGTCAATCATCCAACAAACTGCTTCTTTTCTCCATTTTGAACCGTTCCTTTTCTGTCTGCATAATCCCCCTGTGCCTTTGCCTCTATCACAAAGAATTCCTGCTGCCACCATGTTTTCTTACGGCACTTTCGGTTCCAAAAGTGCCTACCCGTAAACAGTAACGGAATTTCTCCACGCCTATTTCCATGCAAAATCTTATCTTGACATCCCTGTTTTTCCGTACTATAACAAGGGCAAGCATAAGCCGCCTATGCGCTTATGCCCGTTTCATAGCACCTTACAGATTATATCTGTACAAGACTGACACGGAGGACATTATAATATGAAACAGAACTCACGAATCCAACTGGAAAACACCTTGATCGGCGCACTTGGCGTTCTTTCCCTTGTACTTTTTATTCTCAGCTTCCTGCCAGGGCTGGGACTGGCAAACCGCGTCGGTATCCTTCTGGAAATGGGGCACATGGTACAGCGTGCCTTTTCTGTCGTGCTCTTCATCCTGACCTTCCAGCTTTGGAAACGGAAGCGCGCCGCCTGGAACATTGCTGTTCTCCTGCTGTTTTTAAGCTTTTTACGCGGGCTGACAGCACTTTCTTCGCCTTTGTATCTTCCGTTTCACCTGGCAGAAGCCGTATTATTTCTGCTTCTCCTGTGTTTTCGGAAGGACTTCTGCTGCCCGTCTGACCGGCGCAGCCTCGGACGCTCTCTCCTGTTTCTACTGCTGGCACTGGCAGGCATCATCGTCAATGCCGGTATCAGCTATCATTTTTCGGTAAAACCGCTGGGAGAAACCTCACTTGACTCGCTGATGGATAGTCTCATTCAGGGAACTGCCATGATTTTCGGCATGGGAAATCCGGGCAATGTTTCACGTGAAACACATGTAGTCGAACTGGTTACATTCTGGTTCAGCTGGGGCTGCATCCTCGCCTCCATTCTGTATGCGGTCCGCCCATGGCTGCTGCGTCCAGTCAGCCATGCTTCGGATTTGATGCATGCCCGCACCCTCGTCAACCTGTACAGCCAGAATCCCAGCGCCTACCTAACGCTGGAGGATGACAAGCTCCTATATTTCGGTCACAAGGTGGACGGCGTCATCCCCTACGGAGTCGTCGGCAGCACCATCGTTATCAACGGCGATCCCATCTGCGCGGACAGCGATTTTCCGGTTCTCCTGGCAGAATTTAAAGAATTTTGCCAGCGCAGCGCTCACAACCTGTTTTTTATCAGCGTCACTGACCATTTTCTGGAAGAATATAAGAAGCAGGGCTTTGGATGGGTCAAAAACGGGGAGGAAGCCCGTTTCCACCTTGCGGACTATGAAATCTCTGGCAAGAAAGGCGCCAAGATGCGGATGAACATCAACCACGCCCGGAAAGCCGGGGTCGTCGTCCATGAATACTGCCCGCTGAAGCAGCGGGATGCACAGATTGAGGCAGATCTGAACCGCATCACGAACGAATGGCTGCAGCAGAAAAAAAGTTCGATGCTGACTTTCGTTATGGGAACTGTCGGGCTGGAAAATCCGATGGACAAGCGATATTTCTACGCCACCGACGCCGACGGAAAAATCGTGGCATTCATCGTGTTTGTCCCATTTCTCGGCAAAAGAGGCTACATGGCGGACGTCACCCGCCACGGAACCGGCGCACCGAGCGGCGTGATGGAGACGATTCTTTACGACGCATTTCAGGTTTTCAAAGACGAGGGCATTGAGTATGGCAGCCTCGGTGTTGCCCCGCTCGCTGGCTTGGAAAATGACAGCTCTAATCCGGTCGAAAAGCTGCTCTGCTTCGCTTACAACCACCTGAACGACTGTTATGGATTCCGCGACCTCTACCGTGCCAAGGAAAAATACAGCCCGACCGAATGGGTTCCTTCCTATTATATTTACCTGCCGAAGATTCCAACACCAGACATGTTTTATGCCCTTGTGACGATTCAGAATCCGCATCAGATCCGCGAGGCAGCGGAGGATCTGGTAAAAGGATGGGCGCAGCGACTGAGAAACAAGAGGACTTCCCCGACACATCAGAGTAAACCATCTCGCCAGGTAAGTTGGGCTGCTTCTTCCAGCACGAAGCAGCCCGACACAAGAAAGCAGACAGATGCAGATAAAAAGGCAGACTAAACTTAGCTTTTATCATGCTGGATGCAGCCTGATAAATTTCATTTTTTTACCAGAAAAGAGGCGCTCTTATGATGAAACATTCCGGTTATCTTACCACCTCCGGCGCAGAAATCTACTATGAACAGTACGGCAGCGGCACACCGCTCCTTATCCTGCATGGAAACAGCCAGTCCCTTGCCGTTTTTTATCCATTTCTGTGCACGTTTCTGCCCGATTTTCAGGTGATTCTGATGGACAGCCGGGGACATGGGCGTTCCCGGCTGTCTGTCCACACAGCGCTCCGCGGGTTCTCTACAGAGGATATGGCAGACGACGTTATCGCCCTGCTTAACCACTTACATCTTTCCTCCGTCCACCTGCTGGGATTCAGCGATGGTGCCAATATCGGGCTGGAGATCGCATGCAAATACCCGGAGCGGCTGAAAAAGCTCATCTGTATCAGCGCCAACGCCTCACCGGACGGGCTACTCACGCCGCTATACCTTGCCGCCCAAATGCTGCACAGCATTTTAAATCTCCTGCTGCCTGTTTTAAAATGCAGCTTCTCTTCTGCCTCTGCATCCTCCGGGTCCTCTGCGGTCTCTGCACTGTCCACCCCGAAAGTTTCCCTGCCATTTCAGAAGAATTTCTCTGTTTCCGCCACATCCGCAGTTTGTGCCGACAAAGAAAGGCAACGTCATTTCGTGTCAAATTTCCCCCGGATTCCGGCAGAACAAAAAAAGAAGCCTGACTTTCTTACCCGGCTGACGCACCGCGTCCTCCGCCGCCGAAATCTGACTTCTCTTTTACTTCACTCGCCCCGTTTAAGTGCCCGGAAATTGCAAACCATCTCCGTTCCTGTGCTGCTGATCGCCGGAACCCGGGATCTCATTAAGCCCTCGCACTCCCGCTGGTTAGCAAGGCAGATTCCAACCAGTCAGCTTCTTTTAATGACCGGGGGACGGCATACTTCCATATTCCGGACACCGGCGCCTTATCTGCGCGCAATTCTGGCATTTCTGCGCCGCAGCTAAAGTCTCTTCAATCATATCTATCTGACAGCATCCGCAGCTGCCGTGTTTCGAGCACTCAACTCAAAGCACCTCTCAGCACAACTTCCGCCCATTATCCACTTCTTCCTTCTGGCAGATCTCATCCAGCACCCAGTTTCCATCTTCCAGAACAAACCTCCAATATTCGAAGAAATCTTCCATTTTCCGGGATCCCTTCAAAAGTTCTCCGGTTTCTTCGTGATACACATAGTCGATCATCTTTCCATGGATCAAATACCAGATATAGTCGCGGTCGTCGCCGTCCTCATTCTCCGCTTCCACCAAAATCGCATCCAGAAGCTGGATCCCTTCCATGACAAACACCTCATGGCGCATCCTGCTCCACTCAAATTTCGTCTGAAACTCCTGCTGCATCTTCTGGCTCAGGTAAGGATGCCCTTTTTCCAGATCTCGATCCCGCCAGCATTCCTGAATCCGGTAATATGATTCCCGCACCCGCTCCTGTATCTCACTCCGATCCCAATGATCTTCTCCGATGGAAAATTCTTTCAATTTTTCACGGGCTGCCGCCTGTTTCTTTTTTGCCCGGTGCAGGTATGTAATAGTTCCGGCACTTCCCAGAATCACAAAGGTTCCCGTAAGCAAAAGCGCCTGAAACGCACCCGCCCGTCCGCCTTGTCCCCGGCTGCTGCTTGTATGATGATGGGAAGAACCACCTCCGCCACCTCCGCCGCCTCCGCCGCCGGAAGCACCTCCCGCTCTGGCAAAGGCGGTAAAAGATCCAAGAACCATCATGGCTGCTGCCAGGCAAAGCAGACGGACGAACGTTTTCCGGCACAAGTGACCTTTCTTTCCCAATCTGGAACCCACCCTGATTCCGCCGTTTTCATTTTCTCCCCAGCTTCTCCCCGTTGCTTTCACATCTCTCATATGAATTCTCCTAAAATCTCCCACACCTACTCGTGCTGCTGATCCTCCGGCTCCCTGCAGACATCCACCCAGCCTTTCGCTCCAGACACTTCTTCCAACTCCGGGATCGTGAGACGTACCGCACTGTGGTCGTCTCCTGCTGCCGGATAAACCGTCTCAAAACGCTTCAGGCTCTCATCCAGATACACTTCGATTCCATCCTTGATACCAAACGGGCAGACCCCACCCGGCGCATGACCGGTAACCTCCTCCACCTGCTCAAACGGGATCATCTTTGCTTTCACGTGAAACGTATCTTTATATTTCCGGTTATCCACTTTCGCAGTACCTTCTGTCAAAATCAATACCGGCTGTTCTCCCTGCAAAAAAGACATCGTTTTCGCAATCATCCCCGGCTCCACGCCTAATGCCTCCGCTGCCAGCGCAACCGTCGCTGTGGACTCTTTTAACTCAATAACATGATCCAAAAATCCGGCTTCCTTTAAGTAACTTTCTGCTTTTTCCAGTGACATGGTTGTTTTCCTCCCGTATCCTCTATCAATTGATCTGCCGTATCAATTTCTTTTATATTTTAGAACTCATTCATCTTTCCCATCATATCACACTTTCATTTTCCATATCAATATTTCTATAGACGAAAAAAGACGGTTCCCTGCATTTGCCAGAGAACCGCCCCCTATTTCACTAACTGCCATTTTCAAGATCGTTCCGACCGCTTTTTGTAAAACCAACACAGATTTTTTGCAAATCTATCTCCAGATTTCAGATCCAAATTCCGACTTTGTTCGATTCCCTCTTATCCAGTTCCGTCCTGTATTTATCACTTCTCCCCGAAAAATAATTCCACATCGCTCTCCACGCTGTCAATTCCCGCGATTCCAAACTTTTCCACCAATACATTTACCACGTTCGGACTTAAAAATGCCGGAAGCGTCGGTCCAAGATGGATATTCTTGATACCGAGTGAGAGTAGCGCCAGAAGAACAATGACCGCCTTCTGCTCATACCAGGCAATGTTGTAAATAATCGGCAGGTCGTTGATGTCATCCAGCCCAAAAATCTCCTGCAGCTTCATCGCAATGACCGCCAGGGAATATGAATCATTGCACTGCCCCGCATCCAGGACACGCGGAATTCCTTCAATATCGCCCAGATTCAGCTTATTGTAGCGGTATTTCGCACAGCCAGCCGTCAGAATTACCGTGTCCTCCGGCAGCGCCTTTGCAAAATCGGTGTAGTAAATGCGGCTCTTAGCACGCCCATCACACCACGCCATGACGACAAACTTTCGGATTTTTCCCGCTTTGACCGCATCCACTACCTTATCTGCCAGCGCCAGCACCTGTGCATGGGCGAAGCCTCCGACAATCTGCCCCTGCTCAATCCCGGTCGGCGGCTCACAGCGCTTCGCATGCTGGATGATCACTGAAAAATCCTTCTTTCCTCCGATTCCACCGTTGATATACGTGCAGCCCGGATATCACGCCGCACCGGTTGTGTAGAGACGATCCTTGTAGCTATCCTTCGGCGGCACGATGCAGTTCGTTGTCATCAGGATCGGTCCGTTGAACGTCTCAAATTCCTCCTTCTGACGCCACCATGCATTGCCGTAATTACCCTTAAAATTCGGATATTTCTTAAATGCCGGATAATACTGCGCCGGAAGCATCTCTGAGTGTGTATATACATCGACGCCGGTTCCCTGCGTTTGCTCCAGAAGCATTTCCATATCGCGCAGATCATGTCCTGAAACAAGAATGCCCGGATTACTTCCGACACCGATATCAACCGTAGTAATCTCCGGATTTCCATAAGTCTCGGTGTTTGCTCGATCCAAAAGCGCCATTCCCCGGACACCATATTCGCCGGTTTCCAGCGTCAGGTGAATCAAATCATCCACACTCAGACCGTCATCCAGCGTCGCCGCAAGCGCCCGCTGTAAAAATGCATCCGCCTCCCGGTCCTCCTGCAGCAGGACGTTCGCATGCCGGGTATAGGCAGACAAACCTTTCAAGCCATACGTAATCAAGCTGCGAAGGGAAATAATATCCTCGTTCTGCCCGATCAGAACGCCCGCTTCCGACGCTTTTTTTATAAATTCAGACGGCTCACCTGTCCAGCCAGCCGCCTCCGGCAGATTGTCCCGACGTTCCAGCTGCTCCCACAGTGCCGTCTTCATTTCCAGCGTCTTTTCAATTCTTTTTTCAATCGCCGCCTTATCAAAATTGGCATTCGTGATCGTCGTAAACAGATTTTCGGTAACCAGATGATTGACCTCATCTGCCACCGCACGTCCCTCCTCGCGAAGCCGTGTCGTCACCGCGCTGATACCCTTCGTCACCCACACAAGCAAATCCTGCATTGCCGCCACATCCGGCTGCTTACCGCAGACACCGACCACCGTACAGCCCTTGCATCCGGCCGTTTCCTGACATTGATAACAAAACATTTTCTGATCCATTGTTCACTCCTCCTATCGCATCTATCGTGTCTTATATAATCTGCATTTCTCGTGATTTATATTCTTGATAGGGATAGAGCCAAAAGTTTACCGCTCCTCACGTTTGTTTGCACCCAGAACCTTGGCAATGCTCTGTGCAACCGAAGGCTTTTCAGCCAAAACTAATTTCATTTGCATCTGCTCCTTTCGCAAAAAAATAAGCAGCCACACACCGTAATGCATGACTGCTATGTAAAAAGTTCGGAAAGAATTTTTGCAACCTGACACAATTTTCTGTTTTATAATCTCCGTCATCGTAAAAATATCTACCTCATCTGTATATGAAATGAGGTAGATAAATAATTTATGACTTAGATTTTTACATATCCTGTAGCCGGACCTGAACCGACCTTCGCAATGTACTCACTCTTAACTAAATCTGCCAGAGTGCGTTCCACCGTGGTTTTGCTTATATCAGGGTGAGCATCCATAATTTCTTTCTTTGTGATTTTACCAACTTTCTGATCAATCATCGCTTTAATTCTTTCGGGCTTAGAAAGAGTGCGGTTCTTTAAATGTTCTACACGGCTTTCAAATTCATTATATGCTTTCAACATGATACCCAGATAATACTTAACAAAAGGCTCATAGCTGTTCTCATTTTCATGCCATCCTGTCGAACTTGCCTGCAATGCTTCATAGTAAGTTTCCTTTGTTTTTTCAATCAACATTTCCATGCTGACATATTTTCCTACAATATATCCTGCCTTATAGTACAAAAGAAGCGACAGTAAACGGCTCATGCGTCCATTTCCGTCATTGAAAGGGTGGATACAGAGGAAATCCAGAATAAACATAGGTATCAAAAGTAATCTATCAATTTTATCAGTATTCCATGCTTCTAAAAACTGTCTGCACAATTCATCCATAGCTTCCGCAGTCTGAAAGGCAGGCACCGGAATAAACCTTGCTTTCTGGTGACCTTCTGCATCTGTTTCTGCAATTACATTATCAGCATTTTTATATTCTCCACCGGAACCGGCGTAGGAATACAAATCACGATGAAGCTGCAAAATAATATTAGGTCTGGGCACAATATACTCATAGCTTTCGTGGATTGTAGAAAGCACCTCTCGGTAACCTGAGATTTCCTGCTCAGATCGGTTTCTTGGTTCTGCCTTTTGGCTGACCAATTCTTCCAATCTCTTATCTGTTGTATAAATACCCTCAATACGGTTAGAAGCACCTGTACTTTGAATCAAAGCGACTTCAAGAAGGGTTTTCAATTCATCAATATTAGCTTCCAAAAATAGCTCTTGCTTACCTTTGTGCTCATGAATTTTTCCGATCATCTGCACAATTTCAGGAGTAAGCAACTTTTCTGGCTCTTTTATATAATCAAAAGCTCTCATGTTATCTACCTCATTTCAGAATTATCTGCCTCATTTTACTTTAAAATGACGGAGATTTCAATGGGATGAGGCAGATAAATTTTCCAGTCACTATGACTGAAATAATAGTATGCACACCTACCACACAGAATATTCAAGATGTCGCTTTCAAAAACACAAAATATTTTATTTCTTGAAAGCAGATGCTATGTAAAGGCAACCCGAAGGCTGCCCCAGGCATCAAGCCTATCCTGTTTACAC
>ERZ791852.1654-NODE-1654-length-12913-cov-2.916706_pt1 | contig 12913 bp, 12 predicted proteins | sample MGYA00510287_ERZ791852 | MGnify/ENA primary metagenome ERZ791852 (study PRJEB30046, sample SAMN00715257) | human gut metagenome | study: EMG produced TPA metagenomics assembly of the A metagenome-wide association study of gut microbiota in type 2... | reverse complement strand
ATTTATAATCTGAAACAGGAACAGCTCCTCTCATTTTATCTGCTGATTCCCATAATTTTTTTTCTAATTTTATTAATTCTTCTTCCTTCATTTTTGCACCTCAAACATTTATAATAACTCTAGTATATTTTATATCATAAAATGACATTTTTCTCAACAGGTACTTCTAAATATTTACAATTAATTTCTATGAAAAAAATGATCATATGGATAACCGGCTTTAATATATAATTCTGTCAATTCCATTTTGTACTTTTCTAATAGTTCTAAATACTTTTGTTTAAATACATTTTTACATAACCATTCCACACCTCTACTAGAAACTACCACTTTATTATTAACTAAAAATTTGTATTCGCTAAATCCACTTTTACACATTTTCTTAATTGCTTTTCTAACAGTTATATCTTTTTTATTAAAATACTTACATAGTTCATTTATATCCATATCTTCATTCCACCAATTTTCATTATGTTCTACTTTTAACAATTCTTCATATTGTCTAATTCTATTTTCAAAGAAATCTATGTCAGCATCTGTTAGTGATTTTTCCTTTTGAAAATACACTTGATTTAACCATGCATATCCTTCTGCTAAAATAAAATATTTCCTACTTTTTACTTTCTCACTCCTCCATCTGCAAGTTGGATGTTTTTTTAGCATAACTTCTATAGCTTTTCTTAAATCTTCATGTGTTATTTCTTTTCCATATTTAGTAGTAACACCTAGTAATTGAAATCTCTTTAAGATTTTATTATATGATAAGAAAATACTATCTAAAACTTGCTCTGAATCCATTTTCATTTTTCATCACTCCTACTTTTTTAATTCTATTAATGCTAGTTTACGAAGCATTAATACTTAGTAAAATTTATTTTGCACGAATATAGGTAGTATTTTTTAGTACCTAATATTCGCCAGCGTGGTATTTTGACACCCTTTTGGCTGTTTAGGGAAAAATCCCTAAAACCCTTTTTGTCTCTCCGAGGGAAATTTTTATTCATTTTTTTAGTAACTCTTGTTTGTATTTTAGAAAAAGTTTGAACAAAAAATTCAAACTTTTTCTATTTACAATTGTTATAATTTATATTATAATTTTATTAGATTTTTAGATTGAGTTAGCAAATAGTTTGGTCGCTTATGCTAACTTTTTCTTTTGTTTTTCTTTCTTCTGTAATTGCAATTCCATAACACATTTCATTCAGAACTTTAACAATTTCTTCGGCAATTTCTGTATCATTTTCAGTAGATAATTGTTCAATTAATTGCTCTTTATTATATCTAGTTGTAATAACAATTGGTAATTCATTATCATATCTATTACTAATGATTTTATATAACTTTTCCAAAGCCCATTTGCTTAAATTTTCATTGCCAAAATCATCAATAATTAACATATCTACATTGGAATATAGTTCAATAATTTGCGTTTCTGATAGTCCTTCTTTGTTAAATGATGCTTTAATTCTATCAATTATAGAACTACTTTTTTCCATTAATGCAATTTTATTTTGTTCAATCATTTTATTAGCAATACAAGCTGCTAAATATGTTTTTTCATAACCTATATTTCCATAAATAATCAATCCATTTTTCATCTCAGATTTAATGCATGAATCTGTAAATTTTATTAATTGATTTATAACATTTTTCTCTTTGTATGTATCACTAAAATTTTCAAAATTATATTTTTGTAATCTCTTTTTCATATAGTTATCTTTATAAATATTATTAATAATTTTTCTATTCTTTTCCTGTCTTTGTTTTTCTTCTTGTTCTAAATCAAATTCTTTCCAAAATTGAATTGCTTTTTCACAATTACATCTTTCATATTCGATCATGTTTTTATCATAATTTACATACAAATAATCCAATCCAATTGGCTTTAAATTTTTATTACAAAATCCACATTTTGCACCTTCATTGGTGATAACTTTATAATTTGAATTCTTTAAATCCACTTTTATTCTCATCTCCTTCTTTTTCTATTTTATTTCTAATCTTTTTCTCTTCTTTAGTGTTACGTTGCGTTATTGTAACGTTACTTTTTTCTGTTTCACTTTTCTTTTTTTCACGATATTTTTGTTGTCTTAAACAATTTTGTAGTCTGATTTCTTCAAGTTTATCAGCACTTTGGTACTTAGACCAATTTTTGATTTTATAAAAATTTTCTTCTATAACAATCATTTGTAATTCTTCAAATTTTTCCAAATATTTTGTAATTTTTTTCTCAGACTTTCCCATAATCTTTGAAATATCATCAGCCGTCATTGGCTTATCTTCTGTTATAGATAATCTACCTTGATAATTGCTTTTCATTGCTGCTATTAAAAGTTGTATCCATACTCTAATTATTGTATCCCCATCCTTTTCACTTTCTAGCAATTTTATTTTGTTATTATCAAAAAAATCCGTAGATAATTTTAACCATTGTAAATTAGCCATATCCTCCTTTCCTCACTTTCTTTTGAATCTAATCTATTGATTCTTGTTCCATTTTTGTTAAATATTCATCTAAAGCTTGTACTCTAAATAAATATTTTCCACCAACTTTAGAACATGGTATTTGTTTTCTTCTTACTAGTTGATTAATTAACCAATAAGAAATTCCTAAATACTCACTTGCTTCTTTCATCGTTAGTGTTGTTCTGTGAATCCTTTGTAATTCCATTCTCCCACCTCCAATCTTTTTGGTAATTTAATATTGACTTTTGTTAACAAATGTATTATATTGTTTATAGTTAACTTTGTAAATACTTTTTAATGTATTTTGATAGCAGGTTAACTTTATTAAATTTTGCAAACTGTTAACGGAGGAATTATGAACAAATTAAAAATTGATGAACCTATTAGTATATTTGTTTCAAAGAACGAAACACTTACACATAAAGCATTTTTATATGCAAAAACAAAATCATCTAAGCCAAATTATTATAATCTAAAAAACATTAATACAGGTTATTTTACTATTAATACTACAACTACCACTCAGACACTTTGTACTGAACTTATTGACTTTTTAAATTGTAATTTTGATAATTATGATGATTGTTTTATGTGGTTTACTAAGTTTTTTACTTCATACATCATATATACTGGTGAAGATGATATAAATAAATTTGAAGTAAATAAACTTTATTCTTTTAATAAAGTAAAAGAATTATTTGAAAAATATTTTGAAGAAATAAAAAATGACTCAAAACGTGGTCAAAAACTATTATCAGAATTTGTTGATTATATATTTAACATTAATAATATTGAAGAAATTAAAGATTTTACTTCTAAAATAAGATTTTATATTTATTATAACTCTTATGCTAAAAAGCTAGATAGATTTATAAATAACTACTTTTCCATGCCACAAGGCTTTTCTTTTAGAACAATATCTGGTATTAAAGGATCTACAGAAAAAGATTTAATCAAATTCTTTAAGTCTGCTCCAGATTATGATGTTGAACCAAATTATAGCACTAGTAACGAAAACATTTATGGAATTTTATATGTTACATTGTTTCAATTTGTACTTAATAATAAATATCTTATAAAAAAATGTAAGAATTGTGGTAAATACTTTATAACAGATAATGCACGCATTAATTACTGTAATAATTTATACAAAGGAAAACAAACTTGTAGAGATATTGGAAATCAGATTGCTCAAAGAATTAAACAAGAAAATGAAATTGTTTATGGTAAATATCGTAAGATTTATGCAAAAAAATCAATGTTAGTAAAGCGTAATCCTGATATAGAAGTTTATAAGATTGATTATGAAAATTGGAAAAAAGAAGCTAAAGAATTTATGGATGCCATTAGATCTGAAAAGAAAACTTATAAAGAATTTGATAAATGGTTGGATAAAAATAATTAAAACCCACTTGTATTTATATATTATAAAATAGTCCTAATGAATTTTTATTCATTAGGACTATTTTTAAGATTTAAATTGCAAGATTATATTATTATTTGATAACACATTATCATCTGATAAGGTACCTTTTTCTAAATCTAATAATTCTTCTAGGTCTTCTGCATACATAGGAATACCAAATTTTCCTATTTCATATACAAATTGGCTACCAGAAAGAATATTAACATATCTATTGACTTCTTAAACAAAATTGTTTGTTGCAATTTCCATTGATTATCTAAAGGTTCTCTTGTTCTCCATTTTCTATAATTCATGGCCTTTACTAATTCTAAATATTGACTATTATTAATCCTTCCAAGTTGTCTTGCTCTCATTACCATTGCTGCTATTGAAACCTTCCATTTTTTCTTAAGTTCTTTATAATACTCTAAATTTAAAGGATCTCTTAGATCATTAAAAAATTCATTTTTAGGCAATAAAAACGCTGCTGCAAAAGAATTTGCTTGTTCTTCTAATTTTCTTTGTTCTTCTGGTGATAATTCTTCTATTTTTTCTATATTTCTATGTAATATTATATGACCTAATTCATGAGCCGCATCAAAATTTCTTCTTGCCACTGACTGCTTATCGTTACTCAATACAACACAATATTTATCTTTTTTATTAACCTTATGTACTTGAGTAAAGGCATCAATTTTTTTATTATTTACATTTAATGTTGATACAATTATTCCTTTATTTTCTAATAAATTTACCATATTTTCTATTGGCTGAGTTCCTAATTCCCAATAATTTCTTACTTTTATTGCAATATCTTCTATATTTTCTTTATTATTCAAATCAATATCCGTATCTATCTCTGGTAAATCCAATTCAGGATAATTAAAATAATTATTTAAGAACTCATATATGTATACTATAATTTTAGTTTTTTCTTCCTGTGTTTGTAAATCAATTTTTTTTGTACTCGATAATGCTCTAAAAAAAGTATTTTCAACTGGTACATCATATAAATTATCTTTATAAAAGAAATCTCTAGGAAAATGTAATGTAGTTATTATTGTAAATTCTGTATCTAATTTAGGGTTATTTTCATTTTTTTCATATTGTAAGACAGCTTGTCGAGTAACGCCTATTTTTTCAGCTAACTCGCTGGCTGTCATGTTTCTATATATTCTTGCTAATTTTAATCTTTCACCATTAAAATTATTCATTATTTTCCCCTCTTTTTATATCTTTGTTATCTATTTCTACGTCTAAGTTTTCAGATTTAGCTAAAATTTCTGATTTAAAGTTGAATTCAAGCTCTGCTGGAATTTCTTCTCTACTATTATTTACATCCTCATAAACATCTTCATAATCAACTGCAATATAATCAGATAAGTCTTTATTAGCAATAGTTTCAGCATATTGAGACATCTTCACAGCTCTTACACCTAATAATTTATATCCTTGTTTTTTATATAAGATTGTAATATATTGTATTTCTCCATCTTCTTCAATTATTTCTCTTATTCTTTCTTGTATTTTAGCTTGTTCATCAAGTATTATATCCATTTCTGGCAACAGTACTTGTTGTTGTCTATCATCCGGATTAAATTTCATTAAGCTGAAAATGTAGTTCTGTTTATCCTTAATATTATTGGAATTTATTAATGAAGCTAATCTATCTTCACTCATAAAAGAATATAATGTGTGTTCTTCCCTATTATAAGCAAGAAGTAATTTATAGCCATACCTATAAAATTCTTTCACTTCAATTCTTTCATTTTCTCCTATTTTATAATATAATGAACTCATCATTTTATCAATAATTCTAAATCGTTCAGCATTGTCAAATCTATCTCCATTTTCTCTTTTTGCTGTTTTAGCTCTCTTTAAACCTTGTTGCATACCTTCAACTATAGCCTTAGCAAACTCATCATCAATCATACCTTTCATTCCTTTCTACTTTGTTATTTTTCTGTATTATATTCTTTTTTGATGTTTTTGTCAAGTGCTTTTTTGTTTTTTTATTTTTTTTAAAGTAGAATAATGTTTTTTATTTTTTTGCAAATTTCTATTGCATTTTGTTAACTATTGTTGTATAATATCTTTGTTAACAATTAAATTAATACTCCTCCCACCCATAGGCATACTTGAAAGGAGGTGAAATAAGTAATGGCTGGGAGTATAGAAAAAAGAGGAAAAAATAGTTACAGGCTAACAGTATCCGAAGGATTTGACCTAGACGGAAAACCTATGATACACAGAAAAACTGTACACGGAAATAAAAAAGATGCAGAAGTTGAACTAGCAAAATTTGTTACTGAAGTACAAAATGGTTTAATAATTGATGGTAAATCTCTTAAATTTTCTGAATTCGTTGAAATATGGAAAAGAGATTATGGTTCAAAAGAACTCGCTCCATCAACATATAAAAGATATTGCAGAATGTTAGAAACAAGACTTTTACCATACTTTGGACATTTCTATATTAACAAAATTAAACCAACAGACATTATGAAGTTCTATGATTTACTTGAAAAAGATACTCAATTAGTTAGAAAAAAAGGCAACAATGGTTCAAAAACAAAAAAGCCTTTATCTGGTAAAACGATTTTAGAGCATCACAGATTATTAAGAGCAATGCTTCACAAAGCAGTCTATTGGCAATTAATAGTGACGAATCCTGCTGAACGTGTTCAACCACCTAAAGCCAGAAAACCAAAAAGAAAATCTTATGATGATGAACAAACTAAAATATTACTAGAAAATCTTGAACTATTACCTAGTGAAGATACTAAGTATAAAGTTGCGATCATTCTTACAGTATTTACTGGTGTTCGTTTAGGAGAATTAATGGGATTAGAATGGCAAGATGTTGATTTTAAAAACGGAATTATCAGTATTAATCGTTCTAGTCAGTACCTAGCAGATATGGGAGTTTTCACAAAAGTTCCAAAAACAGAAAGTTCCATTAGAGAAATTGCAATACCTGAATTTATCGTTTCTTTACTTGAGGAATATAAATTATGGTATGAAGAACAAAAATCCATTTACAGCGAATTATGGACTGATTCTGATAGGTTATTTGTACAAGCAGATGGCAAACCAATGCATCCTTCTACAATTAGCAAGTGGTTTGTAAAATATGTTGGTCAAATAGGATTACCTGTAATTAATTTTCACGGATTAAGACATACAAATGCAAGTTTACTAGTTGCACAAAATATTGATATAGCAGTAATTTCTGCGAGACTAGGTCATGCACAAATAAGTACTACACTTGACTTTTATGTGCATCCACTACTTTCTCATAACAAAAAAGCTGGCTATGCACTAGAAAACTTGTTATTACCAACAAGGTCTTAATTTGAACTTTTTTCTAATTTTCACAAATTACAAATTTTCACGATTTTTTATAGAAGGCAATTCAAAAAAGAAACAAGTATTACTAGGCAGATGAATTTGAAAGGCAAAGGAGCATATGTTTATATGTGACTGCGTTTCAAATGAAATCTAACGACGTAAGACGCAGTTTATTTTTTGAATTTTCCCATTGCCTTTTATAATATATAAAAAAGTATAAAATTTTAATGAATTTGTATTGATATTTAAGGCATTTGAGGTATCTATTTTACCCAATTTTTACCCAATTTGACATAAGAATACTATTTTAAAGCATTATCGCAACCAAATTTTAGGCAATAAAAAATCACTAAAACCGTTACAGTTCTAGTGATATATACTTTGGTTGCGGGGGATAGACTCGAACTATCGACCTTCGGGTTATGAGCTGCAAACTTCCTCAAATCCAATTCACTCTTCACATCAATCAACCTATCCCACTACGCCTTCAAATCATCATTTATCCAATGCACTGGAAACTTCCCCTCTCTCAAAATCTCCTTAACAGCCACTGGTAGCAAAGGATAATCTTCAATATTATTTAAATCTAACCATTCATATTGTAAATAATCCTTACCCTCAACATTCTTCAAAGTATATTCAATCTTCTTATCCTCATCATCAACAAATTCTACTCTATGTACAAACATAATCTCATGATATTTTGTACCATTCATTTCAAAAAAGTTTTCTATTGTTGCTACATATCCTATTATTTCTACTCTCTTTCCTGTTTCTTCTTCAACTTCCCTTTTTACAGTCCTTGCTGAATCTTCTCCAATTTCAACTCTTCCTCCTATTAGTGCATAATGGTCTATGTTTACATTTCTATGTACTAATATTTTTCCATTATGAATTATAACTCCTGCTGCTCTTACATTTAATTTGTAATCTTCAACATCTAATGTTAAATCCATATCAATTTCTCCTTTTCTTTTTTGTCGATTATAACATATTTTTTTAATTTTCAAAATATTTTTTTAACTTTTTTCATATATTATTTTATCAATTTTTTATTAAAAATTTTGTCGAATTTTGTTATTAATTTAGTTTTTTTGACAAAAATAATCTCTTCACCATTTAGTATTAAAAAATTTATAAATTTTCCTTAATTTTTCTTACCTAAACTATTGACACCCCAATACAAAAGTTGTATAATAAAAAAGTCGATACATCGCGGGGTGGAGCAGTTGGCAGCTCGTTGGGCTCATAACCCAAAGGTCGGAGGTTCGAGTCCTCCCCCCGCAACCAATCATATCAATCCAAGCATTTGCTATTATTAGCAAATGCTTTTTTTATTTAATCTTAAAACAAAAAAGAAGCCTTACTCTTGTAAGACTTCTTTACTAATTAAATTTATTATTAATCATTTTCTTTAACTTCAACACTTGTATTTAAAACAGCATCCTCTTTACCTTGTTCACTTTCTTCTTGTTTTTTAACTGCATCTATAATCATAATAAACTTAACTTCACCCTCATTACCATTATTTAACATAGTAAAATTATTATATTCTTTTGATAATTCAGTTAATTTTTCTGTTCTTTCTGCAACATCTCTTAAGTCTCCATTTATATAATTACAGATCTTTTTAATACCTTGTTCATTAAATGTTTGAATTCCTTCAGCTAAAGTTGCTGCTCCATCTGATAATGTTTTTGCACCTTCTGTTAATTGTCCGTTTGCTGTTGTTAATTGTTGTGTACTTGTGTCTAATGTTTGAATTCCAGATTTTAATGCTGTTGAACCTTTACTTAGTTTGTTTGCTCCTGCTGATAATGTTTTTGTTCCACTTACTAAAGATTTTGAACCTGCTGATAATTGATTTAATGCATCTGGTAATTTTTTAGATGCTGTATTTAATTGTCCTAATCCTGCATTTACTTGTGTCATTGCATTTCTTAGTGTTGTCATTCCTTTTGTTACTGTTGTTAAAGATTCTTTGCTACTTGAAACTTTTTTAGCTAATTCTTGTTTTTGTGTATCTGCTCCTGCTTTGTATTGATTGTATTTAGCTATTATTTTTTCATTTGCTTTTATTTGTTTTTCTAAATTTTCAATCATTGTTTTGTTTGCTGCTTTTGATTCTTCTGTTGCACCTAATGCTTGTTGTACAGCTTTTAATGTTTTGTTATTTGCTGTTAAAGCTTTTATTGTTCCTTGGCTTGTTGCTGATAAGTTTTCTAATGCTTTATTTAATCCCTCATTTGATGTTTGTAATGACTCTACTATTGTGTTTACTCCTGTTACTAAACCTGGTGTTGTTTTTCCGTTTGCTTGTGTGTCATTTAATCCATTTAATACTTGTGTGCTTCCTGCATATAATGCTTCTATGCTATCTGGCATACTTGTTAATTGTGAACTTAATTCTCCAATTCCAGCATTTAATTGTTCAGCACCATTTTTAAGTGATGTACTTCCTTGGTTGATTGTTGTTATTCCTGTGTCTATTTGTGAATAGTTTGAGTTTACACTGCTTACTCCTTCAGATACTTGGTTCATTGCGTTGTTAAATTCTTGACTTTTTTCTGAATAAGTTTCAGCTCCATCTTTTAATGTGTTTGCTCCTTCTTGAATTTGATTCATTGAGCTTTGTAATGTATTTAATTGTGCATATATTTCATCTAGTTTATCAAATGCCTTTATATCTTCCTCTTCTAAAACTTTTGGTGTAACATATGAGAATATACCATTTGTTTCAAAATCTGTTGCATCCATTGTTATTTCTATATTGCTTGGTATTTCAACTTCATCTACTGAAACTCCTAAACTTTCTTGTAATCCTGGCATTGCCATACCAATAACTGTTGTTTTTGTTCCATCATCAATTACTTTTCCGTTTGATATTGTAATGTTTTGATTGTTTTCATTTTTTACTATTGTTCCAGCAACTACTACAAATGGAACATACATTTTTACTTTTTTACCATTTACTGTAACTGTTCTTTCTTCTTTGTTTGTGTATTGTAATGTTATTTTTACTTTTCCTGATTTTCCAGCTATTTCGTTTGCTGAAAGTTCTTTTCCATCTAATTCATATTTTACTTTACATTCTATTGGTAAGTCTTTTTGACTTTCTCCTTGATAATATATGTCGTTTTTATTTGCATTCCAAGTAAATGTACTTCCATCTTGTGTGAAAGTTTCATCTCCACTTGTGTTTTTTACATTTAATAAGTCTGATAAATCTTTTATTAATTCTTCATTTTCTGTATTTTCAATATGTGTACTTACTATTGTTTTGTAATTGCTTCCTGAAGCATCTAATTTTGAATATACTGTTTCGTCTTTTGTATATGCAAAAACTGGTAAAGTATATCCAACCATTGAGCATAATAATGTTCCAGATACTATTTTTGAAATAACTTTGTTATTCATTTTTTATTCCACCTTTCTTTATTTTAAATTCTTCATTCCAACTGTTGTTTTGCATATTACTTTATCAAATAACATTAAGAATGCTGGTAATGCCATTATTACCGTAAACATACTTATTATTGCACCTCTAGACATTAGTGTACATAGTGAAGCTATCATTCCTATTTTTGAAACTACTCCAACTCCAAATGTTGCTCCAAAGAAACATAGTCCACTTACTATAATTGAACTTATTGATGTTCCTAATGCTTCTGATATTGCTTCTTTTTTGTCTTTTCCTTCTTTTCTTAAGTTTATATATTTTGTTGTTATTAATATTGCATAATCTATTGTTGCTCCTAATTGAATTGTTCCTATTACTATTGATGCTATAAATGGTAATGTTGTATTTGTATATGTTGATATTCCCATATTTAAGAATATTGCAAATTCTATTACTGCCATTAATATTACTGGTAATGAAATTGATTTTAATACAAATATCATTATTACAAATATTACTGCTATTGATACACTATTTACACTATTAAAGTCATGGTCACTTATTTCTACTAAGTCTTTCATTAGTGGTCCTTCTCCTGCTAGTAATGCATCATTGTCGTATTCTTTTATTATTGTATTTATTTTATCTACTTGTTCATTTAATTCATCTGTTGCTAGTTCATAGTCTGAGCTAATTACAACTAGTTGATATTTATCATTTTGAAGTACATTTCTTATACTTTCTGGTATTACTTCTTCTGGAATTCCATTATCTGCAAGTGTTGAATAACCTAATGCAAATTCAACTCCATCTAAGTCTTCTATTTTATCTAACATTTCATTTACTTTGTAGCTTGGTACATCTTTATCTATTAACGCAAGTTCTGTTGATACCATGTTGAATTTTTCTTCTAGTGTATTTGTTGCTTCTATACTTGGTAATGTTTGTGGTAATGTTTTATTTAAATCATAATAAACACTTATATTTGAATATCCATAAATTGCTACTGGTAATATTATTAGGAATGCTACTATAATTGCTTTATAATGTTTTATATTGAAGTTTTTTAATTTTTCAAATCTTGGTAAGATTTCTTTATGTTTTGTTTTTTCTATTGCTTTGTCAAATATTAAAAGCATTGCTGGTAATACAGTTACAACTGAAACAACTCCTAAGAATACTCCTTTTGCCATTACTATTCCTATATCTTTTCCTAGTGTTAAGTTCATACTACATAATGCTAAGAAACCTGCTATTGTTGTTAGTGAACTTCCTACTACTGATACTAAGGTTTTTGATATTGCATGTGCCATTGCTTCGTCATTGTCTTTGTAATTTTCTTTTTCTGCTTTATAACTATGATATAAGAAGATTGCAAAGTCCATTGTTACACCTAATTGTAAAACAGCACTTATTGCTTTTGTTATATAAGATATTTCTCCTAAGAATATGTTTGAACCCATATTATAAAGAATTGCAATTCCTATACTTGCTAAAAGAAATACTGGTGCTAGATATGAGTCTAATGCAAATTGTAAAACTATCATACATAATACAACTGCTATGACTACATATGTTACTATCTCTGAATTCGCTATATCTTTTGTATCTAATACTAATGCTGACATTCCACTTATTTTACATTGTTTGTCTGCTATTTTTCTTAGTTGCTCTATTGATTCTAGTGTTTTGTCTGATGATATTCCTTCTTTGAATGTTACTAAAATTGCTGTATCTCCATCTTTGTATGCTATATCTTTTATATTATCTGGTAACATTTCTACTGGAACATTTGACCCTAATAAATCTGCTACACTTACTACTTTTTCTACATTGTCTAATTGTTTGAATTTGTCCTCTAATTTTTGTATATCTTTTGTACTCATGTTTTCTGTAATTACAATTGAGTATGAACCCATATTAAATTCGTTTGTTAATATGTTTTCACCTTGAACTGTATCTACATTGTCTGGCAAATATGCCAATATGTCATAATTAATTCTTGTTGCTTTCATTCCTATTACTGATGGAATTAAAAGTAATAATGCTATTGCAAGTATTATCTTTTTGTGCTTGCATATTTTCTCTGCTATTTTTAACATTTTTTCTCTCCCTTCCTTTTCCAGTCATAAATTATTTTTATGACCATTAGTCACTTTCTATATAATACTACTTTTATGACCGTTGGTCAATACTTTTTGCAAAATTTATTAAATTTCTTGACCAAAAGTCAATTTTGTGCAATAATAATATTATGCGGGGTGTAATAATATATGAAAAATGATAAAGAA
>ERZ791852.1652-NODE-1652-length-12936-cov-2.475662_pt1 | contig 12936 bp, 10 predicted proteins | sample MGYA00510287_ERZ791852 | MGnify/ENA primary metagenome ERZ791852 (study PRJEB30046, sample SAMN00715257) | human gut metagenome | study: EMG produced TPA metagenomics assembly of the A metagenome-wide association study of gut microbiota in type 2... | reverse complement strand
GGATTTGTTGGTTAGGAATAATGATCATTGAATCCACGTATTGTGAAAGATCTTTAATCCCTAATTCAGCAAATTGCATACGTTTTTTGCCTTCAAAGCTAAATGGCTTAGTAACAACAGCAACAGTTAAAATGCCTAATTCTTTCGCTACTTTAGCAACAATTGGTGCCGCACCAGTACCTGTACCACCGCCCATACCGGCTGCGATAAAGACCATGTCTGCACCTTCAAGCATTTTACGGATTTCTTCTTGGTCATCTTCAGCCGCTTTACGACCTACATTTGGGTTTGCGCCTGCACCAAGACCTTTTGTTGTTGCCCCACCAATTTGTACAGTTTGTTGAACTTGGCTTTTGCGTAATGCTTGCGCATCGGTATTCACCGCATAGAATACGATTTTACCGTGCTCTTCGCTATCAATTGCACTTTCGCCCAAGAAATTACCATTGAATTCTTGTTGCACCATGTTAGCAACCATGTGGTTAACTGCGTTACCGCCGCCTCCACCGACACCGACAACCTTAATCAGTGCACCTGTTTGCTCTTCAAAATCACCATACTCTGGGTATAACATTTGCTGTTCTCCGTTACTGCTAATACTCTGCTAGCACATTAATAAAAGTTAAATTTTTTCTATTGTAAATGAAAAAGCCCAAATGATCAAAATTCTGATTTCACTTTATTGAAAATATTTTTAAGGCCTTTCCAGAATTTTCTACCAACACCTTCATCACCATAGTTACTATCTACAGGATCATTATCACTATTTTGATGATGGTATTGTAGTAATCCCACTACAGTTGAATATTGTGGGCGATTCACATAATCTGTTAAACCCGTAATATTTAATGGACTACCAATACGCACCTGGCAACCAAATACATTTGATGCACAATCTTTTAAGTCTTCAATCTGTGCACCACCACCAGTGATAACGACACCCGCAATTAATTCAAATTTAATATGTTTGGTTTCTAAATCTGCTTTGAGCTTATCTAATTCGTCCTTAACAACGCCTAATAGTTCAATATATCTTGCTGAAGTGATTAAAGATAAATCACTTTTTGTCAAAGCGCGTGGTGCTCGACCACCAATGCTTGCCACTTCAATTTTCTTATCACCATGTAAACGTGCCGGATACAATGCGCTCGCATAATTCACTTTAATGCGCTCTGCCTCTGCACGAGAAACAGTACATGCATGAGCAATATCGTTCGTTACAATGTTCCCTGCGTAAGGAATAACCTTGCTGAAACGCAACGAGCCATTGGTGTAAACCATCATATTCATGGTGCCTGCACCAAAATCAACCAAGCAAACACCAAGATCTTTTTCATCTTCAGTTAAAACAGAATGTGTTGCTGCAAAGCCGGAGAACACGACTTTATCAACTTGTAATCCACAACGCTCAACTGCTTTTTTCAAGTTATTTTGCCAGTCTTGGTGACACGCAATTAAATGCACGTTTGCTTTTAAACGAACACCTTGTAAACCTAATGGATTTTTAATATTAACTTGTTTATCTACGGCATATTCTTGTGGGATGATGTGTAATAAAGAAAGACCTTCAGGTAATTTTACTGAGCTCGCTGTATGCAAAGCATCATCAATTTCATCTTGAGTCACTTCATTTTCAGAAATAGCAACAAAGCCGCTCTCATTCAGGCTTTGAATATGTTCACCCGTAATTGCAAGAGTCACGCTCATAATTTGGCAGTCGGCCATTGATTCAGCTGCTTCAATGGCACGTTGGATAGAATTAACAACGGCATCTAAATCAGTAATACTGCCACGATCAATCCCTTTCGATGGACAACTACCCACGCCAAGTACATTTACTACGCCATCAGGAAGCACTTCCCCAACGACAGCAACAACTTTTGATGTACCAACTTCAAGACCTACAATTACTTTCGGTTCCAACTCTTTTGCCATTTTCTTATTACACCCAATGAATTATTTTTACTTATCTGTCAATCCAACCGCTGCTGATGCAGATGCATAGCGCAAATCTACATAATCAATTCGTTTACCTTCAGGCACTTCAATTTGTGGATAAATCGTTACAAATCGATCTAATTTTGGTTTCCAATCTCCGCGCCCAAGTTTTAATACTATATCATTATCTAGCGTAACTTGCCACGCACCACGATCATCAATTGCCACACCTTTAACCACCAAATTTTTCGCCTTAAAATCAGCAAAAATTTGATTCCAAGCCTCTAAGACCTTCAAGCTTTGATAATCCGGGCCACCTAAATAAGGTAAAGCTTTTTCTTTTAACTTATCCATCGGCAATTGGAAAACCGTTCCATCTTTTGTCACGAACTCTGTTTTGTTCCAAATGGCGACTGGCTGATATTCTGATAACCAAATACTTAAACGATTTGGCCAAATTTTACGAACTACCGCACCTTTTACCCAAGGAATCGTTTCAAGCTGCTCTTGAATTTGCTTAACATCTTGTCCCCAGAAGCCCTTGAGAGAGCCCATTTTGAGCAACACATCTTGCACATCCGGATAAGTGGTAAATTCATTTTGGCCCACTAATGCATAGGCAGTAATTTTTCTATCACCGTCTAAGCTTTCGAGCCAATTTTGCCAGTTTGAATAAACGAAATACCCTAGCCCCGCACAAAGTAACACCAAAGCAAGTTTAATCTGCAACATAAAACGGAATTTACCTTCTCCGTTAGATGAGCGACCAAATTGCGTTGGCGGTGTATTTTTGCGCTTAATTACATTCATTACGCACTCAACTCCAAAATTTTCACGACGAGTTGTTCAAATGAAATACCGACTGTTGACGCAGATTTAGGGAATAAACTGTGACTTGTCATGCCAGGGTTCGTATTTACCTCCACTAAACGGAAATTACCTTGCGCATCAGTCATCACATCAATGCGGCTCCAACCACGACAACCCACGACGTCATAAGCACGTTTAACTAATTTCGCTAATTCTTGCTCACGCTCAGCTGAAAGGCCGGCAGGACAAAAATATTGAGTGTTATCTGAAATATATTTCGCATCGTAATCATAAAACTCACCTTCAGGCACAATACGAACAGCAGGCAATACTTCGCCACCTAAAACAGGCACAGTTAATTCATCACCCGCTAACCATTCTTCAATCAAAATGGTGTTATCAAATTTAAGTGCATAATCGACCGCACTTTTTAATTCTTCGACTGCTTTTACTTTTGTTAAACCTACACTTGACCCCTCAAGAGACGGCTTAACCATTAAAGGTAAACCTAATTTTTCGACCACTGCTTGTGGGTTTAGTTCGTGAGCATTTTCTTTGGTCACAATCTCCATATCGGCAACAGGTAAACCAAAAGCTTTCCACAACATTTTGGTACGCATTTTATCCATGGTTAACGCTGAAGCCATCACACCACAACCTGTGTAAGGTAAGCCAATTTGTTCTAATAAACCTTGCATGGTGCCATCTTCACCACCGCGACCATGTAAAATGTTAAAAACGCGATCAAAACCATCAGCCTTTAAATTCGCGACATTATATTCTTTAGGATCGATACCATGTGCATTATAACCTTGGCTCACTAATGCGTTTAACACGGCTGCGCCAGAATTAAGAGAAACTTCACGTTCAGCTGATGTGCCGCCTAACAACACAGCAATTTTTTCTTGTTTTAAATTCATTGTTTTATCCTGTTTTCCTTTATTCTTTATTGAAAAGTGCGGTTATTTTTCGATTTATTTACGCTTTCCAACGTTCTGCTAAACCACGAGAAATTTTGCTTACACTTCCCGCACCTTGGGCAAGAATTAAATCGCCATCTTGAATGATTTGATCTAACACATCGCCAAGTTGTTCCGTATCAGAAACTAAAATTGGATCAACTTTTCCTAAATTACGAATAGAACGACAAAGTGCTTTACTATCTGCACCAACGATTGGTGGTTCACCTGCCGCATATACGTCTAACATAATCAATGCATCTACTTGGGATAAGACTTGCACGAAATCATCAAATAAATCGCGAGTACGTGAATAACGGTGAGGTTGGAAAATCATCACAATACGTTTATCTCCCCAGCCTTCACGTGCAGCTTTAATTGTTACATCAACTTCTGTTGGGTGATGGCCATAATCATCCACTAAACGCACTTTACCATTTGGACGAATAAACTCACCTAATTGATCGAAACGTCTGCCCGCACCTTGGAAATCTGCAAGCGCTTCTAAAATCGCTTCATTGCCAATACCTTCTTCTTTTGCGACTGCAAGTGCGGCTGTCGCATTTAACGCGTTGTGTTTACCTGGCACATTCAATAATACATTGATGCGTTCACCACTTGGACAAACTACGGTGTAATGACCTTGGAAACCGGTTTGTTCATAATCTTCGATACGATAATCAGCATGTTCACTGAAACCATACGTTAATACTTGGCGTCCAACTTGAGGAACAAGTTCCATTAACACAGCATCATCTGCGCACATCACCGCTAAACCGTAGAACGGCAAGTTATGTAAGAATTTTACATAGGTGGCTTTCATTTTCTCAAAGTCACCCTCATAGGTATCCATATGATCCGGTTCAATATTGGTCACCACTGAAACCATTGGCTGTAAGTGTAAGAAAGACGCATCACTTTCATCTGCTTCTGCGATTAAATAACGGCTTGCACCTAAATGCGCATTTTTACCGGCAGATTTAACTAAACCACCATTAACGAAAGTTGGATCCAGTTTCGCTTGAGTATAAATCATCGAAATCATGGCTGTAGTGGTGGTTTTACCATGGGTACCCGCAACTGCAATACCATGACGGAAACGCATAATTTCAGCCAACATTTGTGCTCGCTGAATCACGGGAATACGATTTTGTTTTGCGGCGATTAATTCAGGGTTATCTTCATGGATCGCGCTGGATACAACGACGACACTTGCCCCTTTCACATTTTCAGCTTGGTGACCAATGAAAATTTTTGCGCCAGCTTGAGCAAGACGCTGAGTCACGACACCATCTGCAATATCAGAACCAGAGATATCATAACCTTCATTTAATAAAATTTCGGCAATTCCACTCATACCGGCACCACCGATACCAATGAAATGAATTTGTTGAACCCGACGCATCTCAGGGATAATCTTTCTAATTTCGTCCGAAATATGTTTCATATTATTTCACCTTTATTTTTAACCGCACTTTTAGGTTGCGAGTGTATTACCGCCCTCTCAACCTCTCTGTTCTTATTTCGCGTTCTCTACGATGACATCAGCTACACGTTTAGCCGCCAATGGTGCCGACATCTCTTTTGCCTTAATCGCCATCGCTAACAAGGTTTCACGATCTGTTTTTTCTAAGAAATCGACCAACACATCCGCATTTAATTCATTCTGCTGAACGATTTTTGCTGCGCCTACATCGGCAAGATATTTCGCATTTAAATACTGTTGTTGATCTTTATGCTGGAATGGTACAAAAATTGCTGGTGTCCCCACAGCAGCTAATTCACATACCGTTAAAGCACCAGATCGACAAATCACCACATCCGCCCAAGCGTAGGCTTCTGCCATATCATCGATAAACTCTGTAATTTTAACAGAGTCTGCGTGTTCACCATAAAGTGCGGTCACACTTTCAACAGAACCTTTACCCACTTGATGACGCACTTCTAGTTTATCTGCCAAACGCGCTACTACTTGTGGAATTGTTTGATTGAGTACGCGAGCCCCTTGGCTTCCACCCACGACAAGTACTCTCAATTTTCCACTTCTTTCTGAAAAACGCGCTTGTGGTGATGGCATTTCAAATAAATCTTGGCGAACTGGGTTTCCTACAACTTCGGCATCTTTGAATGCAGTTGGAAAAGCTTGTAATACACGTGTCGCAATTTTAGCTAACCATTCATTGGTTAAGCCTGCTACGGCATTTTGTTCATGTAAAATAACTGGCACGCCACAAAGTTTTGCAGCTATACCACCAGGGCCTGATACATAACCGCCCATGCCTAATACCGCATTAGGTTGATATTCTTGAATAATTTTACGAGCTTGCAATACTGCTCTTAAAATAGCAAAAGGTGCGCCTAGTAATGCTTTAATGCCTTTACCACGCAACCCTGAAATTTGAATAAATCGAATCGGAATACCATGTTTTGGTACAAGCTGTGCTTCCATTCGATCTTTTGTGCCTAACCAGCAAATTTCCCAACCTTCTTTTTGTAAGGTTTGAGCAACAGCGATGGCGGGGAAAACATGTCCACCAGTACCACCCGCCATAACTAATAATTTTTTACTCATAAATATCCCTAATCATCTCTCAAACGCGCTTGACCACCACGTTGTAATCTATTTTCATGGTCAATACGCAATAAAATCCCTACGGTTGCCGACATAATAATGATACTTGAACCACCGTAACTCACTAACGGGAAAGTTAAACCTTTTGTCGGTAACATCCCTAATGCCATACCGAGATTGACAAAGCCTTGGAAGAAAATCCAGAAACTAATACCTAAAGCAAAAAAACCACGGAAACGCTGTTCTAACATAAGTGATTCACGTCCGATTTTCATTGCGCGAAAAATCAATAACCCCAAGAGGATCACAACAACCAAAATACCAATAAAACCAAATTCTTCACCAATAATCGCCATGATAAAGTCGGTGTGTGCTTCAGGAAGATAATCAAGTTTTTGAATGGAGTTACCGAGCCCTTCCCCACTAATTTCACCACGACCAAATGCCATCAAAGAGTTAGTTAGCTGGAATCCTGTTCCGTAAGGATCTTTAAACGGTTCTAAGAAACCGGTAAAACGTTTTAAACGATAAGAGGCTGAAAGAACTAACCAAACAAAGAGAAGTATGCCTGTACCAATTAGCAAAATAAATTGCCAAAAATTTGCACCGACAATAAAAAGCATGCCAAAAGTAATAACGAAAAGTACAACGGTACTCCCTAAGTCAGGTTGGGCTAATAAGAATATACCTAATACGCCCATCACAATAAAAGGCTTAGCTGCACTAAATTTTTTACCACGCACTTCATCATAACGACGCGTAAAATAGCTTGCTAGGAAGCAGGTTAACGCTAGCTTGGCAAATTCTGCAGGTTGGAAATTTAAAATCCCTAAAGAAATCCAACGTTTAGCACCATTAACAGATGTCCCGATACCGAGAACCAGTATTAATAAAACAATAGCTAACAAGAAAACTTTGGCGTGCCACTTTTCCCATTGAGAAGAAGAAATTTGGAGAGTTAAATAGCAAGTTGCTAACGAAAGTAAAACATACACTGCATCACGTTTAGCAAAATAGAATGTATCATTAAAGACACGTGCACTGTAAGGCATTGAAGCAGAAGTTACCGCTACTAAACCAATCAGCAATAGCACGACAAAAAGCCAAAACAATGCGCGATCATAGAGCAATCCTTGCGGCGTCACTCTCGCCCATTGTTCATAATTTTGTTTAATTTTATTGATAAATTCCATTACTACCCTAATTTTTAAGCTAATTTTGCTAGACGAGTAAACTCTTCGCCACGTTTCTCAAAAGAGGCAAACTGATCCAAGCTTGCGCAAGCAGGAGATAATAACACCATATCGCCTGATTTTAAATGTGGACGTAAAAATGAAATGGCTTGTTCCATGGTTTCAAACAAATGACTTTGACTTGAAAGTGCCGCAAGTTGTTTGCCATCACGACCAAAGCAATAGGTTGAGATATGAGGTTGGTTGATTAAATCAGCGAGTTCAGAAAAATCTGCACCTTTGCCATCACCACCTAATAAAAGGTGTAACGTTCCCTCAACATGTAACCCTGCTAATGCCGCAACGGTACTGCCTACATTGGTGGCTTTAGAATCATTAATCCAACGAACACCATTCGCTTGATGCGCTAATTGGAAACGGTGATCTAAGCCTTTAAATTGACGAAGTGCGGTACGAATTGCCTCTAAATTTATGCCTACTGCTTGCGCTAATGCTGTCGCCGCTAAAATATTCATGTAATTATGACGACCAACCAAGATTGCTTCATCACAAGGTAAAATGACTTCCTCTTTCGCCATTAAGTACTGTTTACCGTTTTCGGTTTTTAGCCAGTAATCCGCTTGATTTTCAGCAAAAGATACAACCTTCTTAACCTGATTTTCAGCTTCGCCAAAAGTGAGTTTATCTTCTAAATTCACTACCGCTGTTTCTGCATTGTGATAAATGCGTAATTTTGCTTGGCGATAATCTTCTAAATCCACATAGCGGTCCATATGATCTTCAGTCACATTAAGCACTGTCGCTGCAGCCGCTTTCAAACTATAAGTGGTTTCAAGTTGGAAACTGGAAAGCTCTAAGACATAAAGATCATAATCTTCATTTAATAATGACAACGCAGGAATGCCAATGTTTCCACCCATTCCCACTTTTATTCCCGCCGCTTTTGCCATTTCATAGACTAATGTTGTCACGGTGCTTTTACCATTAGAACCAGTAATCCCGACAATCGGCTTCGTTGCTGCTCGGCAGAATAATTCAATATCCCCAATCACTTCCACGCCTGCTGAAAGTGCGGTCTGAATTTCAGGTGTTTTTACCGCGAGTCCTGGACTAATGACAATAATATCGCTTTCAAGTAACCATTGTTGATTTAGACTACCCGTGTGTAAAGGAACATTTTTAGGTAATTGATCAGCGCCTGCTGGATGTTGGCGTGTATCAATCACACGGATATTAGCTTGTTGAGATTGAAGATATTCAACGCAAGAAAGGCCTGTTTTCCCAAGGCCTATGATGGTAATAGTTTTATTTTGATATAGAGTTGTCATGTTGTTTTTCTTCTCTCATATTCTGGGATCACGCAGGGTGCAACAAGTGCACCCTACAAAAATTATCTTAGTTTGAGCGTTACAAGCCCCATCAACACCAACATTAAGGAGATAATCCAGAACCGAATAATCACCCGAGGTTCTGGCCAACCTTTCAATTCAAAGTGGTGATGAATCGGTGCCATTCTAAAAATACGTTGTTTTCTTAATTTGTAAGAGCCCACTTGCAAAATCACAGACAAGGCTTCAACAACAAATACCCCGCCCATAATCACTAATAAGAATTCTTGGCGAACAAGGATGGCAACAACACCGAGTGCGCCACCAAGTGCTAGAGAACCTACATCGCCCATAAAGACTTGAGCCGGATAAGTATTAAACCATAAGAATCCTAAGCCTGCCCCTACGATAGCAGTACAGAAAACCACGACTTCAGAGCTATATTTGATGTAAGGAATATGTAAGTATTCTGCAAAATTAACGTTACCGGTCGCCCATGCGATTAAAGCAAATGCACCTGCGACTAACGCTGTTGGCATGATGGCAAGACCATCTAAACCGTCGGTTAAGTTTACCGCATTGCCTGTACCCACAATCACAAAGTAAGACAACACAATATAGAATAGGCCTAATTGTGGCATGATATCTTTGAAGAATGGAATCACTAAACGAGTTGCATCTGTATCATGACCTAACCAATACAACCAAATAATCGCCACTAATGCCACAACAGACATCCAGAAATATTTCCAACGCGCAATTAAACCATCGGTATTTTTACGCGTGATTTTGCGGAAATCATCTACAAAACCAATTGCACCATAGCCAAATAGCACAAATAAGCAAATCCAAACATAAGGATTCGTTAAGTTGGCCCATAATAACGTACTCACACCGATGGAGAATAAAATCATCACACCACCCATAGTTGGGGTGCCCTTTTTCGCAAAGTGACTTTCAGGTCCATCATTACGCACTTCTTGCCCAAATTTTAAAATTTGAAGGCGTTTGATCACTTTCGGACCAATCCATAAAGAAATGAAAAGTGCGGTCAATAATGCCAAAATCGCACGTACGGTAATATAGGAAATGGCATTGAATGCCGTTTCATAGCGAACTAAGTATTCAGCAAGCCAAACTAACATAAGCTATCCTTTAATGAATAAATCGTCTCTTCCATTTTCATTGAACGTGAGCCTTTCGCTAATACGACGACTTTTTGGTTTTCTTGTAATTTCTGTTTAATAATATCTAACGCATAATCTGTCAATTCAGCTTTATCTGTAAAATGTTTTCCCAAAACAGCTTCAGAAATGACCGCACTTTCTGTTCCGTAAGAAAGCACTAAATCTAATTTAGCTTGTTTGGCGTGCTCACCCACTTGTTGATGGCATTTTAGGCTATCCTCGCCTAATTCTTTCATATCGCCCACAAGTAAAATACGGAAAGCATCATAACTCTTTAAAACATCAATCGCAGCTTGTAAAGAATCAACATTCGCATTGTAAGTATCATCTAATAACAGCAAATTGTCATGCACTTGAATCGGGAATAAGCGTCCTTTTACTTGAGAACGATGTTCAAGACCTGCTTTTACATCAGCAAGACTCGCGCCCACATTCATAGCAAGTGCGGTCGCTGCCAAAGCATTTTTTACATTATGCTCACCTAAATAAGGCAAATTAATTTCAATGCTACCTTTTGGTGAAACTAACGTAAACATTGAGCCATTAGGTGAATGTTTTACATTTTCAGCTTTGTAATCGCCACCATTAAAATATTGAATAGCATGGGAACCAATTTCTTTTTGCCACAATTCAATATAATTATGTTCATTGTTAATAATCGCCACGCCATTTTGGGTTAAACCACGATAGATTTCACCTTTCGCTCGTGCAACACCTTCAATTGAACCAAAACCTTCTACATGCGCAGCTGCCACATTATTCACTAGTGCAGCTTCTGGCTGAGCAAGATGCGTAGTGTAATCAATTTCACCTTGATGATTAGCACCTAATTCAATAACAGCAAATTTATGTTGTTCAGTTAAGCGTAATAACGTTAATGGTACGCCAATATCGTTGTTGAAATTACCATTTGTGAATAACACGGCTTCAGGATTGCCTGCTGTTTTTTGCAGAATGGATGCTGTCATCTCTTTCACTGTAGTTTTACCTGATGACCCCGTCATTGCTACGGTACGAGGATTAATTTTTTCACGTAACCATTTTGCTAATTGACCAAGAGCTAAGCGCGTATCTGCAACAACTAATTGTGGCGTTGCAATTTCAGTGTTGGCTTGTTGCACAACTAAGGCTGTCGCACCTTGCTCAACGGCTTTATCTAAGTATTGATGTGCATCAAAATGCTCACCTTTTAATGCAAAGAAAAGCGAGTTGGACACAGTTTTGCGCGTATCCGTATTGATATTTTCAACAACGGCCTGCCCATCTCCAATAAGATTAGCATTTAAAATTTGAGCAAGCTGTTGGGTAGTTAGTTTAATCATTCTGTTTTTATTTTTTCGTTAAATAGGCTTCAGCCACTTCTTGATCAGAGAAATGAAGTGTTTTATCTCCAATGATTTGATAGTTTTCATGGCCTTTACCGGCAATCACAATCACATCGTTTTCAACCGCATTCTCAATGGTAAATTTGATGGCTTCTTCGCGATCCGGAATCACTCCAACATCTTCCATTCGACTAAAGCCAGTGAGAATATCTGCTTCAATTCTATTTGGGTCTTCTGTACGCGGATTATCTTGGGTTACGATCACTAAATCTGCAAACTGTTCAGCAGCTTTTGCCATCAGCGGACGCTTGCCTGCATCACGATCTCCACCACACCCAAAGATACACCAAAGTTTACCTTTGCAGTGTTCACGCGCGGCATTTAATGCTTTTTCTAATGCATCCGGAGTATGGGCGTAATCAACGATAACCGTTGGTTTACCTGCTTTCTTAATCAATTCCATTCTTCCATTTACTCCTTTTAATTGTGCAACAGTACGGATAAGATCATTAAAAGAATAACCTAAAGCCAATAAAACAGCCGTGGCTAACAGCAGATTACTCACGTTAAAAGCGCCAATTAATGGGCTATGTAATGTGCCATTACCCCAACTTGAAGTGACATCAATCACCGCACCTTCGTGAGTGAAACGAATCTGTGTTGCATAAAGCCATTGTTTAGATGTTGGATGGAAATCTGAGCAACAGCTAACTGCAATACCATTTGGTAATTCATTTAACCAGGCAGCGCCAATTGGATCATCAGCATTAAGAATTTGTAATTCGGGGGCTAAATCAATGAAAAAGCGTTTTTTAGCTTCTGCATACCTTTCCATTGTCTCGTGATAATCCAAATGATCACGACTTAAATTGGTAAAAATGGCGGCTTTAAATTTAAGGGCTTCAACACGGTATTGAACTAAACCATGTGAAGACACTTCGATAGAAGCAAAATCTGCACCTTTCTCTACAAAATCAGCTAAATTATCTTGAACTTCAACAGCTGAGCCGGTGGTATTTTGGGCTTCTTTGACTTGGCCTAATAAACCATTACCAATAGTCCCCATGACGGCTGCTTTATGACCTAAGAGGGTTGCCCATTGTGCTAATAATTGAGAAACAGTCGTTTTACCGTTTGTTCCAGTCACACCAACTAAAGTCAATTTTTCGGAAGGATGTTCATAGAATTTCCCTGCCAATGCAGAAAGATTGGCAGATAAATGATAATAATGAATCACAGGCACATTATTTTGCCATTGGATGCTTAAATGTTCGTTTTCTAAATCTGTCTCTAAAACGACCGCACTTGCACCAGAAGAAATAGCTTGAGGAACAAATTGACTCGCATCAAAACGATGCCCTTTTACTGCCACAAACAAATCACCTGGGGTCACTTTGCGGCTGTCTAACACCATCGCCTTCACATTAATGTCTGAAAGCACCGGAAGATCAAAAAGTGCGGTCAATTTTTTCATTGTTTTGCCTTTTATTAATTCATTTTTTCAAGTTTTTGATCGCTTAAGCGAACGGTACGTCTTGCTGTTTTTTCTGTTGGTTCTGCATCTGGCGCAATACCATTCGCACGTAATGCATAGCCCATAATGCTTGAGAATACTGGCGCAGAT
>ERZ791852.1640-NODE-1640-length-13036-cov-3.196672_pt1 | contig 13036 bp, 10 predicted proteins | sample MGYA00510287_ERZ791852 | MGnify/ENA primary metagenome ERZ791852 (study PRJEB30046, sample SAMN00715257) | human gut metagenome | study: EMG produced TPA metagenomics assembly of the A metagenome-wide association study of gut microbiota in type 2... | reverse complement strand
AAGCTGCCGTAAAGACAGAAAAGACGGCGAGAATTCACATCGCATTAGATACCGGAATGACAAGAATCGGTTTATCTCCAGATGAGAAAGGCCTTGCGATTGTAAAGCAGATTGCAGAGCTGCCCAATATAAAGATTGAGGGGTTATTTACCCATTTATCCTGTGCAGATATGACAGATAAGGCATATACAGAAAGTCAGATGGAGAGATATGATCATTTTGTTCAGTTACTTGATGAAGCGGGAATTGAAATTCCAGTAAAACATATCTGTAATAGTGCCGCTATCATGGAATATGAAGACCATCGTTATGATATGGCAAGGGCGGGTATTATTCTTTATGGAATGTATCCTTCTGATGAAGTGGATTTCTCTAATTTAGATCTGACACCGGCCATGAGCTGGTATTCTCATGTAGTAAATATTATGGAGCCAGAGATGGAACGAGGTGTAAGTTATGGAGCGACTTATATTGTTGAACATCCATGCCGTCTTGCTACAGTATCTGTTGGATATGCGGATGGATATGCAAGAAGTCTTTCTAACAAAGGCTGGGTATTGATTCACGGACAGAAAGCACCGATTGTCGGAAGAGTGTGCATGGATCAGATGATGGTAGACATTACAGATATTCCAGATGTGAAGCTTGAAGATATCGTTACCTTGATTGGAAAAGACGGGGATAATTATATCAGTGTTGAAGATATGGCGAACCTTGCCGGAAGCTTTAACTATGAATTTGTTTGTGATGTAGGAAAGAGAGTTCCTAGAGTGTATAAAAGATAGATAATGGACATTCATACAGGATACGACAGACAGCAAGATATTTATGCAGTATGCGGATTTTGCGATGTATCAGATTAAACATACCGTTAAGAATCAGTTTGGTTACTTTGATATGGAAGCATACCGTACAAGCCAGGAACAATATAATGAAGAAAAAGGTTGAGAAAGTTTGAGTGGTTTATGCTGAATATATTGTGGGTGATTATGATCGCCGGAGGAATCTTCTTTGCGGCATTTCATGGCACAATGGGGCAGATAACAGAAAGTTTTATTTCATCTTCAACAGAGGCGGTGAATTTATGTATTTTTATGCTTGGAGTTATCGGTGTCTGGAACGGCATGATGGAAATAGCGGTAAAGAGTGGTCTTATGAAAAAGATTGCAAAGACAATGTATCCCTTTATCCACTGGCTATTTCCAGACATACCACCTCGCCATAAAGCTAATGAATACATAGCGGCTAATATGGCAGCTAACATTCTTGGGCTGGGCAGCGACCCCGGCTGGGCTTAAGGCGATGCGAGAGCTGCAGAAGCTGGAGGAAGGTGGGGGCAGAGCTTCCGATATGATGTGTGCTTTTCTTGTTTTGAATATTTCATCATTGCAGCTTGTTCCAATTAACATGATTGCCTATCGAAGCCAGTACGGTTCCGTGAATCCAGCCGCGGTTGTACTTCCAGCAATCTGTGCGACAATGATTTCTACCATAGCAGGAATTGTATTCATTAAAATAATAGAAATAACAAGATACAATGGAAAGAAATATAATAGAAAAAATAAGAAGAAACGGAGATGGATACAGTGAAGTTTCTTCTTTATTTTTCGGATTTTATCGTGCCATTTACCATGTTCTATATTGTTGTATATGGCTTCTTTAATCGCAATGATGTATATGAAAGCTTTCTAAAGGGAGTAAAAGAGGGTTTTCAGATTGTTATTGAAATCGCGCCGACAATGATAGCATTACTCGTTTCGATAGGAATCTTTCGTGCATCAGGAGCATTAGATTCTTTCTCAGAACTGCTTGCTCCCGCAGGAAAGCTTTTGCACATTCCAGTAGAAGTTATTCCCGTATTTATTGTAAGAATATTTTCTTCATCGGCAGCGGTCAGCTTTGTCCTTGATATTTTTAAAGAATATGGTCCGGATTCAAGGCTTGGAATGATTGTCTCAATCATGATGAGTTGTACAGAGACGGTAATCTATACAATTACGATTTACTACATGAGTGTAAATATAAAAAAAACACGTTGGACTTTACCGGGAGCGATGTTTGCGACGATAGCAGGAGCGGTGGCGAGCGTGGCAATAACGGAATTGATTATGTGATTTAATCAATATAGTATTAAGCGTAATTACTATAATAAAGAATATATGAGAAATAACAAGAAAATATAGAAGTTGGAAAAGTAATAAATGAGGAATACTTTATGAAACAAGAAAAAAATATTGATTATTTTCAGATAGAAGGAACCCCCGGCGGCAATCAGGAATGGTGCACAGACTTCTGGATGTATCTTGGCGGCTGTGGTGCATTAGCTGCCTGCGATTTATCTATTTGCCTGGCGAGAAATTATGGTCTGAAAAAATGTTATCCCGGCGATGCATTAAATCTCACTAGAAAAGAATATGTGGACTTCTCCATGAAAATGAAACCCTATATTCATCCAAGAGTCGGAGGAGTCACAAAACTTTCTATGTTTACAGATGGGTGTGGACAATATTTAAAGGATTGTGGATATGGGGCTGAATTTGAGACTCTAGATGGGGATAAACCATATGAAGAAGCTGAGAAATTTGTGAAAAAAGCAATCGAGAGAAATCTTCCGGTAATTTATCTCATGCTTCGTCATAGGGATAAGGAATTTAAGGATCTGAATTGGCATTGGTTTTGTATAACAGGATATAAAACAGAAAAAGAAGAAGTCCAGCAGCGTCAAATAAAAAATTCTTGTATCCACACAGCTTCCATTCAGGCAAATGAAATGAATAAAATTAAAGAAGGCATCAACTTAGAAGAAAGAGTTTACTTAAATTATCATACATATGGAGAAGCTCTGTCTGTTGATTTTAAAAGACTTTGGAATACGGGTATGTATAAGAGAGGCGGAATGGTGGCATTGAAGAGTATTAAATAGTAATTTGTTAAGGACAGGAATCGAAAGAAGGCATTATGTAATAACACGTTCTAGAGCAAGCGATAGATGCGGTTGAGCATTTATCGTGCAGTGATACGAAGCAGTTTTACATAATGCCTTCTTTCGGTTCCGTTTCCTTTAATAAAACTAAACGACTCTTACAGAAGATAATCAGGTAAGTCAACGCCGAATCCGTGATGAACAAAACCGATATGTTCGAGTGTAATGTGTTCAATAGAAATCTTGTTTAACGTCATATGTTGCATACTGCTTCCCTCCCAACTTAAATTCTGTTATTTTATTATAACAAAAGAAAATCAGTTTGAATAGAGGATAATGCGGTGACTTCGGCTATTTTTCGGGCATAAATAGAAATTTTTTTGACATGAGGTTAAGAAAAAGAAATACAATAAAAATAGATGAAAAGCAGGAATTGAGGGCAATTTTGATAATAAACCTCAATGGAATGTGAAATCGCCTAACAAAAAAGAAGTAAAACTAAATTTTTTTGTGAAGATTGTGAATTGAAAAAAAAGAAAAATATTATATAATAAGAAACGTTGAAAAGAAGAGTTGAGCCATTGCGGTGAGACCTTAAATATAAATCTTAATTTTCCCCTTTAACTGCTTTGCAGATTTTATATGGTGCGTATCGAGTCATATTGATGACGTCGATGCGTTTTTTTTATTTTAAATAGACTTGTAAATATTTTTTTATCATCAAAAGTTCCTCTGGAAACAGACAATACTTTCTATCTCCATCTTTTACTTTTTTGCAGCATTCCTTAAAATCAAGCCAGCATACTTCTTGAACTTCTTCTTTCTGTAAGATTAAATCTTCTATATTAACAGGTTCCTGATACAAATAAACATGACTGATTTCGTGATTTTTAAAAGGCTTGCCATAAAATGTTTCCTCGCAACATCCCTCATGGAGTCCCATAAAATGAAGCTGTTCCGGCTTTGCCTTAATTCCAAGTTCTTCTTCCAGTTCCCTTAATGCAGAAGAAAGATAATCCTGACCTGCTGGTAAATGTCCTGCAGAAGAAATATCATAGCATCCTGGAAATGCATCTTTATTTTCACTACGTTTTTGTAACAGCAAATCATAACTGCCTTTTTCATTTTTCCGCACAATCCATACATGAGAAGTTCCATGAATATCTCCATCGGCATGAACTAAGGAACGTTCTTTTACTTCACCTGTGGGATTCCCATTTTTATCTCTTATATCTAAAAATTCCATCGTTATATTCCTTCTCTCTTTGGGTGCGTTTCCTTTGCCTACGGCAAATCAGAATTTATCAAGAAACTTTTTCCCAGATTTCCTCTCTGGAAAGTGAAAAATTCTCCGCAACAATCTTAGCAATCTCCATAAAATGATCATTCATCTGATCAATATTCGGATACTTATGGAAAAGATACATCAGCTTCTTAATCCACTCAATTCCCTTATAATCAAATGGGTCTTTCGATAAAATATCACTCATCTGATAAGGAAGAATCTGCATCCAGATACTCATACGAGCCAGAAGATGCATTGTAAAATAAATCTGGCGGGTAGAGCCGTATTCGGCGGTGTTGGTGTAATGCTCGCCGTAATACTGAATATTACTTACTGTTTCTTTATGTAAGATATCAACTTTACTGTTGTTAATGTCGTATTTAACGCGAATACCGTAGCGGTGTTTCAGCCATGCGGCATAACCCCGGCGTTCTGCGTGATACTCAGACCAGTGCTGGAACAATACTGTTTCCGGGTCATCAAATAACTGTCTGTAGGAAGTCAGGTGATTAAGTCGGGCATAGTCTCTATAATCACAAATGTGTGTCAGTTCATGGAAGACAAGACGATATACTTCACAAAGTGGGGAACGTCTTAAATATGGTTCCTTAAAAATCAGTGTAAACGGCTCGTTCATATGCTTTGGATATTTCATACAGGCAGCTACATGCTTCCAGTTTTTGCGGGCAGTTGCCTCATCAAGAGTCTGAGAGTCTTCTTTATTAAATCCATATTTTTTCTGACAGGTATACATATCGTCTGTCAGTACAATCTGAACGTTTAAATTCTTTATTTTAAAGAACTGAATATACGAGTTCATAATTCTGTTAATCGTCTTTTTCATAATATTGCCCCCATAGGCTCTAATAGAGCCGACTTCCCTTTTTATTAATAATCAGTATAGCACAAAAGAAATATAGCGTCAAAATGTATACAGAATTACTATTTAATTCATTAAGAGACAGACTCCCAGGAAGAGAACCGATACCCTATATTTGTGACTTTAGTCGCGGCGGTTTAAATGCTCGCTTTATGCGCTCGCATCTAAACCTTGCTCCGAGGCCACAAATATAGGGTATCGGTTCTCTTCTCGGGCTGTCTTTGGCTGGATTTTGTTTGAATTAAATAGTGGTTGTGGGGATTTGGGGGAGAGGATAGAAGTTTTCTGCTTGCTCTTAAAATATTGTGAATAGATGTTTTGTATTTAAATGGAAGTGGTAATGAATTGATATTGATAACAACAGTCTGCTTTTTATTCTGAAATTATTGAAATATTGCTGAGATAACCATTAAAAAAGCTAAATCATCCCCCTGTTCCCAGTCATTCTCGAGTAAGCAGAAGACATCAGCTTCTGTCCCCAAATCCCCTCCCCCTGTTTAATTCACCTTCTCCAGCCACAGCACAGAAGCCATTGCCCCCAATAAGGCATATTTGTGGTCTCGGAGCAAGTGTTGGATGCGAGCGCGTGGAGCGAACATTCAACGCGCCGCGACTAAAATCACAAATATGCCTTATTGGGGGCAATGGCTTCGTCTGTAGTTCGCTTAATGAATTAAATAGTAATTTAATACTGAGATTCTTCTTTGATAATTGCGGCAAATTCCTCCACGCTCATTGCGCCAAGTTCTGGGCTGTCATTCTCATCAATAAGATCTCTCTTACGAACAGAAACCGTTCCTGCGTTCTGCTCTTTTTCTCCGAGAATAAGCATATAAGGAACTTTCTGGAGCTGTGCCTGTCTGATTTTATAGCCAAGTTTCTCGTCACGGTCATCGACTTCTACACGAACACCGCTTGCTTTGAGTACTTCGGCAACCTGTTTTGCGTAATCTGCAAATTTGTCGGATACAGGAAGAACTTTTGCCTGTATCGGTGCTAACCATGTTGGGAACTTTCCTGCATAATGTTCAATTAAGATTCCGATAAATCGCTCAATAGAACCAAATACAACACGGTGAATCATGATTGGACGATGTTTTTCTCCGTCTGCTCCAATATATTCTGCCTCAAATCTCTGTGGAAGCTGGAAGTCAAGTTGGATTGTTCCGCACTGCCATGTTCTTCCGATAGAATCCTGTAAATGGAAGTCAAGTTTTGGACCATAGAATGCGCCGTCTCCCTCATTTACTTCGTAAGGAATATTCATGGCTTTGATTGCATTTTCCAATGCATTTGTTGCTACTTCCCACTCCTCTTCTGTTCCCATGCTATCATCTGGACGAGTAGATAATTCTACATGATAAGTAAATCCAAATTTCTTATATACTTCATCAATCAATTTTACGACTTTCTGGATTTCATTTTCAATCTGCGCCTCTGTCATAAAGATATGTGCATCGTCCTGTGTAAAGCATCTTACACGCATCAGTCCGTGAAGCTGTCCGGACTTTTCGTGACGGTGCACAAGCCCAAGTTCCCCAAGACGAAGTGGAAGTTCTTTGTAAGAACGAGGCTCCATCTTATAAACAAGCATTCCACCTGGACAGTTCATTGGTTTTACAGCAAAATCCATGTCATCAATTACTGTTGTGTACATATTTTCTCTGTAATGATCCCAGTGTCCTGATGTTTCCCAAAGCTGTCTGTTTAAGAGGATTGGTGTGGAGATTTCTTCGTATCCTTCTCTTGTATGCATCTTTCTCCAGTAATCAATCAGAGTATTTTTCAAAATCATTCCCTTTGGTAAGAAGAATGGGAATCCCGGACCCTCTTCCATGATGGTAAATAATCCAAGTTCTTTTCCAAGCTTCCTGTGATCTCTCTTCTTTGCCTCTTCGAGCATATTCAGATAATCTTTTAACTCAGCAGCTTTTGGAAAAGAAATTCCATAAATTCTTGTAAGCATTTTGTTCTTTTCATCGCCGCGCCAGTACGCACCTGCTGTAGAAAGGAGCTTAATTGCCTTGATTACGCAAGTATTGGATACATGAGGGCCTGCACAGAATTCTTCGTAGTCACCCTGTTTATAAAATGTGATTGTCTCTCCTTCTGGAAGTTCCTCAATCATTTCTACTTTGTAATCTTCCTGTCTTTCTTTCATGTAATCTAAGGCTTTTTCTTTTGTAACCTCAAATACTTCTAATGGCAGAGACTGCTTTACGATCTTTTTCATTTCTTTTTCGATTGCTGCAAGATTTTCCTCTGTAAATGGGAAAGAGAAATCAAAATCATAGTAAAATCCATTATCGATTGCTGGTCCGATAGCACATTTCGTATCTGGATATAATCTCTTTACTGCCTGTGCCAGTACATGGGCGCTTGTGTGCCAGAACGCTTCTTTTACTTCTTTTTCTTCAAAATTACCTTCGATTACCTGTCCATTTTTTTCGAGAACTTTCATTTTCTTTTACCTCCAAAATAAGAATGAATCTGATTTGGGAACGTTACTAGTAATGAATATAGACCGCCGCAGCTTACAACCAAAACATATTTGATTAAAAAGTCTAAATGTCTTACTTTTAATTTATATCAAAAAAGCACCCACAGATTACAGCATAACTATAATCTAAGGGTGCATTAAATACACGGTTCCACCTTATAATTTCACTTCAGATTCTCTAAATTAAATCCTATCCCTTAACGCAGGCATACGGCAACACTTGTGAAATATCTTAATATTCATCAGGACGCTTCTCTTGAAACATCTTCATATAATTTGTATAGTTCTTTTAAAATATTTCTTTTTCGCATCGCAGCTCAGGAATGGTTTTCATATACTTCCTCATAAATAACTCTCAGCAGTTGTTACTCTCTCTGTATGATTTCGATTATATTACTCGTTTCCCTCATCGCTTTTCCTTGTTTCGAATGTATGGTAGCACTATTAAAAATATTTGTCAATCATTTATTTTACTTTTTCTGGTCAAAAAACTCTTTATATTCTCTCTTACATTTTCTTTTACATTCGCAAAATATTGTGAACGCACAATCTTTCTTTCCGGATAGAAAACTTCTCCCCATGGATAAGATTCTGTAGCCCCATTTGTCTTTTGTCCATTTATGATAGCGTCAGTTAGCAAGATGGCTGCTGTCATTGCGGAAGTCATTCCCCATCCATTAAACCCTGTAGCAACATACATGTTCGGGGTCTTATCCGAATATGGTCCGATATACGGAATTCCATCCAAACTCACACAATCTTCTACTTCCCAATGCTCCCTCTCCATTGCCTCTGGATAATACGATAAAATCTTCTCTCTGAATTCATTCCAATCACGCTTTTCCTGCCCCACTCTGTGGGTAGCTCCTCCTACAAGAATCATGTCTTTATATCCTCGCAATGCCAGCCCACTATTAGACGCATCTGCATACATTCCACGAATCTCCGGCACATGATCAAGTGCCATGATATAGGAACGATTCTGATATAGCTTATTATTATATGCGCCTGCTTTCTTATAAAATGGAAAATGTGTTGCACAAATGATATTTTTCGGAATTGTTATATGTAGTCCGCTCCATGTTGTTCCATTTACCCAATCATCTACAGGCATTTCTTCAAAAATAGTTACCTTATCCGACTTTTCAATATCTTCAACCAGACCATATAAAAACTTTACAGGATTCATCTGCGCCTGATTCGGAAAACGTACTGCTCCCACCGTATCAAATGGAAGCTCTGGTGTCTCACAAAATTCTGCTTTCATACCAAGAAGACTGGCTGCGCGCACTTCCCTCTCAATGTATTCTCTGTCTGTTCTTGAATAAATATAGGAACTTCTCTCCTCAAAATCACAATCTATAGATGCTGCCAGTTCCCGATACTTACGCAATGCAAGTTCATTGGCTTCAAGGTACATGCGGGCCTTCTCTTCCCCCAAAGTTTCCAACAATCTGCTGTATATAAGGCCATGCTGCGACGTAACCTGTGCCATCGCATGTCTCACAGTTCCACTGGCTATCCTGCTTCCCTCAAGAAGCAGACATTCCGCTCCCGCCTCCTTTAAGAAATACGCACACAGAAGACCACATAATCCCCCTCCGACAATCGTGACATCTACTTTTTTGATACGAGTAAGCTTTCCATATTGAGGCATCTGTATTCTAGCACCATCATTCCATATAGAATCTGACATTTTTCATCCTCCTGTTAATTTACTTCTCTACATCTTATTCTCTCTTAATATCCTCTCTAATATTTTTATTATATACTAAAAAAGAAAAAGAATGTTATTAATTTTTCTTAAACATTCTTTTTCTTTTTTCTATATCATTTTCCAAAATGACCTTATATTTTTTTAATTTATAAAAATATTTTTTATGGATATACTTCTTTATAACTGAGATGTTTTTTCTTCCTCGTAATCTGTCCAGGAAGATGCCTCTGTCATTCCATACATATCTGCCTTTGTAGAATACTACTCCCCACAGCGACTACAATCACCGATAGGATGATATGGTGCTTCGATTTTCGTCTATTCGTCTAACTAATCCAGAAATTTTTCTTCTAATTCATGTAATTTCTTTGCTGCTTCTGGATTCTGCTTTTCGAGTCTTCTTTCTAAATGTTCGCGGCTTTCTACTAACTTCTGCCAGATTTCTGGATTTTCCTGTTTTAATTCCATTTCGAGATGCTGGCGGCGTTTTTCAATCATTTGGAAGATAAGCTGTTTGTTCTTATCTTCTTCAAGATTTGCTGAGAGTTCATCCAAATGAAGCTCCATCCTCCGAAGTACCTCATCCTCATCAATAACTCCGAGATTATGCCATGCCCTCATCTGTCTTGCAAGACCGCTTTCTGAGATTGCTTTGAGTTCTGGCCAGTGATGTAAATGAGAAATGACCTGATGGACTCGTTTTTCAATCTCATTTACAGTATCCTCACCAAATGCCCATGCAAATTCTTCGGGTGTATTTTCTTCCTCGGCTGGAAGTGTATGCAGCCACAATGTCTTTTTAATTTTTTCTATATTTTTTGTGTTATGTTTATGTGCTGACAATGCTTTTTCTGCATTTTCCTGTAACTCTTTTAAGTTTTCCTGCAAATCTGCCGGAACTCCTTCTAGTGGAAATGGCTTTTGTAATCCAGAATCTAAAAGAGCTGCCGTAATTGTTCGTCTGACACAGCCTTCTTCAATCAAAGATCCCATTCCCAAATTGCGAAGCTGTGTGTTAAGTCCCTGTATATGTTCTGTGATATAGAAAGCAATTCCTTTTTTCTCCAGATTATTTTTCAGCATAAGAAGCGTATCTGCCGCTGTAATATCAATGTTCGTGATCGTTCCCGCATCTACAATTACCGTTTTCGTATCCTCTTTTAAATGATTTTCAATATCTTCCTGAAACAGTTTGCTATTTGCAAAGAAAAGACTTGCATTAAAACGGTAAATCACTGTATTTTCAATCGGATGTGCATAGTGATTTTTATTCAGATCATAAAATCCATCTCTTCCAGGTATCCCTCCAAGAAATGTCCTTGGCGGATTTGTCTCCCGGATAACAACTGCAACAAAGGAAAGCATTATTCCAATAATTACACCGTAAATTGTTCCCAGAAATAATACCGCCATACAGGCAGCCACAAATATATAAAATTCTTTGCGGCTTACCTTAAATAATCGCACTGCCAAATGCCATTCCACAACATTCATCAGCGCCGAAATGACTATAGCTGTCAATACCGGAACAGGCAAATATCCGATAAAGCCCGCAGCAAAAAGCAGAACTGCCACCATTGTAAGCGCTGCCGTAATCGAAACTGCCTGCGTCTTTCCGCCAAATTGCTCATTCATCGAAGTTCTGGAAATACTTCCATTTACCGGGCAGCTTCCTGTAAGCGCAGAGACAATATTTCCTGCTGCGCAGGCTAAAATTTCTTTATTATCATCAATTTTGTAACCATTTTTTGCTGCAAAATTATTCTCAGAAAGCAAAGTTTCTGCCATAACAACAACTGCAATCATCAAACCTCTGCCCGCCGCGTGGCTTAAATCCACATGGAAAATATCTGGTAAAATAAACTTAGGAAGTCCTGGCTCAACTTTTGCTAACAAAATAACTCCGTACCTGTCTACATGGAATACCATTGTTGCAATCATTCCCAATGCCATAATCACAACCGCCATCGGAAACTTCGGCATAACCTTTTTGGAAACAATAAGAATTGCCAATGCGCCGACACCTAATGCTACTGACATCCAGTTAACATGCTGTGCTGTCTCATATAAGTGCTTCAATAATTCCGGGAGTTCACCTGAACCAGACTTGCCACCCATAATTTTCGGAATCTGCATCAAAATAATCGTCAACGCAATTCCACTGATAAATCCGCCCATAACCGGAGTCGAAATAAATGTAACGAGCTTGCCTGCTTTCAAAAAATAAAATAAAAGCAGCCACAAACCAACAAATAATGCAATAACTGGGATATACTGCAAAGCATCTGCACTGCCGCCCTCAATTCCAAGACTCGCCAGTGCTGCTCCCGCAATGGCCGCCGGTGCCGCATCTACTCCAAAAATAAATTGCGGTGATGTGGAAAAAAGTGCAAAAAATAAAATAGGAAGCACAGAACCATACAGTCCAAAAACTGCTGGCAATCCTGATACTTCCGCATATCCCATAGAGATAGGAATAGAAACCGCTGCTATCATAATACCTGCTGCGATATCTTTTCCCAGATATTCTTTTTTATAATTTTTCAATGTAGGAAATAAAGAACTCTTCATATATAGTATGCCTTCCTTTCTGCAAAACTTACCATATAATATAGAAGATTCTTGGGAGGTTGTAAAGGGGGAGAGGCAAAAACTAAAAACAGTCGCTGAACACTGGGGACTGCTATAGAAAAAGTATCTCTCCCCGGTATGGATTTTGTTCCGTTGTGCTAAACGTTCCATTTTGCCCAAAAAAGCAGAAACTTCGGAAAAAGCAGTCCAAAGTTTCTATGGTCAAAATTCCACAGCACAAAGTCACAAAATCTATACCGGGGAGAGATACTTCTTCTACATAATGGTTTCTATTGTTCAGCTCTGTTATATAATGCTCCATTCACCTCACACCCTTCTGTCCCCAAAGAATAAACGGAGAGGAAGTTTATCTGTAGAATGATTTTGCTTCACACTCTATAAATAAAAAGAACCTATTGCAGTAAAATCTTTCTGCAGATAATCTTCCGTCCCCACTTATTCAATATTTGCTGTTACTCCTAAGTCCATTGTTTCTGTGAGATAATAGGATTTAACAAAATTTCATACTTATTTTATGGTAATTTAGTTTATTTTACAAATTTTCCGAACACATTTCTTACCAGCGGACCTGCAAAGAAAATCTGCCAGCAAAGTGCCATTGGGAAATTAATTACTGTTGTCTGTAACCACTGTGCTATAATCTCGCTTCCTGGATGTTTGAATAATGCAGTTGCGATAAAGCTCATGACCGGACACATCAGGCAGACAATCATAGAACAGATTGCAAGTGTAATGAATATTGGTTTATCTGTTGGGGAGACAATACGGAATGCAAGGAATTTTGATAATTTTTCAACTACGAAAAATTCTAAAATAGCTGCAATCGGCCACATAATTGGCATCTCGTGAAATGCGAGTAAGAAAATCTGGTTGCTCATACCACCTTTATCGATTGCGATATTGTAGCAAACCATTGCGTAGACCATGACAAAAGCCATGATAATTGTAAAAATAACGTTCTGTAACTTTGTTTTTGGCATAATCAGCTGCCTCCTTTTTCATTCTGTTTATCAAAATCTTAAATAGCTGTTTTTCTTAAAATAATCTTTCTCATTCAAATTCAAGTCGAACATCCGTGAGACTTGGCGTGCAGATTGCTGGAATGATTTTTCAAACACGTTCTAAAACATAACGGATAA
>ERZ791852.1614-NODE-1614-length-13205-cov-2.189049_pt1 | contig 13205 bp, 8 predicted proteins | sample MGYA00510287_ERZ791852 | MGnify/ENA primary metagenome ERZ791852 (study PRJEB30046, sample SAMN00715257) | human gut metagenome | study: EMG produced TPA metagenomics assembly of the A metagenome-wide association study of gut microbiota in type 2... | reverse complement strand
GAACCACCTGTAACAGTTGAATCGTTACCAATTGCCACAGTTGAATCACCAGAGGCAACAGAGCCAGTACCTACAGCCAATGAGCTTGTACCACTTGCATTGGCTTGTGAACCATAAGCATTACTGTTTTGGCCACTTGCTTTTGCCGCTTGACCAATTGCAACTGTTTCGTTTGCTAATGCACTAGCTGCAGTACCAATTGCAGTAGCATTAGCTGAATTTGCAGTCGCACCAAAGCCAATTACAATTGCATTTGTGGTTGATGTGTCTGTAATTTTATTATCATTACCAGCAACAAAAATGTTTTTACCAACCACTTCATTATTTAAACCAAATACGCTTGCTTTACTTGTGTTTTTATCTACAACAACATCTTTTTCTGGGGTACCTGTTACACGTTGAGCACCAACTTTATTGTGAGCACCATATCCAAGAGAATGATCGGCATAAACTTTGTTATCATCGCCAACACTTTGGGTAAAATGACCATATGCATCATTCCCATCACCAATCGCATTGGCTTGTTCACCTTTCACCACGTTTTGATTACCGATGGCAGAACTTGAACCTTGACTTTCTTCAGCTTCAGCAGCAGGAATAGAATAGATTTGGTTTTGCTGACCAATAGCCGTATGTCCAGGACCTTTAACGTTAGTCGCTTCTATTGTCTTGTTTGCATTAACAGCATCTTGTGTCGTGATATTCAGAATGTTTCCATCAGCAGCATTCGCTACAGCAATATTCACCCCAATAATTAATGCCGTGATAGCATTAAATTTAAAATTTTTCATAATGTCCTCGCTTGAGTTTCTTCTTTAATTACATATATGTGATAAAAGAATTTCATTAGAGCAGTGTAAATATACATAAATACTATAATAGGACGCATTGAAGAATGGATTAACTATATGATTTGTAATGTCTTATTAGAGATTGCAAATATCATTTTTTCTCTATTCAGTAAACGATTGCGTACCTGGATAACGATTATAGATAGGTTTTTTTGTATAGAAAAGCAAATGAGCATGGTTATTTTGTAAAGGATTGTAAATTTTGTTTGAATATTGTTCGATTACTAGAAAATATATTTCCTTATTTAAGTTAAGGATATTTTAAATTTAAAAAGAGCGGTCAATTTGCAAGAAGATTTTCAAGATTGACAAAAAATCCTGTATAATCTCAAAAATTTTTTGTTCAATTTTAAGCTTTTGTAACCGAATGATCGAAATCTCACAAACTATTCCTGAACTCGTCTCATGGGCGAAAGAGCGGGAATTTTCGTTAAATCTGCCGACAGAGCGTTTGGTGTTTTTACTGGCTATTGCCATCTATAACAACGAACGTTTAGACGGTGAGATGCTAGAAGCTGATTTAGTGGATATTTTCCGCCACACAGCCAGTGCCTTTGACCAATCAACGGACGCGATTGCCACCCGTGCAAATAATGCTATCAATGAATTGGTGAAGCAGCGTTTTCTCAATCGTTTCAGTAGTGAATTTACTGAAGGTCTTTCTATTTATCGTCTCACGCCATTAGGCGTTGGTGTATCGGATTATTATATTCGTCAGCGTGAATTTTCTGCGTTGCGTCTTTCTGTACAGCTTTCTATTGTGGCTGATGAAATTCAGCGTGCATCAGATGCTGCAGAAGAAAGTACAGCAAAAGGGGAGAATGAACATTTTTGGCGTCGTAATGTTTTCGCTCCGTTAAAATATTCAGTGGCAGAGATTTTCGATAGTATCGATTTATCACAACGCATGATGGATGAAAATCAGCAAAGCATTAAAGAAGAAATTGCGAATTTGCTTACCAAAGATTGGCAGGCGGCAATTTCTAGTTGTGAACGTTTATTAGATGAAACCTCAGGCAATTTACGTGAGTTACAAGATACTTTAAATGCAGCGGGTGATAAGTTACAGGCGCAATTATTACGTATTCAAGATTGTGTAATTGGCCATGATGAGCTGTATTTTATTGAACAATTAATTACCGATTTACAATCCAAACTTGACCGCATTATTAGCTGGGGGCAACAAGCCATCGATTTATGGATTGGTTATGACCGTCACGTGCATAAATTTATCCGTACCGCCATTGATATGGATAAAAACCGTGTATTCTCACAACGTTTACGTAATTCTATCCATAGCTATTTCGAACATCCTTGGTTCTTGTGGACTGCTCAAGCGGAGCGTTTGGTCGATCTGCGTGATGAAGAAATGGTACTGCGTGAAGATGATGCATTGGGTGAATTACCTGAAGAATTGCAATATGAGTCTTTGGCTGATTTACATGATCAAATTGTAGAGCATATGCAAGGCTTACTCATTCAATACCGTGAAAATAATCGTCCAATTGATTTAAGTTTAGTCTTAAAAGAACAATTAGAGGCTTATCCACTTTCCCGTCATTTTGATGTGGCGCGTATTATTGTGGATCAAGCAGTGCGTTTAGGTATGGCAAATGATGATTTAGCCGGTCTTTATCCGCAATGGCAGGAAATTAACGATTACGGCGCAGAAGTACAAGCGCATGTAATTGATAAATATTAATTTCGTGGCTTACCCAAAAACGAATTCATAAAATGAGAAATTAACCATGACAGATATTCAAGATGTAATTTCCCCAAAATTGGCAAATGCCATTGCAAACCCTATTTTCCCGACAGTGGACAGTTTGTTACGTTCAGGTCGCCATATCAGCACCGACCAATTAGATAATCATGCTTTTTTAATGGATTTCCAAAATGAGTTGGATGGCTTTTATCGCCGTTACAACGTGGAATTGATTCGTGCACCGGAAGGCTTTTTCTATTTACGTCCTAAAGCAACGACGTTAATCGCTCGTTCAGTGCTTTCCGAATTAGAAATGTTGGTTGGGAAAGTGCTTTGCTATTTGTATTTAAGTCCAGAACGTTTGGCACAGCAAGGTATCTTCAGTACGCAAGAAGTTTATGATGAATTACTGAATTTAGCAGACGAAGGCAAATTATTAAAAGCCGTCAATCAACGTTCCAGCGGTTCGGATTTAGATAAGCAAAAATTAGCTGAAAAAGTACGCGCGGCGATCGGCCGTTTACGCCGTTTGGGCATGATTCATACCGTAGGTGAACAGCATAGCGGTAAATTTACTATTTCAGAATCAGTTTTCCGTTTTGGGGCTGAAGTACGTTCTGGTGATGATCCATTAGAAGCGCAAGCTCGCTTAATTCGTGATGGGGAAGCGGCAACACCGCAATCTCTCGAATTGGAAAAACAAGCAAAAGCGGCAAGTCATGCTGATGATCTCGATGATGAAGAAAGTGCGGTCGAAATTGATGAAGAATTTGATGATGCAGGAGAACAAGAATAATGTCTGATGTATTAGAACTTGAAAACGAAATCTATCAAGACGAACCTGAGCAATCCATCGAACAGGTTGAAGAAGAATTTATTGCTCCTGTATTAAACCAACATAATGGGGTAGAACGTGGTAAATTCCGTTCACTGACCTTAATTAACTGGAATGGTTTCTTTGCCCGTACCTTTGATTTAGATGAATTGGTGACTACACTTTCCGGTGGTAACGGTGCTGGTAAATCAACAACCATGGCGGGTTTTGTCACAGCATTGATTCCAGACTTAACCTTATTACATTTCCGTAATACCACAGAAGCCGGCTCTACAGGCGGCTCTCGTGATAAAGGGTTACACGGTAAATTACGTCCGGGCGTTTGTTACGCAGTATTGGATACTATCAACTCACGTCATCAACGAATTCTCGTAGGTGTGCGCCTTCAACAAATCGCTGGCCGTGATAAGAAAGTGGATTTAAAAACATTCTCGATTCAAGGTGTAGAATTATCCTTAAATCCGACCGCACTTTTCACCGAAACAGTCGGTGAACGTCAAGCGCGCGTACTCAATTTAAATGAATTAAAAGACAAAATTGAAAATCTTGGTGCACAATTTAAACAATATCATTCTATTACCGATTATCATGGCATGATGTTTGATTTGGGGATTATTCCAAAACGCTTACGTAGTGCCTCAGACCGTAGCAAATTCTATAAACTAATCGAAGCTTCTTTATACGGTGGTATTTCCAGCGCCATTACCCGTTCTTTACGTGATTACTTATTGCCAGAAAACCTTGGTGTGCGCAAAGCCTTCCAAGATATGGAAAGTGCGTTACGTGAAAACCGCATGACCCTTGAAGCAATTAAAGTTACCCAATCTGACCGTGATTTATTCAAACATTTAATCACCGAAACCACTAATTATGTGGCATCAGATTATATGCGTAATGCCAATGAACGTCGTGGCAATATCGAAGCGGCTTTAGGTTTCCGTCGTGATTGGTATAAAGCAAAAGCTGAGCAAGAATTATCACAACATCGCTTAATTGACTTAAGCCGTGAAGCTGCAGAATTGGCAGAAAATGAACGTACTTTAGAAGTAGATCACCAAAGTGCGGCAGACCACTTGAACTTGGTATTAAATGCGTTACGTCATCAAGAAAAAGTATCGCGCTATCAAGAAGATGTGGCTGAGCTTACAGAAAAATTAGAAGAACAAAAAATGGTTGTGGAAACCGCAACCGAACAGCTTGAAGAAAGCCAAGCACAATTTGAGCAAACTGAACTTGAAATTGACCAAGTACGTGCGCAACTTGCAGATTATCAACAAGCATTAGATGCACAACAAACCCGTGCATTGCAATATCAACAAGCGATTGCCGCGCTTGAAAAAGCGAAAACCTTATGTGGTTTAGCCGATTTAAGCGTGAAAAATGCGGAAGATTACCAAGCTGAGTTTGCTGCTCATGCAGAAAGTCTGACCGAGCAAGTGCTTGAGTTAGAACATAAGATGTCTATTTCTGAAGCGGCAAAATCACAATTCGATAAAGCCTATCAGTTGGTATGTAAAATTGCTGGTGATATGCCACGTTCAAGTGCTTGGGAAAGTGCTAAAGAATTATTGCGTGAATATCCAACACAAAAAATTCAAGCACAACAAACTCCTCAATTACGCGCAAAATTACATGAGTTAGAGCAGCGCTATGCTCAACAACAAAGTGCGGTTAAATTATTGGCTGATTTTAATCAACGTGCTGATTTATCTTTAGAAACCGCTGATGAACTTGAAGCATACCACGCTGAGCAAGAAGAACTCATTGAAAGTTTGAATGAAGAACTTGCTGAGCAAGTAGAAAACCGTTCAACCTTGCGTCAAAAACGTGAAAGTTTGACCGCACTTTACGAAGAAAATGCTCGTAAAGCACCGGCTTGTTTAACTGCTCAAGCCGCTTTAGAACGCTTACAAGAGCAAAGTTGTGAAACCTTCGAACATAGCCAAGATGTGATGCATTTTATGCAATCACAATTGGTGAAAGAACGTGAGCTGACTATTCAACGTGACAATTTAGAGAAACAACGTCAACAATTAGATGAGCAAATTTCTCGTTTAAGCCAACCAGATGGTTCTGAAGATGCTCGCTTGAATGTGCTTGCAGAACGCTTTGGCGGCGTGTTGCTTTCTGAATTATATGATGATGTACCAATTGAAGATGCACCTTATTTCTCTGCACTTTATGGTCCTGCACGTCATGCTATTGTTGTACGAGATCTCAACACGGTACGTGAACAATTAGCCAATTTAGAAGATTGTCCGGACGATTTATATTTAATCGAAGGTGACCCAAATGCCTTTGATGACAGCGTACTTTCAGCCCAAGAACTTGAAATGGGCGTTGTGGTACAAGTGTCAGATCGTGAATTGCGTTATTCAAAATTCCCGCAAATTCCATTATTTGGCCGTGCAGCACGCGAAAAACATTTAGAAGAATTACAAGCTAAACGTGATGAAATAGCGGAAGAATACGCACAAATCGCCTTTGATGTACAAAAATGTCAACGTTTGCACGAACACTTTAGTCAGTTTGTTGGCTTACATTTAGCCCTTGCGTTCCAACCGAATCCAGAAGAGGTGATGGCGGAAATCAATCAAGAACGCAATGAAATTGATCGCGAGCTCAATCAATTCTCCAGCACTGAACAACAAATTCGCATTAAATTGGATAATGCCAAAGAAAAAATGCAATTGTTGAATAAGTTAATGCCACAGCTTAACTTGCTTGCTGATGAAGAATTACTTGATCGCATTGAAGAATGCCGTGAACAACTAGATATTGCAGAGCAAGATGAAAGCTTTATTCGTCAACATGGCGTTGCGTTGTCACAATTAGAGCCAATTGCCAATACCTTACAAAGTGACCCAGAAAACTATGAGCGCTTAAAAGCTGATTTAACCCAAGCGGTTGAACGTCAAAAACAAGTACAACAACGTGTATTTACTTTAGCGGATGTGGTACAACGTAAAAATCACTTTAGCTATGAAGATGCTGGTCAAGCAGAAACATCAGAGCTTAATGAGCAACTTCGTCAACGTTTGGAACAATTGCAGGCACAGCGTGATGCTCAACGTGAACAATTACGTCAAAAACAAAGCCAATTTGCACAATACAACCAAGTATTTATCCAATTGCAAAGTTCTTATGACAGTAAAAATCAATTGTTAAAAGAATTAATTGCTGAGATTGGTGAATTGGGCGTGCGTGCTGATGAAGGGGCAGAGGAACGTGCGAGAAATCGCCGTGATGAGTTGTATCAACAACTTTCAACCAGTCGTCAACGTCGCTCTTATGTTGAAAAACAATTAACACTCATTGAAAGCGAAGCGGAGAACTTAAATAAACGCATTCGCAAAGCGGAACGTGATTATAAAACTCAACGTGAATTGGTTGTAGCCGCAAAAGTCAGCTGGTGCGTAGTTCTGCGTTTATCTCGCAATTCTGATGTGGAAAAACGACTCAATCGTCGTGAGTTAGCTTATTTATCTGCTGATGAGTTACGTTCAATGTCGGATAAAGCATTAGGTGCGCTACGTACTGCAGTGGCTGATAATGAATATCTCCGTGATGCATTGCGTATTTCTGAAGACAGCCGTAAACCAGAAAATAAAGTCCGCTTCTTCATTGCTGTATATCAACATCTTCGTGAACGTATTCGTCAGGATATTATTAAAACGGATGATCCGATTGATGCAATTGAGCAAATGGAAATTGAGCTTAATCGCTTAACAGAAGAATTGACTGGCCGTGAGAAAAAATTGGCGATCAGTTCTGAAAGTGTGGCAAATATTATGCGTAAAACCATTCAACGTGAACAAAATCGTATCCGTATGTTGAACCAAGGTCTACAAAATATTGCTTTCGGTCAGGTAAAATCAGTACGTTTAGTCGTCAATATTCGCGATACACATGCGATGTTGCTTGATGCGCTGTCAGGTAAACAGGAAGAATACCAAGATTTATTCAATGATAATCGCATTACCTTCTCTGAAGCTATTGCGAAACTTTATCAACGCATTAACCCGCATATTGATATGGGCCAACGCACAGCACAAACTATCGGTGAAGAATTATTGGATTACCGTAATTACCTCGAGTTAGAAGTTGAAGTATTCCGTGGTGCTGATGGCTGGTTACGTGCTGAAAGTGGCGCATTATCGACAGGTGAAGCAATTGGTACGGGTATGTCAATCCTATTAATGGTTGTACAAAGCTGGGAAGAGGAAAGTCGCCGTATTCGCGGTAAAGACATCGTACCATGTCGTTTACTATTCTTAGATGAAGCGGCGCGTTTGGATGGTAAATCTATTTCCACCTTGTTCGAACTTTGCGAACGTTTGGATATGCAATTACTTATCGCAGCACCGGAAAACATTAGCCCTGAAAAAGGGACAACCTATAAACTGGTGCGTAAAATTGCCGGCAACCAAGAGCAAGTTCATGTGGTTGGTTTGCGTGGCTTTGGCGCAACAGAGTAGTTTTTTAAAGCGGTCAAAGCAATTGGCCGCTTTTTTCATTGTTATTTTTATGAGAGTTTAGGACAAATTATGCACAACCTTATTTTAGCCATTCTATGTAGTGTTGCCGTATCGGTGTTACTCAAAGTTGCTCGCAAGAAAAATATCATTATTGAACAAGCAATTGCGTTTAACTATATTGTCGCCATTTCATTAAGCTATTTCTTACTCAAACCTGATTTTAAAGGATTGGAATTTACCGAATATTTAGCACAAAGTGATAGCACTCCTATTTTCCTGGCGTTAGGTATTTTATTACCAACCGTATTTATCATTATGTCCAAAGCCGTTGAATTTGCTGGTATCGTGCGTTCTGATGCTGCACAACGCTTATCGTTATTTCTACCAATTGTTGCCTCTTTTATTATCTTCCATGAGACATTAAGTCAGCCCAAAATCGTTGGCATTATTTTGGCATTCATCGGTTTATTCTGTATCTTGAATAAATCGAATGAACAAAGTGCGGTCACTTTTAAAGGTATTTTAGGCTTAATCGGTGTTTGGTTTGGTTATGGCACCATTGATATCTTATTCAAACAAGTAGCCAAAAGCGGGGGAGAATTCCCAACTACATTATTCATCGCTTTCTCATTAGCCGCTTGTGTCATGTTCCTATATTTATTCCTAAAACGCACTCAATGGACAGTGCCAAGCTTTATTGGTGGAATTATTTTAGGTATATTGAATTTCTTCAACATCCTGTTTTACATTAAAGCGCACCAAAGCTTTGGACAAAACCCAACCTTAGTTTTTGCGGGAATGAATATTGGTGTTATTTGTTTAGGTACCATCACCGGCGCATTTTTCTTCAAAGAAAAAATCAGCAAAATCAACTGGTTTGGTGTTCTTGTCAGCCTTTCAGCAATTTTCTGTTTATATTATTTAGATAAAATTTTGGCTTAATTATGGCAAACAATTTTAGTTTTTTTATCTACGATTACGAAAGTTTTGGTATCAATCCGGCAAGTGATCGTCCAGCTCAATTTGCCGGTATTCGTACCGATGCAGATTTTAATATTATTGGCGAGCCTGTTATGTTGTATTGCAAGCAAACCAATGATTATTTGCCTGCCCCGGAAGCCGTAATGGTCACAGGAATTACACCACAAGAATGTAATGAAAAGGGAATTCCTGAACCTGAATTCGCCGCAAAAATTCTAGCTGAATTTTCACAACCCAATACTTGTGTGATGGGTTACAACAACATTCGTTATGACGATGAAATGACTCGTTATACCTTTTACCGTAACTTCATCGATCCCTATGAATATAGCTGGAAAAATGGCAATTCTCGGTGGGATTTACTGGATTTAGTACGCGCCTGTTATGCTTTGCGTCCTGAAGGCATTAATTGGGCCTATGACGATGATGGCACGCCAAGCTTTCGCTTAGAAAAACTAACCAAAGCAAATGGCATTGAGCATGAAAATGCCCATGATGCAATGGCAGATGTCTATGCAACCATCACCATGGCTAAATTAATCAAAGAAAAGCAGCCTAAATTATTTCAATTCTTCTTTGAGCATAGAGGTAAAAAGGAAATTGAGAAGCTAATTGATACTGCAGAAATGACACCATTAGTGCACGTTTCGGGCATGCTAGGCAATTATCGCGGCAATTGTGCTTGGGTAGCACCATTAGCATGGCATCCAACTAATCAAAATGCTGTAATCATCTGTGATTTATCTGGTGATATTGATAATTTACTCAGTAAAAGTGCGGTTGATTTGCGACAAGATTTATATACCAAGAAAAGCGAGCTAGAAGAAAGGGGAGTTTCATCAGTTCCATTAAAATTGGTTCATATTAATAAATGCCCAATTTTGGCGCCTGCAAAAACTTTACTACCGGAAAATGCAGCTCGTTTAGGGATAGACAGACAACATTGCTTAGATAATTTAGCAAAATTGCGCCAATCCTTAGATATTCGCGAGAAAGTTATTGAAATCTTCTCGGAAGAACGCGAATTTGAGCCGAGCAATAATGTAGAAACTGAACTTTATAACGGTTTCTTTAGCAATGCTGATAAAAACAATATGGCTATTTTACGTGATTTACCAGCAGAGAAATTAGCTGAGCATGGTTTAGCATTTGAAGATAAACGAATTCCAGAATTGTTATTCCATTATCGTGCAAGACATTTCTATAAAACTCTAAATCGTGCAGAGCAAATCAAATGGCAAAAATATCGCCAACGTAAATTAGAACAAAGTGCGGCTAAATTTGAAGAAAGTTTACAACGGTTAGCAGAGGAATATTCGGATAATCCAACTAAGCTAAATTTACTACAACAGGTTTATGAATACGGTGCAAAACTGTTATCTTAACCTTATACATATCGTGACATAGTCACACAAATGCCAATCATCAAAAACGTAAATCTTATCCATGAGATTTACGTTTTTCTTTTTTAAATCTGATGATATTCAAGCTCATAAAATAACGCAGAATTCACGTAGCGTTGCCATTATTTTGGGCACATATAAACTTCTTTATTTTTTTCCTTACATAACAACTTTAGAGTGTATAAATCATTATTTAATCTTATTGAAAGGTATTGTGGAGCTAGATTCTGCATCGCTTGAGCGGTATTTGCAGCCTGTGCATAACTTTGTGATTTTATTAATACGTAGCTTTTACTAACCTTGTAATTGATTTCGCATAATGTATATTATGTTAAATTTAATATATAAATATGTCACAAATGAAGATGGATAACTATCCTACTTTTATGCATTGGTCAAAATAAGGTGATTTTGGCTTGTGGATATAAAAGAAATAAATGGATGTCTTTGAGATGGAATAATTAAAGTGAAATCAATCTTTGAAGATAACGCTACGTGAATTCTGAATACAATTGATTACAATCAATTCAACAGATTTCATCATTCCTGATCTGATAATGAGAATTTATTTTACATGCATTGCATAAATGAGAATGGTTAACATTGATTTTTCTTTTATTATTAGCAGCTTATAAAATTTTTTTAAAAAAAATACTTGATTATTCTCATTTATGGGATTAGAATGCACAGCGATGACAAGTTAAGCAGTCTTGTTTTTATTTTTAATCTCTACTTAATAAGGAAAGGAGTTGGTTATGCTTAATAAAGCAATCGCAGATAAGTTAAATGAACAAATCAATTTAGAGTTCTACTCTTCTAATGTTTATTTACAAATGAGTTCTTGGTGTAGCAAACACGGTTACGAAGGTGCTGCAGCATTTTTACTTCGTCATGCTGATGAAGAATTAGAACACATGCAAAAATTATTCAAATATGTGAGTGAAACAAGTGGTATGCCACTTTTAGGTAAAATTGATGCACCTAAGAATGACTACAAATCACTTAGAGAAGTATTTGAAACCACACTTGAACATGAAAAACTCGTTACTTCTAAAATTAATGAATTAGTTGAAGTGACTTTTGCAAACAAAGACTATTCTACTTTTAACTTCTTACAATGGTACGTTGCAGAACAACACGAAGAAGAAAAATTATTCAATAGCATTATTGATAAATTTAACTTGCTGGGTGAAGATGGTCGTTCGCTTTACTTTATCGATCGTGATTTAGCAACATTATAATTTTAGAAGGAGAATACAAAATGTTATCAACAAACGTAATCAAATTATTAAATGATCAAATGAACCTTGAGTTCTACTCTTCAAACCTTTACTTACAAATGAGTGCATGGTGCGAACAAAATGGTTTTGAAGGTGCCGCTAAATTCTTATCAGCTCACGCTGCAGAAGAAATGCAACACATGCGTAAATTATTCACGTATTTAAATGAAACTGGCGCATTAGCAGTAATTACTGCAATTGAAGCGCCTTCGCATGAGTACAAATCATTAAAAGAAATCATTGAATTAACTTACGAACACGAAAAATTGATCACAAGTAAAATCAATGAATTAGTGGGTAAAACTTTTGAAGAAAAAGACTACTCTGCATTCAATTTCTTACAATGGTATGTTGCAGAACAACACGAAGAAGAGAAATTATTCAGCGGTATTTTAGACAAGTTAAATCTTCTTGGCGAAGATGGCAAAGGCTTATTCTTAATCGATAAAGATTTAGGTAACCTTGCTGGTCAAACCGCTTAATCAGATAATCATAAAGCTTAGTAGAAATACTAAGCTTTTATTTTACCTATTATTTGTGACAACGTATCAAATTATTTTAAACTTCCCTTTTATCTTTGAATACAAGTTGATGAAATTTAAAACAACCACACGTTTTTAATGAAATTTTACTTGCAACGAAGTAAGATAACCGTATAATTCAGAACAACCCAAATGCCTGGGTGGCGAAATTGGTAGACGCAGCGGATTCAAAATCCGCCGGTGAATAACCGTGTCGGTTCGAGTCCGACCCTAGGCACCACGGAATTTATAAGCTCTGAAGTTATTCAGGGCTTTTTTATTAGCTAAAGTAAATCAATATGACAGAACAAAACCAAGATAAAAAACAGATTTATAATTTCAATAAATTGCAAAAACGCCTTCGTCGTAATGTAGGCAATGCAATTGCTGATTTTGGCATGATTGAAGATGGTGATAAAGTAATGGTTTGTCTTTCTGGTGGTAAAGACAGCTATACGCTTCTCGATATTTTGTTGAATTTACAACAAAGCGCACCGATTAAATTTGATATCGTAGCCGTCAATTTAGACCAAAAACAACCTGGTTTTCCAGAGCATGTTTTACCTGAATATCTGCAAAGTATTGGTGTGGATTATAAAATTGTTGAAGAAAATACTTATGGCATCGTGAAAGAGAAAATTCCAGAAGGCAAAACAACGTGCTCTCTCTGCTCTCGCCTACGCCGTGGTATTTTATACCGTACGGCAACTGAACTTGGCGCAACAAAAATTGCACTTGGACACCATCGTGATGATATGCTGGCTACCCTGTTTCTGAATATGTTCTACGGTGGAAAATTAAAATCGATGCCACCGAAATTAATTTCAGATGACGGCAAGCAAATCGTGATTCGTCCATTGGCTTATTGTAAAGAAAAAGATATTGAAAAATATGCCGTAGCCAAAGAATTCCCAATTATCCCTTGTAATTTATGTGGTTCTCAACCTAATTTACAACGTCAAGTCGTGAAAGAAATGCTGAATACTTGGGACCGTCAATATCCAGGTCGCTTAGAAACCATGTTTAGCGCGATGCAAAACATTACGTTGTCACACTTATGTGACCCAAAACTCTTTGATTTCAAAGGCATTAAACATGGTCAATCACTTGATGGCATTGAAGGGGATACCGCATTTGATGAAGAACGTATC
>ERZ791852.1606-NODE-1606-length-13252-cov-5.709555_pt1 | contig 13252 bp, 10 predicted proteins | sample MGYA00510287_ERZ791852 | MGnify/ENA primary metagenome ERZ791852 (study PRJEB30046, sample SAMN00715257) | human gut metagenome | study: EMG produced TPA metagenomics assembly of the A metagenome-wide association study of gut microbiota in type 2... | reverse complement strand
TGTGCTTGGCCAGCATCTTGATGAACTCGATGCCGATGACGATGTCCAGCGCCCGTTCCAGAAATGTGCGGATCTCTGCATCGTTGCCGTCGAACAGCAGGCCGGGCATCCATTTCAGCAGCGGCACGATGCTGAACAGCAGGCCGATGAGGACCAGCCCGGAGAGAGTGATCTCCAGCAGGGTGGATGCCTGGATGATGTAGTTGCGCAGCGCGGTGCGGCCGTGGCTTTCCACAGGGTGGTTGTGGGGTTTGAGCATGGTTCGTTCTCCTTCGCATCTTCACGTCTTGCGGCAGATCTGGCTGAGACCGCCAGACTTTTCTTCATTGTAGCAAAGAATGGAAACGAAGTCAAACGAATGGAACACGCGAGTAAAAATTATTGGGCGGCCACATAGCCGGACTTTTGGATGCAGGCGCGGCCTGCATCGGTGGAGAGCCAGTCGTAGACCTTGCGCTCCGGGGTGTCGGGGCCGGAATCCTGCCGGACTGCGGCATAAAACTCGTTGCACAGGGGGTAGCTCTCGTCCGCGATGGTGTCGGCCGAGGGGGTCACGCCGTCCACGGCCAGCAGCCGCAGGCCGGGCTTGGAATACATCTCCGAGATGTAGTAGTAGACCGAGAAGCCGATGGCGTTGGCCGCGTTGTTATACTCGGCGATGTCGTCTACCAGTTCGCCCATCAAGGCAGGAGCCAGCGCGGTGGGGGCGTCCATCAGCTCGCCGCCCTGAATGAGCAGCTTCTGGAACAGAGTCTGGCTGCCGGAGTCCTCCCGGCGCTGGAAGGCCACGATGTCGGAATCCTCGCCGCCCACGTCCTTCCAGTTGGTGATCTTCCCGGCGTAGATGTCCCGGAGCTGCTGCCGGGTCAGGCTCTGGATGGGATTGTCCTCGTTCACGATGAAGACCAGCGCGTCCCGGCCAATGGCTTTCTGGTCCAGCGGGGCACCATCGGCCTTCAGCTCTTCCTTGACGGACTCCGGGGCCTCGTAGGCGATGATGAGCCGGGTGCCGTTCTCGGTGTCGCCGTAAAGGCCCAGGTTCCGCCAGGCCCAGGCGGTGGTGTTGGTGGTCACGGCGCTCTGGGCGGCTTCCAGCTCCATGCCGGTGGTGTCGGCCATGATCTGCGCAATGAGCGGGATGCAGGCCGTGGAGCCGTCGGTGACGGGAAACTCGTCCTCGGTGAGGATGGGCGCTGCGGGCACTTCGCTGGCGGAAGAGGCGGGCGTTTCGGACGAAGCGGCACTCGATGCCGGTGCGCTGGAAGCGGCCTCTCCGCAGGCGGCCAGCAAAGCGGCGGAAGAAAGGGCCCCCAGCCCCAGCAGGAAGGAACGGCGGGAAATTTTAGACTGTTTCATGGTGAAACCCTCCCTCAATAGAAGTAGTTGTTGGTCTCGTCGCTGGTGGAAGTGAAGATGCTCTGGCAGTAGATCCAGTTGCCCTCCACGTCCATCCAGCCGTAATCGAAGCCCTTGCGCGCCACGAAGACGCCCGCAGGCAGGGGCGCACTGCTGTTGTAGCGGGAGTACTCGCCGCAGCTGCCCAGCCCGGCCAGGACGACCGCGCCGTCGCTGTCCAGCAGGTCGTACAGCCAGGTGCTGCCGGGGCCGCGGTAGCTGATGGAGAAATAGAAGTCGTCCTCCGTGGCAGCCACGGGCCAGAGATAGCCGTCAAAGTCGTCGCCGTAGCGGGCGGTGAGGTCAGCCATCGAAAGGGTCTTGCTCAGCGTCGGCCCGGCGAGGGTCAGGGTGGTCACATCGTAGTCATCGTTGTCGTACTGGCGCAGGTTGACCCAGCCGCCGCCCTGGTCGTAGAGGTCGGTGCGGTGCAGCGCTTCCAGCGGCGCAACCGTCGTGTCGGTCCGGATGGCACCGGTGTCCATGTCGTAGACGCGGAGGGTGCCGTCCCTGGCGTAGATGTCCAGCGTGTTGGTGCCCAGGGCCATGTTGTAGAGGTCGAGGGTGTCGCCGGTGGTCAGGTCGTAGAGAACATAACCGTCCTCCCGGTAGAGCACGGTCACGCCGGGCGCGTACCCGCTGATGGAGTCGTTAAACTCGCACAGCACGGTGCTGGTCATGTCGCTGACCAGATCCACGAGCTGATACTTGCCCTCGTCGGTCCGGAAGCTGGCAATGCCCGCGTGGAGATAGGTGACAAAGCCGCTCCGCTCCTCGCCGGTGACCGCATTCAGCAGGGAAGTGGACTCCAGACGCGTGCCGTCTTCGTTGTAGGTGTCGATCTCCACCCAGTCGGCGGGAGCCAGCGGGTCGTCGATCCCGGCGGAAAGGCGGTACAGCAGGCCGTGGAAGTTCTGGTAGACCACGGTGCCGTCCTTTTCCTGGATCTGAACGGCAGCATACTGGTAGAGGTCGTCGTTCTCTTCATCGGGCGCAGCATCGCCGGGGGCATAGAGGCCAAAGGCCAGCCGGTCGCCCGCCACAAGGCAGGTGTAGGCGTTTTCGGGCACGGGGTACGCAGTGCCCGAAGCAAAGTCCAGCACCCGCACGTCGCCCGCTGCGTGGTCGTGCAGGGGCGAATAGGCGAAGCTGGTGGGTGTGGTCAGAACGAGCACACCGCCGGAAAGGCGGACGTCGTATTCGCGGTCAAAGGTGTAGAGCGCCTCACCCGTCCGGTCGAAGATGCCGCTGCGCCGCCCGGCGGCGGTGTCCGGGTCAGACCAGGTGCAGACGAACCAGTTCGTCTCGCCGGTCTGGCTGTCGGTCAGCAGATAGGACGTCTCGCTGGCAGGGGACTGGTGCACCACCTTGTCGCCGCAGAGGATGGTGTTCCCACCGAGGGAGTCATAGCTGGAGAAGAGCCGCAGCCTGCCGTCCCGCAGGGAGGAGGCGTCGTATTTAGGCGGTTCCTCCTCCTGCTGGGGGTGGGACACGGGCCGGGACGGCGTGGGCAGCAGCGAACAGGAGGTGAACACCCCCGCCGCCAGTGCCAGGCCCGCCGCCGCGCAGCCGATGCGGAGTAGATTCTGTTTCATAATGCAGTACCTCACAGGTCACAGGGACGAAATGCGGATGGGCTTTCCCATTTGATTATAATACGAAACACCCGGACATTCCATTGCATTGGAACATTTGGGCACGGTTACAATTTGGTTACGGCCGAAAGTTCAGTCGAAGTTTGCAAAAGCAGATGAAAAGCGGACGCTTTTTGGTCAAAGTGCTAAAGGAATGTCGAAATCCTTGTAAAAAATTACGACAAGTGGTATAATTTAACAAGACAAAAAGATAGATTTGTTTGTGAAAAAACGTTTGGAGGGAATTATCATGAAAACTGTTGCACAGACTGTGATCGAAGCAGATCGTTTTTACACCATCGCTGCCCGCACCGGCAGCGTCATCGAGGCGGCTGCTTCCACGAAGAACGAGGAGACCGTTCGTCTGGGCAAATACGACCACAAGCCCGAACAGGAGTGGGCGTTCATCCGCGTGGGGGACGGTGTCTACCGCATCCGCAACCGCGCTTCCGGCAAGCTCCTCGACCTGATGATGACCGGCACCGCCAACGGCACCTGGCTGCATCTGTGGGAGGATGTGGGCGGCACGTCCCAGATGTGGACCGTGGAGCCTACCCCCGCCGGCACCGTCCGCCTGCGCTCTTCCTGGGCCAGCGGCAAGTGCATCGACACCGTGGGCATGGGCGTCTCCGATGGCGCACAGCTGCAGATCTGGCAGGAGACCGCTGGGGAAGACCAGCTCTGGACCATCTCCGAGGTGAAGGACCGCGCCAGCGCAAAGCGCGCCGCCAAGAAGGACGAGCCTGCCGCCGCTCCCGTTGAGGAGAAGGCCGAAGTCAAGGCAGAGGAGAAGCCCGTAGAAGCCGCTCCTGTTGTCGAGGCCCCCAAGGCGGAAGAAGTCAAGGCAGAGCCGGTCAAGGCGGAAGAGAAGCCCGCAGAGGCTGCTCCTGCTGTTGAGGCACCCAAGGCCGAACCGGCTAAGACGGAGGCAAAGCCCGCAGAAAAGGCTGCCCCCGCAGCAGTCAAGGCTCCGGTCAAGAAGCCTGCTGGCCGGAAGACCAGCCGCGCCGCCCGCAAGAAGGCTGCTGCAAAGAAGTGACCCTCTCAGGCATCGCGCAGTGATGCCAGCTCCCCCAAAGGGGGAGACACTGGCGCGCCGGTTTTGGCTGTGCCGGGATGAACAAAGCGTAATAAAACCATAAACGAAAGTGCTCCGCTGTTTCGATCCACAGCATCGCTCCCATCGCTCTTTGTCAGAGCATGGGACAGATGCCGCTGGTCTTGACAGCGGAGCACTTTTGTTTACGATATCAGAATACCTTCAGCAGTCAGCAGGGGTTGCCCGACCTGCCAAAGGCTCCCCCTTCGGGGGAGCTGTCTGCGCAGCAGACTGAGAGGGTATCACACATTCAACATGCTGCGCTGCGCGGCGGCACGGAACTGGAGAGCTGCTGCGATGAAGCCCTTGAACAGGGGATGCGCGCGGTTGGGGCGGCTCTTGAACTCCGGGTGGAACTGGGCACCCAGATGGAAGGCGCGGCCCGGCAGCTCCACGGTCTCGACCAGACGGCCGTCGGGGCTGGTGCCGGAAATGACCAGACCCTTTTCCTCCATCTCGCTGCGGAAGTCGTTGTTGAACTCGTAGCGGTGGCGGTGGCGCTCCCAGATCTCCGGTTCGCCGTAGCACTCGGCCATCTTGGTGCCGGGCTTGACGGTGCAGGGGTATTTGCCCAGGCGCATGGTGCCGCCCTTGGGGATGTTGCCCTGCTGGTCGGCCATCAGCGCGATGACATTGTGCTGGCCGTCCGGGGTGAACTCGCTGGAGTTCGCATCGGCGTAGCCCAGCACATTGCGGGCAAACTCCATGACCATGATCTGCATACCCAGGCAGATGCCGAAGTAGGGCACATGGTTCTCGCGGGCGTACTGTGCGGCCTGGATCATTCCCTCGATGCCGCGGTCACCGAAGCCGCCGGGCACGATGATGCCATCCACATCGGTAAAGGCTTCCTTGCAGGCGGCCTGGTCGGTCAGGTCTTCGCTTTCGACCCAGCGGATCTCCACCTGGCTGTCGTTCTCAAAACCGGCGTGGTAGAGGCTCTCCATGACGGAGAGGTAGGCATCGTGCAGCTTGACATACTTGCCCACCAGCGCGATGGTGCAGGTCTTGCTGCGGGTGGCGATGCGGGAGACCACCTGCTTCCACTCGGTCAGGTCGGCAGGGGGAACGTCCAGCTTCAGCTTCTTGACCACCACATCGTCCAGACCGTTGGTGTGGAGCATCAGCGGGCACTGGTAGAGGCTGGGCATGGTCAGGTTCTCGATGACGCACTCCGGCTGCACATTGCAGAAGGTGCTGATCTTGCGGCGGATGTCGCCGCCCACGCTGCCGTCGGCACGCAGGATGATGATGTCGGGGTTGATGCCCATGCCCTGCAGCTCCTTGACGGAGTGCTGTGCAGGCTTCGATTTGTACTCGTCCGAGCCGGAAATGTAGGGCACCAGCACGACGTGGATGTAGCAGCAGTTGTCGCGGCCCTGCTCCAGGCCCACCTGACGGATGGCCTCCAGGAAGGGCTGGCTCTCGATGTCGCCGGTGGTGCCGCCGATCTCGGTGATGACCACATCGGCCTCGGTGGAGGAGGCCAGGTTGTAGATGTAGCTCTTGATCTCGTTGGTGATGTGGGGGATGATCTGGACGGTCTGGCCCAGGTATGCGCCCTGGCGCTCCTTGTTCAGCACGTTCCAGTAGACCTTGCCGGTGGTCAGGTTGGAGTATTTGTTCAGGTTCTCGTCGATGAAGCGCTCGTAGTGGCCCAGGTCGAGGTCCGTCTCGGTGCCGTCGTCGGTCACAAAGACCTCGCCGTGCTGCAGCGGGCTCATGGTGCCGGGGTCCACGTTCACATAGGGGTCGAGCTTCTGGCTGGCGACCTTCAGGCCGCGGCACTTGAGCAGACGGCCCAGCGAAGCGGCCGTGATGCCTTTGCCCAGACCGGAGACGACGCCGCCGGTGACGAAGATGAATTTTGCCATAAAAATGGTCCTCCTCTATCTCGTTTGATTCTGATACTTTTCCCAGAAGCTCCCTTCGGCACCGCGCAGGCGATGCCGCCGCCCTCCCAGAGGGGGGCTGTCTGCGAAGCAGACTGTGGGGAGCTCGTTTTCTGACATAAAATTATAATCCTAATCCTCGTAAGAATCAAGGATTTCTTGTGCGATCTCGGCACGATCGCGCCGGGTGTCCATGGCCCGCTTTTCGATCAGGCGGTGGGCATCGGCCTCGGTCATGCCTTCCCGCTCGATGAGGCAGCATTTGGCGCGGCTGACCAGACGCACCTGCGCGATCTTTTCCTGCATCCTGGCGTTTTCCTGCCGCAGGCGCAGCAGGCGATGGTTGCTGGCTGCTGCCATGTGGATGGCCTGCAAAAACAGCGTGTTCGAGAACGGCTTGCTCAAAAGCAGCACGCCCTCGTCGCTCATGGAACCCAGCAGCTGTTCGGCCGCTGCGGCCTTGGCCAGAAGCACCACGCCCGCGTCGGTCTTTTCCACGGCGGCAGCGCACAGCTCATGGCCAAACTCATCGGGCAGCGGCGCGTTGACCACGATGAGCTCAAAATCCGATTCTAACATCCTGCGCCGGGCCTCGGCTCCGCTTGGCACGATCAGAGGCCGGGGGTATCCCAGCTCCGCCAGCCGTGCCGAGATATACTCGTTCGAGCTGGCTCCGGCGCTGACGATCAGAGCACGTCCCATTCGGAATCGCTCCTTTCCTTTTCCGGTAGCTTACCGCTCAGATGGCGTTGAAGTAGTGGATGCGCTCGTACTCTGCCGGGTCGGCGGCATTCTTCAGGGCAGCGCAGCGCTTCAGTTCCTCCTCGTAGTAGCGGTGAGAGAGCTCCTCCGGCAGCACGGCGCGCAGGAAGTCACTCTCCTGCGCGGCCTGCACGGCTTCTTCCAGCGTGGAAGGCAGTTTTTCCAGCCCAAGGCCAGCGGCCACGGCGGGGTCGAACAGATTCTTGTTGATGGGGGCCTGCAGCTCCAACCGGCGCTCGATGCCGTCCAGACCGGCGGCCAGGATGAGGCCGATGGCCAGATACGGGTTGCAGGCGGGGTCCGGGCTGCGCAGTTCCATGCGGCAGTTGTCGCCCTGCACCTGCGGGATGCGCACGAGCTGGCTGCGGTTCTGGCGGCTCCAGCTCACGTATTTGGGGGCCTCGTCGCTGCCGAAGCGGAGGTAGCTGTTGGGCAGGGGATTGGTGAAGACGGTCAGCGCGCGGCTGTGTGCCAGAACACCCGCCATAAAGCTGCCCGCGATGCTGTCGGGCGCGATGTCGCCCTCAAACAGGTTCCGCCCGTCCATGTAGAGCGAAAGGTTGATGTGCAGCCCGCTGCCGGCCTGGTCGGCCAGAGGTTTGGGAAGGAAGCTGGCATGGATGCCGCTGCGCATGGCCACGGCCCGCACGATCTGCTTGAACATCATCACGTTGTCGGCGGTCTTGAGGGGGCCTGCGTGGTGGCAGTCGATCTCGTTCTGGCCGTTGCCGCTCTCGTGGTGGCTGTGCTGGGGGCTCATGCCCATCTGCTCCATGGTCAGGCAGATGTCGCGGCGCAGGTTCTCGCCTGCGTCCAGCGGGGCCACGTCGAAGTAACCGCCGAAGTCGATGGGGACGCGGGTGGGGCGGCCATGGTCATCGTTCTCGAACAGATAGAACTCGCACTCGGCCCCCACGTTGCAGGTCAGCCCCAGCTTGCGGAAGCGGCGGCTCATCTGGCGCAGGAACCCCCGGCAGTTGCCGCCAAAGGGGTCGCCGTCCGGCCGTTCCACGTCGCAGAAGAACTGCATCACCCGGCCCTCGGTGGGGCGCCAGGGCAGGATGGTCACGGTGGAGAGGTCGGGCCGGAGCACCAGGTCGCTCTCTTCCACCTTCATGAACCCGGCAATGGAGCTGCCGTCGAAGCAGACGCCGTCCTCCAGCGCCTTGGGCAGGTCCCCGGCCAGCACGGCGATGTTCTTCTGTGTGCCGAAGATGTCGCAGAAGGCGAACCGCACGAATTTGACGTTGTTGTCCTCCACAAAATCCAGGATATCCTGTTGGGTCGTATAGCTCATAAGGATGATCTCCTCTCAAGAAAAACGCCTAAAGGCCTGCCCTCGCAAAAGAGCAGGTCTTTAGGCTGGTGTAAGAAATAGGAAAAGGAGAATGGCGAATGAAGTTCGACAGCCTAAGATGCTTTATGAAATGCGCTGGAAGATCAGACGTAGTAGAGCATCTTGCTGTAGCTGGGCAGAGGCCAGTAGTCCTCGCCGCAGATGGTCTCGGCATCGTCAGCTGCGGCACGCAGAGCGTCCATTGCCGGGATCACGTTGTCGTGGAAGGCCACAGCCTTCTCGCTCTCGCTGGTCAGAGCCTCGGCAGCGTCCACCACATCCTGCAGCACGTCGATGGCGTCGCTCATAGCGTCGGCATCGGTGCTCAGCTTGGTCAGGGTCTTGGTCTCGCTGCGGACGCTGAGCGCCTCGCTGACGGCCAGCTTGGTGGCAGCGGTGTTGGCGACCTCGCTCATGTAGGAGTTGACGGCAGGCAGCAGCTGCTTGCGGGCCATTTCGAGCATGGTCAGCGCCTCGATGTTGATGATCTTGGCGTAGTGCTCCATCTCGACTTCGTAACGGCTCTCCATCTCCACCTTGGTCAGGACGCCGAAGTCCTCCATCAGCTGGATGTTCTTCGGGTCAACGAGGGCGGGCAGAGCAGCCGGGGTGTTCTTCTTGTTGGGCAGGCCGCGGCGGGCAGCTTCTTCTTCCCACTCGGCAGAGTAGCCGTTGCCGTTGAAGATGACCCGGCGATGGTCCCGGATGGTGCGCTTGATCAGGGCGATGGCGGCACTGGTAAAGTCCTCGGCACCTTCCAGCTCGTCGGCGTAGCCCTTCAGCTCCTTGGCAACGGCGGTGTTCAGGATGGTGTTGCAGTCGCTCAGGTTCTCAGCAGAGCCGGGCATACGGAACTCGAACTTGTTGCCGGTGAAGGCGAAGGGAGAAGTGCGGTTGCGGTCGGTGGTATCCTTGCTGAACTTGGGCAGGACATCCACGCCCAGATCCATCTTCATCTTGGTGGGGCCGGCGTAGGGAGAATCGGATGCGATGGCGTCGATGACGGCTTCCAGCTCCTCGCCCACAAAGATGGAGATGATGGCCGGAGGTGCCTCGTTGGCGCCCAGACGGTGATCGTTGCCGGGGGTGGCGACGGAGGTGCGCAGCAGGTCTGCGTACTCATCGACTGCCTTGATGACAGCGGCCAGGAAGACCAGGAACTGCAGGTTCTCCATGGGGGTGTCGCCGGGGTCCAGCAGGTTCTCGTGGGTGGTGCTCATGGACCAGTTGTTGTGCTTGCCGCTGCCGTTCACGCCTTCAAAGGGCTTTTCGTGCTGCAGGCAGACCAGACCGTACTTAGGTGCAATCTTGCGCATCATCTCCATGGTCAGCAGGTTGTGGTCGATGGCCACGTTGGTGGTATCGAAGATGGGAGCAAGCTCGTGCTGGCAGGGAGCCACCTCGTTGTGCTTGGTCTTGGCAGGCACGCCCAGCTTCCACAGCTCCTCGTCCAGTTCCTTCATGAACGCAGAAACCTCGGGACGGATGACACCGAAGTAGTGCTCCTCCAGCTCCTGACCCTTGGCAGAGGGAGCACCGAACAGGGTGCGGCCGGTAAGGATCAGATCCTGACGTGCCTCGTAGTCCTCCTTTTTGACCAGGAAGTACTCCTGCTCGGGGCCGACGGTGGTGGAAACGTAGTCCACATCCTTGCCGAACAGCTTCAGGATACGGACGGCCTGACCGGACAGTGCGTTCATGGAACGCAGCAGGGGAGTCTTTTTATCCAGAGCCTCGCCGGTGTAGCTGACGAATGCGGTGGGGATGCACAGCACGTCATCCTTCACAAAGGCATAGCTGGTGGGGTCCCATGCGGTGTAGCCGCGTGCCTCACAGGTAGCGCGCAGACCGCCGGAGGGGAAGGAGGAAGCATCGGGCTCGCCGCGTACCAGCTCCTTACCGGAGAACTCCATGATGGCGGTACCGTCGCCCACAGGGCTGACGAAGCCATCGTGCTTCTCGCTAGTGATGCCGGTCAGGGGCTGGAACCAGTGGGTGTAATGGGTAGCACCCAGCTCCATAGCCCAGCGCTTCATCACGCTGGCAACGACGTTTGCCACCTCGATGTCCAGCGGAGCACCCTTGTGCAGGGTGTTCTTCAGGCTCTTGTAGGTAGCGCTGGGCAGGCGCTCCTTCATAACGTGCTCATTAAAGACCTTGCTGCCGTAGATCTCCATAACATTTGCTGCCATAAATCCTACTCCTTACTTGATCTTACTTTTTTCTTTCGCCTTGGATCTGCCGCAATGCAGAAACCCAAAGCTTTGCTTACATCTTAACAAAAACGGCGCTGCGAGTCAGGAGGTGACCCACAGCGCCGTTGCTGTCTATGGCTAAGATTATAGTCTTTGCGGGCAAAAAAGGCAATTGACAAAACTGACGATTCTGTACAAACACGATCTCGGATTTTTGGAACAACCGCGATTGGTATGACTTTTACGGGAGAAAAGCCCCTTTCAGGACAGCCTTTTCCAGCCGGAATGTGCGCAGCGCGCGGCAATTGTTCTTATTGTAAAAGCATCAGATGACCTGAAACAGGAAAAACTTGAGGTAATTCGTCTCCGGCACGCCCCACAGAATGGGATGATCCGGTGCCTGCTGCTTTACCTCGATCTGCCGCAGCTGCCGGTGGGCGTCCTTGGCGGCGGCGCGCAGCATCTTGATGAACAACTCCTCGGTGGCAAAGTGGGAGCAGCTGGCAGTAGCCAGATACCCGCCCCGGGGCAGCAGCTTCATGGCGCGGTAGTTGATCTCCTTGTAGCCGCGCATGGCATTCTCCACCGTGCGGCGCGCCTTGGTAAAGGCAGGGGGATCCAGAATGATAAAGTCGTAGGGATGGCCCTCCTTTTCCAGCCGGGGCAGCAGGGCAAAGGTGTCCTCGCAGAGGAAATCCATGTTGTTGAGACCGTTGCGTTCGGCGTTGCGCTTTGCCATGGCAATGGCTTCGGCGCTGATGTCGGCAGCAGTCACCCGGGCTGCCCCGCCCTTGGCCGCGTTCAAGGCAAAGCTGCCGGTATGGGTAAAACAGTCCAGCACGGTATGCCCGGCGGCAAGGCGTGCTACCGCCCGACGATTATATTTCTGGTCAAGGAAAAAGCCGGTCTTTTGCCCGTTTTCAAAGTCCACATGGTAGTACACGCCGTTTTCACAGATCTCGGTCTGGGTGGTTTCCGGGTGGCTCTCGCCGGGCAGGGCGAACCAGCCCTTGTTTTGTTCCAGCCCCTCCTTGGCGCGCAGGGCTTCGTCGTTGCGCTCATAGATGCCGTCAATGGTCTGTCCGTCCGCCCGCAGCACCTCAGCCAAAAGCGGGAAGAGCACCGGCTTCAGCTTTTCCATGCCTACGCTCAGGGTCTGGGTGACCAGAACATTGTTGAACCGGTCTACCGTCAGACCGGGGAACTGGTCTGCTTCGCCAAAGATGAAGCGGCAGGCAGAGAGGTCGGCAGGCTCCAGCACCGTTTTGCGGTACGCCCATGCGTACTCCACCCGGCGGCGCCAGAAGACGGCGTCAAAGGTGTCGTTGGCGTTGCGGGAAATAAGGCGTACCCGGATCTTGCTTTGCAGAGAGAGAAAACCGGTGCCGAGATAAGCGCCCTTGGGGCTGACCACATCCACCAGCGTGCCGTTTTCCGGCGCGGTGCCGGGGGCTTCCAGAATGTCGTTCTCGTACACCCAGGGGTGCCCGCCCACCAAAAGACCCTCGGCGTGCTTGTTGACTTTATATACAGGATAAGTGCGTTCGCTTTTCATAAAATGCTCCTTCAACTGAGAATGCGCAAAATGATGCTTGTTCTGCTCTTTATCATAACATAAAAATATGGTAGAATAAATACAAAATTTTGCGGAAGGAAGAAAACGCTATGGAGATCGAACGCAAATGGATGGTGACCGGCTGGCCGGAGGGGCTGCCCCTTGAGGAAGAGTTCACCATGCGGCAGGGCTATATCAGCGTGCAGCCCACGGTGCGCATCCGGGAGGAGGCGCTGACCGGCGGCAGCACCGACTATATCCTCTGCTTCAAGTCCGCAGGGGGCTTGGCACGGGAGGAGATCGAGCGCAGCATCGACAAAGACCTGTTTGTGCAGCTGGAAGAGAAGATCATTGGCAAGCCTTTGATCAAAAAGGTGCGCCGGAGCTACCGCCTGCCGGACGGCGCGGTGTTGGAGGTGAACCATGTGGACGAGGGCCTGCCCACAGCGTTCTGGTACGCCGAGGTGGAGTACCCCACAGTAGAAGCCGCGCTCAGCTGGCAACCGGAAGCCTGCGGCCTTGCGGCGTACCTCAACGATGAAGTGACGAACCAGCCCGGCCAGAGCATGGGCGCATACTGGGTGCAAACCAGAGGATAACGCCAATAATACTGTGAAGGGAATGACTGTTTACGAAAAAGATCAAGCTGAAGCTGGAGCTCCAGTATAACTCGCCGGTGATCCTTACCTTTTTTCTGCTGTCCATGCTGGTGCTGCTGGCAGACGGCTGGACGAACGGCTGGAGCACCATGAACCTCTTCTGCGTGTACCGCTCCTCGTGGCGGGACCCGTTGGGCTACATCCGGCTGTTCGGTCATGTGCTGGGCCATGCCAACTGGGAGCATTTTCTCAACAATATGCTGCTGCTGTTGGTAGTGGGCCCGCCCATGGAGGAAAAATACGGCAGCATCCCGCTGCTCAAGGGCATTTTGTTCACCGCGCTGGTCACCGGTGTGCTGCAATGCATCCTGTTCCCCCACACGGGGCTGCTGGGTGCGTCCGGCATCGTGTTCATGCTCATCATGCTCTCCTCGCTGGCGGGCTTTTCCGGCGGCATCCCGGTCACCATGCTGCTGGTGGCGGCGCTGTACTTCGGCCAGCAGGTGTACGATATCATCTTTGTGCACGATAATGTAGCAAACTTTATGCACATCGTGGGCGGCTTGTGCGGTACCGCCTTCGGCTATTACTGTGCCCTCCATCGCCGCCCGGCGCGCAGCCGCAGATAAAAGAGAAAAATTATAGATGAAAACGGGATACCGGAGCGTCTGTGGACGCTCCAGTATCCCGTTTATACAAGAAAGAAAAATAATGAGTGCGACAAACTGGAAATTTTCAAATTAGTCTTTGCAAATAACCTTTGAACCTTCACCATCAATTACAAT
>ERZ791852.1588-NODE-1588-length-13360-cov-17.621345_pt1 | contig 13360 bp, 12 predicted proteins | sample MGYA00510287_ERZ791852 | MGnify/ENA primary metagenome ERZ791852 (study PRJEB30046, sample SAMN00715257) | human gut metagenome | study: EMG produced TPA metagenomics assembly of the A metagenome-wide association study of gut microbiota in type 2... | reverse complement strand
TTTTTACAAAAAAATGTTGGAGTTTTTTAACCACCCCAACATTTATTATAGAACCAGTTAAATTATATAGGCACTTACAATCTTTTTTTCTAAAAATAATTTAATGGATTTACATATTCATTATCAATTCTAAAACCGTAAATGTAGATGGCATCCTGTTGTAGAGCCATTGGTAGGTTTTCCAGTACTATCTTTATATGGATTACCAGGAACACCATAAACATATTTTGGTCCAACATATCCAATAACTTGACCTTGTTTTACAAAATCACCAACTTTAACAATAAAATTAGGGGAAGCATGACAATAAGTAACTTTGAGATTATCAAAAGAAAGAGTGATGGTATAACCGCCTGCTCCAAGGAATGAACAGAAGGTAATTTCACCATCATTTATAGCAACAAATTTTGTACCTTCGGGTGCAGGGATATCTGTACCATGATGAAAACCGGAAGTACCGCCAGTCGGAGACTTCCTTGGCCCAAACGGAGAACTTATACTTGTATATCCTGGCAGTGGCCATAAAAAACCATCAGGATTAAAGCCAAGTATTTCTTTATTTGATGAATCTACTGAACTAATGTTATTGTTTTGGATTATTGGAATAAAAAATATTGATATAAATATTGAAAATAAAATAATTATGAATAGAATTTTTTTAAATAAATTTGTAATATAAATCACATCCTTTTTGTTATAATATTGTATGGTTGAAAAATAATGAAGTGTGTTTGTAAAAAAATGTTTTTGGAAATTTTGAGATTTGAAGACTTGAATATAAAATACATGTATATTTATAACACAAAATTGGAGAAAAAACAAGAGAAAAATAATTGAAAAATATAGAAATCTTGAAGATATAAGGGATATAAGAAAATTGAATTATACAAAAAAATTACAAAACTATTAAAATTTTATTACAAAATAAAAAGAACTATAAAAATTTTTTGCATAATACTTGTCAAATGAAAAAAAGTATGTTAAGATAATAAATGTCTTCAGGAAAGACATTTATTAATTATAGGGGTATAGTGTCAATGGTAGCACATCGGTCTCCAAAACCGCCTGTGAGGGTTCGAGTCCTTCTACCCCTGCCAATGAGTATAAAAGGCTTGATTACACAATTATAATCAGGACTTTTTATTTTTTGTTCATTTTAAATTTGACATCTTAAAAAAAAATGATATAATAATATATATTGAACAGCAAACAAAAACGAGGAGGAAACCATGAAATTAGGAATAGTAGGATTACCAAATGTAGGAAAAAGTACATTATTTAATAGTATAACAAAAGCAGGAGCAGAATGCGCAAACTATCCATTCTGTACAATAGAACCAAACGTAGGAGTTGTAGCAGTACCAGACGAAAGACTAGATAAACTAACAGAAATGTACAAGCCAGAAAAAACAACACATGCAGTAATAGAATTTGTAGACATCGCTGGATTAGTAAAAGGAGCAAGTAGAGGAGAAGGACTAGGAAACAAATTCTTATCACACATTCGTGAAACAGACGCAATAGTAGAAGTAGTAAGATGCTTTGAAGACTCAAACGTTGTACATGTAGACGGAAGTGTAAATCCAATAAGAGACATAGAAACAATAAATCTAGAATTAATATTTGCAGACATAGAAACAGTAAATAAAAGACTAGACAAAGCAAGAAAAAATCTAAAAGCTGATAAAAAATATCAAGAAGAAATAGACTTACTAGAAAAAATACTAAAAGTTCTAGAAGAAGGAAAATCAGCAAGAACAATTGAATTTAACGAAGATGAACAAGTACTTGTAAAAGACATGTTTTTATTAACAACAAAACCAATTTTATATGTAGCAAATGTATCAGAAGACCAATTAGAAGATGCAGAAAATGACGAATTAGTAAAACAAGTAAAAGAATATGCATCAACAGAAAAAGCAGAAGTTATTCCATTATGTGTAAAAATAGAAGAAGAACTTTCTGGACTAGAAGATGACGACAAAAAAGAAATGCTAGAAGCATTAGGATTAGAAGAATCAGGCTTAGATAAGGTTATAAAAAGAAGTTATGACTTATTAGGATTAATGTCATTCTTAACAGCTGGGGAACCAGAAGTAAGAGCGTGGACAATAAAAAAAGGTACAAAAGCACCACAAGCAGCAGGAAAAATACACTCAGACATAGAAAGAGGATTTATAAAAGCAGAAGTTGTATCATATGATGATTTAATTAGAGAAGGGTCAATGGTTGCAGCAAAGGAAAAAGGACTTGTTCGTTCTGAAGGAAAAGAATACATTATGCAAGATGGAGACATAGTATTATTTAAATTTAATGTATAAAATTACTAAAAATTAGCAATATAAAAATATATAACCTTTGTAATAATTCTGTAATATTTTTGTGATATAAATGTAAAATAAAAATAGTAAAAACATATTGACTTATTAAATTAGAAAGTATAAAATTATATTAGTAGGTAAGAGGTTGCAATCAAATAAAAAAAGTGGTATAATTTCTTTTGATTGTAAAATAATATGGGTAAATAAAGGAGAGAATGGTATGAAAAAAACAAAAATAGTAAGTATAGTTTTAATAGTAATGATTGTAATAGCTATGTTGTTCACAGCAAAAAGTGTATTTGCTATTACAGATTTAACAGGAACAGCATTAGGTAATAATAATTTAGATGACAATAATATAGCAGGAACTGGAGGTACAGGAACAAGCAAACCTTCAAATAATGTTTTAAATAACACAACAAACAATCTTGTTTTAACAACAAACAACACAAGTACTTATAACAACTCATCATTACCAAAAACAGGTGTAGCAGATTCTATGCCAGTTGCAGTATTAGTAGTTGTATTAGGTATATCAGGAGTATATGCTTACAAAAAAATGCAAGAATATAAAAATATCTAATAAATATAAATGTATCCAAAATTACAATATATAATATAAAAAAGATAAAGGAATTTTACGAAACTCCTTTATTTTTTTTATTATTTTGTATATAATAGGAAAGAAAAAACAAAACTTTAATAAAATAATTGCAAATTTATTAAAAAAACATCAATGAACACAATGAAAAGGAGAGTTACAAAATGAATGAAAAACAAGCACAAAAAAGAATAGAAGAATTACGAAAACAAACAGACTATTATGCACAAAAATACTATGATGATGATGCACCAGAAATATCAGATTTTGAGTATGATATGTTAATGGTAGAATTGCGCAATTTAGAAAAAAGTTACCCACAATTTTTATCAAAAGATTCATTAACACAAAAGGTTGGCGGACATGTAAAAGAAGGATTTGAAAAAGTAACACACGAGGTTCCACTTCAAAGTTTACAAGATATTTTTAGTTTTGAAGAAGTAGAAGAATTTTGCCATAAAATGGAAGAAAAGGCAAAGGAAAATGGAATTAATAAAGTTAAATATGTTGTAGAAACAAAAATAGATGGTTTATCTTCTGCACTTGAATATAAAGACGGAAAATTTGTAAGAGGCGCTACAAGAGGAAATGGACTTGTTGGAGAAGATGTAACACAAAACTTAAAAACAGTAAAAACAATCCCAATGGAAATAAATGATAAAATAGATATAACAGTACGTGGTGAAGTATTTATTTCTAAAAAAGACTTTGAACAAATGAATCAGGAAAGAGAAGAAAATGAAGAAGAGTTATTTGCAAATGCACGTAATGCTGCAGCAGGTTCACTTCGTCAATTAGACAGTAAAATAACAGAAACAAGGCCACTTGATATTTATATATTTAATGTTCAAAAAATAGATGGAAAAGACTTTAATTCACACTTTGATGAACTTGAATATCTAGAAAAACTTGGATTTAATGTAAATCCTGTACGTATACCATGTGAAACGATAGAAGAAGTAAAAGATGCAATTAGAAAAATTGGAGAAATGAGAGAGAACTTAACTTTTGGTATAGATGGAGCAGTTATAAAAATAGATAATTTAAAATTTAGAGAGATATTAGGAACAACAGCCAAAACACCAAGATGGGCGATTGCTTATAAATATCCACCAGAGCAAAAAGAAACACTATTAAAAGATATAGTATGTCAAGTAGGAAGAACAGGTGTAATCACTCCAATGGCAATACTTGAGCCAGTAAAACTTGCAGGTTCAACAATATCAAAAACAACATTACACAATGAAGACTTTATAAAAGAAAAAGGCCTAAAAATAGGAGATACAGTAGTTATCCAAAAAGCAGGAGATGTAATTCCTGAAATAGTAAAAGTTGTTGAAGAAAAAAGAACAGGTGAAGAAAAAGACTTTGAAATGCCAAGAGTATGCCCAGTATGTGGAGCAGAAGCAGTAAGAGAAGAAGGAGAATCAGCAGTAAGATGTACAGGAATCGAATGCCCAGCAAAACTATTTAGAAACTTAGTTCACTTTGTATCAAGAGAAGCAATGAACATAGATGGACTTGGAGAAAATATAATTCAACAATTATTAGACAAAGAATTAATTCATAATATATCAGATATATATGAATTAAAATTTGATGACATTGCATCACTAAAAAAGAATGGAAAGAAATTTGCACAAAATTTAATAGACAGCATTAATGCGAGTAAGGAAAATGATTTATATAGATTAATAACAGCGTTAGGAATTAGACATGTTGGAGGAAAAGCATCAAAAATGTTAGCTAGAAAATACAGAACTATGGACAATCTAGCAAATGCAACATTTGAAGAACTTAGTGAAATAAAAGACATTGGAGAAGTAATGGCAAATAGCATAAGAGAATTCTTTTTACAAGAACAAACATCAGACTTGTTAAATAAATTAAAATCAGCTGGTGTTAATATGAACTGCTTGGAAGAAGAAAGCACTGACAAAAGATTTGAAGGAAAAACTTTTGTATTGACAGGAAGTTTAGAAAAATATACAAGAAAAGAAGCAGAAGATATAATTGAAAGACTTGGCGGAAAAACATCAGGTTCTGTATCTAAAAAAACAGATTATGTTTTAGCAGGTGAGGATGCAGGAAGTAAATTAACAAAAGCTCAAAGCCTTGGAGTTACAATTATTTCAGAAGATGAATTTGAAAAAATGACTGTTTAATTTCATTGAAAGAAATGGAGGAATTATGGAAGAAAAATATACATTTGAAATGATGTGGGAAGACTTGAATAATGGGTATCAAATTTTTTACACATATGTAAGAAATAGATATTTGTTATTTAAAACCGCACCAAATTGCTACACACAGAAGTTATTAACAGATCACAAGAAAAATCCACAACCTAAAATGTCAATGCTTACATTGAAAAGGGTTAAGGAAATGTTTCCGGATATGGAAGATATTGAATATAAAATAATAAATGATTAAAAATAATAAAGAATTAAATAAATTATAAAAAATAGCATAAAATATTATTATAATTATTATATTAAAAATAGCAAATTTTCATTGACAAATAACAAGTAAAAAGAGTATAATAGTTATAGAAAGTAAATGTTTCTCGCTTGTGGTTGGTGCGAGTAATAAATCATACCATTTCGTCAAATGTTCTCGCTTGTGGTTGGTGCGAGTAATAAAATATACCATTTAGTAAATTGTTTGGTTCTTTTTCCATAAAGGATAAGGAACCTTTTTTATATATAAAATACTGCATAAGGGAGATGATATATTGGATTTGAAGGAAGGATATGTATATCATATAAAAAATACATATTTTGAAATAGTTAAAGATGATAAATTAATGAAAAATCATGAAGGAGATTCAACAAGACCAAATTATTTTTGTGTTAAAATGGATAATGAAAACATTTTATGGTTTATTCCAATGAGTAGTAGAGTAGAAAAATATAAAAAAATAGTTGAAAATAAAATAAAGAGATATAAAAAATGCGATACTATTATAATAGGAAATTATAGAGGGAAAGAACAAGCATTTTTAATCCAAAATATGTTTCCTATAATTGATAAATATATAGATCATATTGATACAGTTCAAGGAAAAGCACTAAAAGTACCATCAGAAACAAGAAGAATAATATTGGACAAGGTTAATAAGATATTTAAATTAAAGGAAAAAGGTATTAATTTAATATTTCCAGATGTAGATAGAATAGAAAAAATAATGATGGATGAATTAAAAAAATAAACAATATTTTTAAAATCTGTCAATATGAACGTCCGTATTGACAAGAAGGAGAAGAAAAAATGACTGTAATTATAGATGGAAAAGAATTAGCAAAAAAAATAAGAGCAAATTTAAAAATAGAATGTGAAGAATTAAAGAAAAAAAATATAAACTCAAAATTAGCAGTAATAATGGTAGGAGAAGACCCGGCATCAAAAGTATATGTAAGAAATAAAAGCAAAGCATGTGAAGATGTTGGAATAGAATATGAAGAATATTTATTAGATGTAAATACAACTCAAAAAGAGTTGATAGAATTAATAGAAAAATTAAACAATGACAAAACAATAAATGGAATATTACTACAAAGTCCAATACCATCAAATTTAGACATAAACGAAGCATTTAGAACAATATCACCTCAAAAAGATGTTGATGGATTTAATCCAGTAAATGTTGGAAAATTAGTTTTAAATCAAGACACATTTGTATCTTGTACACCATATGGAATAATGAAAATGTTTGAAGAATATGATATTGACTTAACTGGTAAAAATGTGGTAATATTAGGAAGAAGCAACATTGTGGGTAAACCATTAATACATTGTTGCCTAAATAAAAATGCAACAGTAACATCTTGTCATTCTAAAACACAAAATCTTGCACAAAAAGCAAAAGAAGCAGATGTGTTGATATCAGCAATTGGAAAAGCAAACTTTGTAACTGCAGATATGGTAAAAGATGGTGCGGTTGTAATTGATGTAGGAATAAATAGATTAGACAATGGCAAAATTACAGGTGATGTTGATTTTGAAAGTGTAAAGGAAAAAGCAAGTTATATTACACCGGTTCCTGGGGGAGTTGGACCGATGACAATTGCAATGCTTATGAACAATGTTATTAAGGCTACTAGAAGACAAAATGGAATGGTAGATTAAAATATTAATTGAAATAAGGCGTTAAATAATAAAAAGTATAATAAGTGGGACACAAAATATTTGTGTCTTTTTTGCGTTTTAAGGCAAATGAAATAGTATAAGGAGGAGAAAAATAAAAATGGAATGTTTAGAAAAGAAAAAATATTGGATATGGTTTAGTTTAATAAAAGGTCTTGGATGTGTAAGGAAAAACAAATTATTACAATTATATGGAACACCAGAAAAAATATACAAATTAAATAAAAGTGAATTGTTGAAAATAGATGGAATAGGAGAAGAAACAGCAACAAATATAATTAACTCCAAAAATGAAAGATTATTAAATTATCATATTCAATATATGAAACAAAACAATATTGATATTATCCACATATGTGAAAAAAGTTATCCACAGTTACTAAAACAAATATATGATGCCCCTGTAAGTTTATATATAAGAGGAAATAAAGAAGTATTAAACGGCAAAAGTATTGGTGTTGTAGGATGTAGGAATTGCACAGATTATGGAAAAAAGGCTGCAAAATATTTTGCATATAATTTGGCAAAAGAAGAATCTATAAATATTGTTAGTGGCTTAGCAAAGGGTGTGGATAGTTATGCACATTGGGGTTCAGTTGGAGCCAATATTGAATGCGAAAGTACCAAAAACTGTGGAAAAAAACATGTAAGTTGTGGAAGAATAGATAATTATTGTGGAAATTTAAAAAATGATTGTGGAAAAACAATTGCAGTGCTTGGTAATGGATTAGACATGATATATCCAAAAGAAAATATAAAATTAGCAAATGAAATAATAAGAAGCGGAGGAGCAATTATATCTGAATATCCATGTGGTACAAAGCCAGATAAAATGAATTTTCCAGCACGAAATAGGATAATTAGTGGAATAAGTGATGGAATAATTGTTATAGAGGCAAAAGAAAAAAGTGGAACACTAATTACAGTGGATTTTGCATTAGAACAAGGAAGAGATGTTTTTGTAGTTCCTGGAAATATTAATTCAATAAATTCTGTTGGCACAAACGACTTAATCAAACAAGGTGCGAAAATGGTTACATCTTATATGGATATAAAATAAAAAGAAATTCAAATTAAAATATAACTTGAATTCCTCTATTTGGATTTTTTACTTTTTATTATCAATTCCAAAAATCAATTTTAAGATATATAAAACAATTGAAACAATGAAAAAGAAAATAATTGTTGAAAGGGCATTAATACCGAATGATTTTACAAATGTAAAAAATAATCCACTTTTTGTGTTAGGGAGTTTTCCTATAAATGAAATTACTCCAATAAAAATAGGGATTATTACAAATATAAAAAAGTAAAATCCTTTGTATTTCCGCACACAGTCATTAATCCAACTTTTAATAATAAGTTTCATAAATCTTCCTCCTTAAAATTATTTGCCCTCCTGTGGAAGCGAGGAAATTAATACATTAAACTAAAAATATTATATCACAAAAAAGTAAAAGTGTTAATACATAACGTTAAATTTATATTTTAGTGCTGATATTAAAAACGATAAAAATCGACTTAAATATTGTCAAAACTATTGAAAAATATTTAGTACTATGTTAATATAAAATTACAGGAACAGCCTGTAATTACAAACAAAAGAAAGGGAGATTTTGATGAAAAAATACAAAAGTAAAAGGGGTATAACTCTTGTGGCTCTAGTGATAACTATAATTATTTTGCTTATTTTAGCAGGTGTTTCAATATCAGCACTAACAAATACGGGTATATTTGAAAAAACGCAGGAGGCAAAAGAAAAAAGTAAAAATGCAGAACAAGAACAAGGCCAGGCATTAGGAGAGTATGAAAGAGAATTAAATAAATATATAGCGCAAAAATTAACTGACGACAAAATAAATACAGTATTAAGTAAAACAGAAAACACAATATTAGAAGATTCTAATGGAAATATATTTACATTGCCAGCAAATTTTAAAATTGTAGTAAATACTGATACAAATAATGCAAAAACTATTGATAAAGGGATTGTAATTGAAGATTGTACAGAAACAGCAACAAATGGAAGTCAGTTTGTATGGATTCCTGTAGGAAAAATAAAAAAAGAAGATGGAACAACAGTTGAAATGGAGTTAAACAGATATAACTTTGATTCAGAAGGAAATCCAACAGCTCAAAATGAAAATATTATATTAGGTTATTTTCAGGAATCTGAATCTGCAGCAAAAGAAAATATAGTTGCCAAAAGTATAACAGATTTTAAAAATAGTGTAATGACAAATGGAGGATATTATATTGGCAGATTTGAAGCGAGAACCTCAATTAAAAGAAAGAACATAGATGAAGAAGTGACTCAGGTAACAGAGAAGAATACAGATTTTGTTTATAATTATGTAACACAAAAGCAAGCAGCACAACAATCACAGAATATGTATAGTAGTAACAAATTTACTAGTGATTTAATGAATAGCTATGCATGGGATACAGCACTAGTATTTATCCAAAAATGTTCAGACAAACTTAATTATTCTAATCAAAGCAGTAGAAATAGTTATCTATTTAATGTTGGTACAACAAGTGATAAGGAATGCAATATTTTTGATATTTCAAGTAACATTTTTGAATGGACAACAGAAACTAGATTAAAAGAGGATAGTTTACCTGTTCTTAGAGGTGGATGCTTTGCGAATAGTGCATATATTTCAAGTTACCGTGGAAGTAGAAAAACAATTGACAGCTTTATTTATGCTGGATTCCGTCCTATTATATATGTAAATGTTTAAAAATATAAAAAACTAAAGAGAAAGGGATAAATTATGAGGAATAAAAAAGGTATAACACTTGTGGCACTTGTGCTAACTATAATTATTTTGCTTATTTTAGCAGGAATTTCAATATCTTCATTAACAAATACAGGAATATTTGGCAAGACAGAAGATGCAAAAAATAAATCTGAGGAGGCACAAAAAAATCAACAAAATATATTAACACAATATGAAAAAGAAATTGCTATTCAACAGTCTAATGGAAAATGGGATGGAAAAGTAAATAGACCAGAAATAATGACTGGTATGACAGCAATACAATTTAATGACCCTACAGATACAACAGAAGGAAGCGAAAAAGAAGTAACTGATAGTAATTCAACAGATTGGTATGATTATGATGCAAAAAAATGGGCAAATGCAAAAACAGAAGATGGAAGTATGTGGGTATGGATACCAAGATATGCCTATAAAGTTGTTTACGATGATCCAAATGATAAATCAAAAGGTGGAGTATTTGATATTGTATTTTTAATTGGAACAACAGATAATTATTATGATAAAGATGGAAATTTGCAAACTGCACAAAGGCAAACATCTGAAAATCAAACAATAGAAACAGATTCAACAAAAACAGATAAATATACGGTACACCCAGCATTTACAAATGAAACAAAAATAAATTATGCAAATGGAGGATGGAGAAAAGAATTAACAGGAATATGGGTGGCTAAATTTGAAGCGGGATATGCAGGTGGAAATAATGGTGCAGAACAAAAAGACAGTAAAATCAAATATAGACAATCTCAAGTATGGGCAAGTGGATATGAAACATCTAATGGTAATAATGGTTCAATGATAGCACGAAATTATTATAATCCAGATGGATATGACAATACAACAACATATATAAAATATCCAACATTTCAAGGATTAACATATTCAATGAATTATATGGATTATAGTGATGGATTTAGTATATCAAGAGCGTTAACAGATGAAGGGAATATATATGGATTAAGTTCAAGCTCAACAGATAGTCATTTAATGAAAAATAGTGAATGGGGAGCAATAGCGTATTTAGGACAAAGTCAATATGGATTAGATGGAACAAATATAACAATAAATAATTTAACATTAAATAATAGTGTAAAGACAATATATGCAGTAACAGGATATGCATCAAATACAGGTGAAGATGCAGAAGAAACAAATTCAATGGCAAATGTAAGTAAGTGGACAGAAAAAGAAGGAATAGCAGCAAGTTGTACAGGAACAATATATGGAATATATGATTTATCAGGAGGCGGATGGGAAAAAACGGCTGCAATTGTTAATAATGGAAATACAAATTTAAATAAATATGGAAAAGCAATAATGAATTCATTAAATAATGGAAAAAGTACAGAATATGTAACAGTATATCCAGTAGGAGAAAAATCAAAACAAAGTTTAGAAGATGCCAATAAGGCCAATTATACAGTAAATATAAAAATATATGGGGATGCAATACGCGAAACATCAACTGAAGGAATTGGGCAGCTTTCATGGAATTCAAACTATTCTTATTTTACAGGTTCTATTTATCCATTCTTTATACGAGGAGGCTCTTATTTTGCTAACAATGCTGCCGGTTTGCTATGTTTTGGTCGTCGTGATGGTGGTAATCTTTATGCTGATGGCTTCCGCTCAGTTCTTGTTGCTCAGTAGCGCTCTAAAATTTATATACCTAATCATAAACAATCAAATAAAAGTCAACTTTATTACTTGACTTTTATTTTTTTAAAAATAAAACAAACAAATGTTTACAAACGCAAAATAAAATGATATAATAAATATAGTCAAAAAAATAGGAGGTGTAAAATGCAAAAAGAAGAACAACACATATATGCTGCAATAGACCTAAAATCATTCTATGCATCAGTAGAATGTCAGGAAAGAGGGCTAAACCCATTAACAACAAACCTAGTAGTAGCAGACAACAGCAGAACAGAAAAAACAGTATGTTTAGCAGTAACACCATCACTAAAACAATATGGAATAGGAGGTAGAGCCAGACTATTCGAAGTAATACAAAAAGTAAAAGAAATAAACATGGAAAGAAAAATAAAGGCTCCAAACCACAAATTTACAGGAACAAGTTATGACAATGTAGCACTAAAAAAGAATCCAGACCTGGAACTATCATATATAATAGCTCCACCGAGAATGAAATACTACATGCAATATAGTACCAAAATATACAATATATATCTAAAATGGTTCTCAGCAGAAGACATTTACGTATACTCAATAGACGAAGTATTTATAGACTTAACACGATATTTAAAAACATACAAAATGAGAGCAAGAGAGTTAGTAACAAAAGTAATTCAAGACGTATACAACAACACAGGAATAACGGCAACAGGAGGAATGGGAACAAATCTATACTTAGCAAAAATTGCAATGGACATAGTAGCAAAACACACGCAAGCCAACGAAAATGGAGTAAGAATAGCAGGACTAGACGTAAAACTATACAGAAAACTATTATGGAACCACACACCAATAACCGACTTTTGGAGGGTAGGAAAAGGTTATGCAAATAAACTAGAAAAGCACAGAATTTACACAATGGGAGATGTAGCAAGAACATCAATCAATAACGAAGACTTGCTATACAAATTATTTGGAATAAATGCTGAACTATTAATTGACCATGCTTGGGGATATGAGCCAGTAACAATAGAAAGTATAAAAGCATATAGACCAGCATCAAATAGTATTTGTTCAGGGCAAGTATTACATTGTCCATATAATTATGAAGATACAAAAGTAATTGTAAAAGAGATGACCGAATTATTAACATTAGATTTGGTGGAAAAAAATTTAGTAACAAATCAAATTGTATTAACAATTGGCTATGATGTTGAAAATATAACAAATAGAAATATTAGTTACAATGGAGAAGTAACAACAGATAGATATGGACGCAAAATTCCGAAGCATGCACACGGAACTATTAATTTGGACCATCAAACATCATCAACTAAGATTATAATGGATGCAACAATGAAATTATATGAAAGAATTATAAATAAAAATCTAATTGTTAGAAGAATAAATATTACGGTGAATAATGTAATAAGTGTGAGAAATGCTGAAAATAAAAAAACATTTGAACAAATTGATTTATTTACAGATTATCATAAAAAAGAGAAAGAACAACAAGAAGAAAAAAAGGAAAGAAACTTGCAAAAGGCGGTAATTGATATAAAAAATAAATATGGTAAAAATGCTATTATTAAAGGAATGAATTTGCAGGATGCAGGAACTACTATTGATAGAAATAATCAAGTTGGCGGGCATAAAGCATAGAAGTGGTAAAGTAATGTGAATTTAGTTTTGGGCATTGGGAAAGGATTGAAATTATAAATGAAAAAAGATAATTATAGTGATATTATAAATTTACCTCATTATGTTTCTAAAAAGAGACCAAGAATGAGCATAGAGCAAAGGTCTGCACAGTTTGCACCTTTTGCTGCTTTAACTGGTTATGAGGATGAAATTGAAGAAGCGGGGAA
>ERZ791852.1586-NODE-1586-length-13375-cov-2.639264_pt1 | contig 13375 bp, 9 predicted proteins | sample MGYA00510287_ERZ791852 | MGnify/ENA primary metagenome ERZ791852 (study PRJEB30046, sample SAMN00715257) | human gut metagenome | study: EMG produced TPA metagenomics assembly of the A metagenome-wide association study of gut microbiota in type 2... | reverse complement strand
AGTTCATCGTTATCCACACCCAATAGAGCGATTTCTTCCGGGATATGAATGTTGTTCATCCGGCAAGTTTCAGAAATGAACAGGGCGTGCGCATCATCACAACAAAATAGAGCGACTGGCTTGGGGAGTGGCTGTAACCATTGGCTGACTTCCATCCTTATCTCATCTTCCTGTTTATCAGATTCGAAACTGAAAAATTCGCCTCCGATACGTTTCACTTCCTGCCGATACCCTTCGCAGCGTTCGTCAGACCAAACCACCCCTTTAACGCCGAAATAAGCAAAATTGCGAAACATTCTTTTGGCAAAAAACTGGGCTGCCATTCTTCCCGTTCCTTTATAATCACCTGTCAGATTAGAGTAAGTGACGCTCCGGTGATGATAGTTTTGTAGTACTACCGGAATATTCAGCTCCTTCTGCAAATCGATCGTATCGTTATTCCACTGACCGATAATGGCGTCGGCTTTCCATTCTTTCGCCCATTTCAGAATGCCTTGTTCGCCATGCATTGTGCTATAATAAGAAGGTAGTCGGTAAAAGAGCCAGGGGCCGTTTTCTTTGGAGTATTGGACAAGTCCCCGTAGCAGTTTCCTGTCAAATTCGCTTGAATAGTCTATCAATAGAAGAATCTTAATCATAGTTCTATGTTTTTCTTTAGTATAATGTAGTGATGCACAAATATAGAAGAATTCCTTTGTTTTCCTATAATAAAGACTTAATTTTGTTGCAGCCAACACTTATCTGACACCCGGGTCTCATGAGCACTGACACCCGGGTGTTGGTATGCTTGACACCCGGGTCTCAATGGTGTTGACACCCGGGTGTCAGATAGAACGCGAGTATAAACGAAAAAAGAAAGGAGCGTAAGATTATGTCTATCCCTTATGTAGTGAGAAAGAAAGCGGATTTATCATCCGGAGAACGGAAAGAGTTATGGTATGGTGTACCTAGTAAAATGCAGCGAAGAGGAGGAGTGAAAAATAAAGAACTTGCAGTACGGATGGCAAAGACAACAGGCTTTCATCGTGGGCAGATAGAAGGAATCCTGTCGGAGTTGGTTGAAAGTATTCAAGACCTGCTTTCCTCCGGTCATTCGGTGACCATTGAGGGATTGGGAACCTTTCAAACGGCACTGACCAGTCAGGGATGTGTGCTGCCCGAACAGGTAACGCCGGGGAAAGTTGCTATTTCACGCGTATATTTTGTGGCAAACTCAAAATTCAGTAGGGAACTGAAGAAGACAAAGTGTACCCGCATACCTTTTAAATATTATATGCCCGAAAGTATGCTAACGAAAAATATGAAGAAAGCAGACCGGGAACTGGAACAAACAGAATACGACATAGAAGAGCCGGAAATCGACGAATAGTTGAATAAAAACAATATTGTCTTGTTAATTGAACAGAATTAGATTATATTTGTTCAGTGGTTAGAACAATATCTTGAAATATGATTAGAAGAGAAATACTAAAAGAAGTTCTATTAGATAATAGAAATGAGGTGGTCAAACATCAAGTTATACCTCGTAGCTTTCAGTTTGAAGAGTTTGGAAATTATGTATTTGTAGGTATCCGGCGAGCAGGAAAATCATTTTTACTTTATCAACGGATACAGGAACTTTTGCATAATGGGCATACTTGGAATGAAATGCTATATGTGAACTTTGAAGATGAACGTTTGATTGGAATGACGGCGGCAGATTTAAATCTCATACTGGAAGTACATGCCGAGATGTCAACAGACAGGCCGATGCTTTTCTTGGATGAAATTCAGAATATTGATGGTTGGGACAAGTTTGTTCGGCGATTGGCTGATAATAAATATAGGGCTTATGTGACAGGAAGCAATGCTAAAATGCTTAGTCAGGATGTAGCTACCACTTTGGGGGGACGATACATTACAGTACATGTATACCCTTATGATTTTAAAGAGTTTCTTTATGCTAATGGGGTTGAAGTTACAGAGAATTCTTTGTTTGCAACAGAGAGCCGGGCAGAAATAAAGCGTATATTCAATGATTATTTTCGTTCCGGTGGTTTTCCGGAAGGGGCATCGCTTGCCGCAAAACGGGATTATCTGACAAGTGTTTACCAAAAGATATATTTAGGAGATATTGCTGCAAGACATTCCATCGAAAATACTTTTGCTTTACGCATCCTTTTTCGCAAATTGGCCGAAAGTATAAAGCAACCGGTTTCGTTTACTCGTATAACTAATATTGTAGCTTCAACCGGAGTGAAAATATCGAAGAATACTGTCATTAACTACATGGAATATGCCAAAGATGCTTGCTTGCTGATTCCTATACAAAATATTGCGGATAAATTGGTGGAGCGTGAAACTAATCCGAAATATTATTTTGCGGATAATGGCATTCTCAATTTGCTTCTTTTGGATGCTGATACCTCGTTGCTTGAGAATTTGGTTGCTGTGACACTATTGCGGCGTTATGGGACGGACGATGCTGTATTCTTTTATAATAGAAATGTAGAGGTTGATTTTTATTTGCCTGATACAGGAGTGGCTATACAGGTCTGTTATACCATGAATCTCTCTGATGAGACTTTCCAACGGGAAGTTCAGGCATTAGTAAAATTGAATAAGGTATTTGAATGTCGGCAGTTATTGATAATAACGTATGACGATGAAGAACGGATTGAGTTGGAAAAATGTGCGATTGAGGTAATACCGGTTTGGAAGTGGTTGTTGGGTAAATAAGATAAATTAATACCCTCCCTGTCTTATTTATGAGATAAATCCCTATCTTTGTGGCACTTTTTACGAAAAAAGCAAATTCAAATTAATAGATATAGAAAAGAAAATGGCACAAGAAGACGTTTTTAAGAAGCTTGTATCGCATTGCAAAGAGTATGGTTTCGTATTCCCTTCGAGCGATATCTACGACGGACTAGGCGCTGTGTATGACTACGGTCAAATGGGCGTTGAATTGAAGAATAATATCAAGAAATACTGGTGGGACAGCATGGTGCTGTTGCACGAAAACATTGTCGGGATCGACTCTGCCATATTTATGCATCCTACTATCTGGAAGGCTTCCGGACACGTTGATGCATTCAATGACCCATTGATTGACAACAAAGATTCCAAGAAACGCTATCGTGCCGACGTACTGATTGAAGATCAGTTGGCTAAATATGACGATAAAATCAATAAGGAAGTAGCGAAAGCTGCCAAAAGATTCGGAGAAAGCTTTGATGAGGCTCAATTCCGTTCTACCAACGGACGTGTGTTGGAACATCAGGCAAAACGTGATGCTCTTCATACCCGTTTCGCAAAAGCACTGAACGACAATAATCTGGAGGAACTTCGTCAGATTATTATTGATGAAGAAATCGTATGCCCGATCTCCGGTACAAAGAACTGGACAGAAGTTCGTCAGTTTAATCTGATGTTCTCTACTGAAATGGGTTCTACTTCCGAAGGAGCAATGAAGATTTATCTTCGTCCGGAAACTGCACAAGGTATTTTTGTAAACTACCTCAATGTACAGAAGACGGGTCGTATGAAAGTTCCTTTCGGTATCGCACAGATTGGTAAGGCTTTCCGTAACGAGATCGTTGCCCGTCAGTTCATCTTCCGTATGCGTGAGTTCGAACAGATGGAAATGCAGTTCTTCGTAAAACCGGGAACCGAACTCGAATGGTTCAAGAAATGGAAGGAAATCCGTCTGAAATGGCATAAGGCACTGGGCTTCGGCGATGACCACTACCGTTATCACGATCATGAAAAACTGGCTCACTATGCCAATGCAGCAACCGATATCGAATTCCTGATGCCGTTCGGATTCAAGGAAGTGGAAGGTATCCATAGCCGTACCAACTTCGACTTGAGCCAGCACGAGAAATTCTCTGGCAAGAGCATCAAGTATTTCGATCCGGAAATCAACGAATCGTATACTCCGTATGTCATCGAGACTTCTATCGGTGTAGACCGTATGTTCCTGAGCATCATGAGTGCTTCATACTGCGAAGAGAAACTGGAGAACGGCGAGACTCGTGTGGTATTGAAATTGCCTGCAGCCCTGGCTCCGGTGAAACTGGCTATCATGCCGCTGGTGAAGAAAGACGGTCTGCCTGAAAAGGCACGTGAAATCATGAACGACCTGAAGTTCCACTTCCACTGCCAGTATGATGAGAAGGATTCTATCGGTAAGCGTTACCGCCGTCAGGATGCAATCGGTACTCCGTACTGTATTACCATCGACCACCAGACACTGGAGGACAACTGCGTGACCTTGCGTAACCGCGATACCATGGAGCAGGAACGTGTGGCTATTGCTGATTTGAATAACATTATTGCAGACAAGGTAAGCATCACCAGCTTGCTGAAGACTTTGCAGTAACTAAGTGAATTGAGTATACATGAACAGAAATCTGATTTGGCTGTGGGGAATGCTGATGTTGGTATCGGCAGTATTTACGGCATGTAATAATGATGATACGCTGACGGCAGATCCGAACAGTGAATGGGCATTGAAGAACAGTGCCTACCTGGATTCCATTGCGGCTGTCGCAGCAAATCCTCCGGCTGGAGAACGTTGGGAGAAGTACTTGAGTTATAAGTTGCAGAACGACACGGAGGGAAGCATCACGACTCCTTCGTGGGGCAAGAACGATTATGTCTATGCGAAAGTGCTGCCTTATTTGCCCGACAAGGCTGAAAGTGAACAGCCGGCGAAGGGAGCGACTCCTTTGTTTACTGACTCCGTAATGGTGCATTACCGGGGTATGTATTACAACGGAACGGTGTTCGACCAGAGTTTCTCGGGTGACTGGGATGCGGATATTCATGAGCCGGTAGGTTTCATGGTTTCCGGTCTGATTACGGGATGGTCTACGGCACTGATGCATCTGCAGGAAAATTCGCATGTCATGCTGTATATTCCTTATACACTGGGATATGGCGAATACGGACAGAGTGACCTTCCGGGATATTCTACCTTGGTGTTTGACCTTCGTCTGGAGAAGGTGCTTCATAAAGAAGGACCGGATGACAGATCGCGGAAGAAGAAAACGGCCAGGTAAAGGAGCCGGAGCGGCGTGTCAGGAATGATGCGTAACTGGAGAAATAAGGAACCTGAACGGTTCTGTTTATAGCAACAATTCCCTTATATTGACAGGCAGGTAGTGATACTGCGGTCATTATAAGGGGGGGGTGTTTCGGACGGTGTAGGCTGGCGGTTGCCGGATGGTGAAAGAGAGGACGGAATGAGGGGGGGCTCGCTGCAGAGAGGCTTTGGGCGGTTATGGGAAACAGTAGGAAGAATGTGAGAAAGATAAAAAAAGAAGTTCCGGTTCAAAGCAGCAATCCCTTTGAACCGGAACTTCTTTTTTATGGAATAATTACAGGGTATAGGGTCTGACCTTAATGGTAGGTTCAGGAGTCGAGCCAGATTTTCAGTGCATTGATTTTCTCCCGGCTGATCTGTATGCTGTCCTTATAGGGAGGATCGACCTGCACGATGACCTTTCCGTTGAAATACGGCTCTATGTGCTGAATGGAATTGGCCGAGAGAATCATCTGCCGGTTGGCCCGGAAAAACAGTTGCGGGTCGAGCTGTTCCTCCAGCTTGTTGAGCGGATAATCGATGATGTGCGACTTCCGGTCCCGGGTCACCGCAAAGGTGATTTTCTCTTCCGAATAGAAATAGGCGATGTCCGCTACCTGGATGGTATAGAATTTCCGGTTGCCTGAAATCAGGAAGCGGGTACGGTACTTCTTTTCTTCCTGTGCGGTCAGTGCCTGCATCAGTTCGTTCAGGTCCATCTGCTTGTTGAACTCCTTGCTGTATCCGGCGGTCAGCCGCTCGAACTTCTTGATGGCTTCCGTCAGCCGCTCCACATGAATGGGCTTGAGCAGATAGTCGATGCTGTTGACCGTAAAGGCGCGTATCGCATACTGGTCGTAAGCGGTGGTGAATACAATCATGCTTTCGGGCTGGGCACGTTCAATGAACAGGAAGGAAATCCCGTCGGCCAGTTGTATGTCCAGGAACAGGATGTCGGGGTGCGGGTTTTCATTAAACCATTGTACGGATTCGTCGATGCTTCCTGGCAGGAGGATAATCTCCCAGTCGGGACGGACTTCATGCAGCATTTTATGCAGCAATCGGGCTGCCGGATATTCGTCTTCTATGATGGCGGCTCTGATAGGGGCTTTTTTATTCATACAGTAACGGTACTTTTACGGTAAAAATCTGGTCTTTATTTGATATGATAATCTCTTTGTTGCAGAGCAGCTGGTAGCGCTGCGACAGGTTGTTCAATCCTTTGCCGGAGGGAACGACCCCTTGTTTGGGGCGTATCGGGTTGCTTACGCATACCCAGTCGTTCTCATTGTCCTGCTCCGGATAGATGTCCACATTCAACGGTTTGCCGAAGCAGACGGTATTGTGCTTGATGACGTTCTCTATCAGCAGCTGCAGGGTGAGCGGCGGAAGCCTTCTTTTCAGCATTTCCGGCGGAATCCGGTTCTGCAGGTGCAGGCAGTCGCCCAGTCTGACATTCTGGATGCGGGTATAGGTCTCTACAAATTCAAGCTCTTCTTCCAGCGAGACGGACTGTTTGTCCTGACAGTGCAGAATGTACCGGTAGGTATCCGCCAGGTATCGGGTAAATTGGATGGCATTCATCGGATTATACTCAATTTCGGAAATAAGCGTGTTCAGGCTGTTGAAAAGGAAATGCGGATTCAGCTGGTTCTGCAGGGCTGTGTACTGTGCCCGCAGGTTATTCTCCTCCAGTTCCTTCGACCGCTTGTAGAGGCTGATCAGGTTCTTGTAAAACTGGTTGACCATGAACTGGCTGACAATGACCAACTCCACCAGCCAGATTCCCAGCAGCCACGACAGTCCCTTACCGTTCATGCGGAACGGAAAAGGAGAGCCGATGACGATTTTGGCAAATGCAGAAAGCAGGTAGTTCGATCCCAGCAGCGCGACGGCCGTGACGGCCAGAAAGAGCAGGAGCATTTTCCGTCTTTTCAGAAAGACCGGATAGGTCTCCGAGATTTTCAGGTTGATGTATTTCATGCTGATGCCTACTCCGTTGAAGAGGATGATGGCCGCCAGAATACCTTCGGGATTGATGAGCCGGTTCTGGTGGCGCACAGGGATATCGGTATAGTTGACCAGCAGGAAGTAGGAGATGCATCCCAGGCTGGAGTATAGCAGAAAATCCCAGAGATAGGAGACCGAAGCTTTGCTGAGTGAGTTTGATTTCATGAGCTTATCTGTTTTTTCCGATTGCTCTTTCCAGGCTGCTCTTGGCTATCTGTGCATTCAGCTTCGACTGGATATAATTGGTCCGGGCTTCCTGATGATACATCTGTGCATTCAGCACTTCCACAATCGACAGGTTTCCTTCCTTGTATTTATCCATGGCCAGTGTCTCGCTTTGAGCGGCTTTCTGGAGCGAACTTTCGGTGAGTTTGACTTTCTGTATGGCCTGTTCGTAAGTATAGTAGGCCGTTTCTATTTCGAGCCGTATGTAGTCGGAGGTCTTGTAATGGTTTTCTTTTGCCATGTTTACCCGGTACTTTCCGGCCCTGTGGGTATTCTTTCTCTTTCCCCATTCGAAGATGGGAATGGAGAGCTTGGCATATACGGCATAGTTCGGATCCATGTCTGCCCTGAAATTATATCCGGGAGAAGAATAGGTTCCTTCTGCGCCGATGCTCAGTTGAGGAAGATAACCGGCATTGGCGATGCGTGCGCTTTCCTTCTGTACCTCTACCTGTCCGTAGGAAATCTTCAGTTCCGGACGGGCTGCCATTCCTTCTTCGGCAGAGAGATGCGGCATCTCATTTTCCCGGAGAGGAGTCACTTCCGAATCGGTCGGAATGGTATCTGTAAAACTGACTCCGGAGAATGAATTCAGTGAGAGACGGGCCGTTTCTGCCTCGTTCTGAGCCTGGGTCAGGCGGTACGTTGCATCGTTCAGCTTTACTTCGGCCATCAGCAAATCGTTCCGGTCGGTATACTTCTCTTCGGTACGGTGTCTCACCACCTCTACCAGCCGCGATACGGAATGCTGATAGTCACTGGCAACTTTCACCAGTTCTTCCCGGGCGACTTTGTTCCAGTAACAGACATCGGCATCGTAGATGGCGTTATTGATCAGACGGTCTTTTTCGTATTGGGAGATTTCACTCTCTCTCCGGGCCTTGTTGTAGCCGGCCTGCAAGGCTCCTCCGGAATAGATAGGCTGTGCCACTGCCACTCCGGCACCGTATTTCAGGTTCTTTCCTTGAAATTCCAGTGGAAGCTCTGTCTCCGGAAGGGTCACCGAGAGTTCATTCGGGTGACCGGTATAACGGAAGTTTCCCTGCCCGGACAACTGGGGCAGGAAGTCGGCTTTGGCGGCATGCTCCATCTCTTTCTTCATGGATACCGCATATCCGGCACTTTTTATGTCTTGGTTATATTGAATCACTTGATTACGATATTGCTGTAACAGACTGTTTTCCTGTGCCTGCGACGTCAGACAGGTAGACAGACCGAGGATGACCAGTAATTGTTTCATCTTCAAATGCGTTTAAAGTTAGTAAAAAAATAAATACCGCCGGAATCCGGGGACTGAAATGTCCCTAGATTTTAATCCGGTAGAAAACGGCATACAGTGCCGGAGTCACGAAAAGTGTAAGGAGGGTAGCGAACGTCAGACCGAACACGATGGTGGCGGCCATACCTCCGAAGACGATATCGAACAGCAGCGGCACACTTCCGAATACGGTGGTCAGGGCTGCCATCAGTACCGGACGTGCCCTGGATACGGTAGCCTCGATGATGGCCTGCTGCGGAGTCGCTCCGGCACGCAGCTGGATGTTGGTTTCGTCCAGCAGTACGATGACATTCTTGATAATCATTCCCAGCAGTCCCAGCCATCCGGCAATGCAGAAGAAGCCGAACTCAAATCCCGTAACCAGCAGTCCGAACACCATGCCGATGAGGGAGAGGGGCAGAATCAGGAAAATGATGAGTGGCTGGCGGAAATTGCCGAACAGCCCTACCAGAATCAGAATCAGCAGGAGGATAGCCAGCGGAAAGTACTGCGTAAGAGCCTGCATGGCTTCTTTCTGGTCTTTGTACTGTGAGTCCCAGAAGAAAGTATATCCTTCGGGCAACTGGATCTGTTCGACTTCCTTTCTGATTTCTCCGTGCACCTCTTTCATGGTATATCCGGGCTGTACGTCGCACTGTGCGGCCATCGACAACTTCCGGTTGTAAGTTCTTACCAGCGGGTATTCCCATCCTGTCCGTATTTCTCCGGTCACCTGTGCCAGCGGGGCCGATTGTTTCCCGTTCCATATCTGCAAGTCCTTCAGGTTGTCGAGGTTCCAGTCCTCGTAACCCGGGGTATGAAGCAATACCGGTACCTTCTTGTCGCCATCACGGTAAGTGCCGATTGCCGTACCGTCCGTAAGACTTTTTACGGCAGTCATCATGTCGTTCCGTCCGATGTTCACCTTTCCGGCCTTGATCGGGTCGTATCCCGCCTCAATCATCATGGCTGTATTTCCCCATTCGTTTCTGGCATTCATTACTTTCGGGTTCTTCCGCATGATATCGATGGCTATCTGGGTCAGCGAATCCAGTACCGCAGGATCATCGCCGCAGAAGCGTGCCTCAATCAGGGCCTGCGGAACCGAGTTGATTTCGAAACTGTTGATGCGGATCATGCCGTCGGGTTGAAGAGTAGCTATTTCCTGCTGCAGCTGCTCTTGCAGTTGCCGTGAGATTTCGGGTGTCTCCGTTTCAATCAGGCACTGGGCATGATTCGGCTGAGGCCCGTATGCTGCATTCGACAGGTAATACCTCGGAGGCGTCTGTCCGGTAAAGGTGGTTACCTGCTTCACTCCCGGCTGGTTTTGCAGGTAAGCAGCCAGTTCGGCCACCTGCTTTTCGGTCTTTTCAATCCGGGTACCTTCCGGAAGCCACATGTCGATGGTGAAATACTGCTTGTTCAGCAGGGGAGTAAAGCGCTGGGGAATGAACCTGAATCCCATTCCGGCGCATACCAGCAACAGTACCATGGCACCTACAATCGTATATTTTTTCCGGATGGTGGTTTTCAGGGCCTTCCGGAACAGGTCGTAATATTTTCCCTGGAAAAGTTCTCCCTTCAGTTCCTCCGGGCGGGGACGTCTTACAAACTCCTGTACAAAGAAGATATTCTGACTGATGGCGAGAATCCAGCTCAGCAGCAGTGAAACTGCAATGACAATGAAGAGGGTAGAGAGCAACTCTCCGGTAATGTGCGGTGACAGATAGACTGGAAGGAAGGCCAGTACGGCAATTAATGTGGCTCCCAGAAGCGGCATGGCCGTAGACGAAACGGCAGAAAGGATGGCTACCCGTTTCCGCATTCCCCGCTGCATGTTGACCAGGGCCGCATCGTACACCACAATGGCATTGTCCACCAGCATACCCATGGCAATGATGATGGCTGCCAGCGACATGCGCTGCAAGGCGATTCCTGTAGCCTGCATGTAAATCAGCGTACCGAAGATGGAAAAAATCAGTCCGCTTCCGATCAGGAATCCGTTCTTGAGTCCGATGAAGCCAAGCAACACTCCCACTACGGTCAGTACGGAAACAATGAGGTTCAGCACAAAACCGTCGTTGGCCACTGCCGATTCATGTCCCTGGTCGTATATCGGAGTCAGCCGGAAGCCTTCCGGCATACGCTCGTTCAGTGCGTCTACGTGCTGTGCCACACGTTCCGCCATGTCAACCACGTTTCCGTCGGCCACCGTGGAAATGGCAATGCCGACAGCCGGTACCCCGTTAATCTTCATCAGGTTGCGTGCCGGATGCACATAACTCTCGCATACGTCGGCAATCTCTCCCAGACGGAAATAACCTCCGTCTTTCGATACTACCGTAAGATTCTCTATTTCCTGCAGACTGCTGAAACTGCCTTCCGCCTCGATACGCAGCCGGAGCGACTCTGTCTCCATGCCTCCGGCATCCACAATCTTGTTCTGCTTTTCGAAGGCCGAAGCAATATCCGCCAGTGTCACCCCGGTCTGAGAGAGCATTCCCGGGTTCACTGTCACCTCAATGCTCCGGTTCTGTATACCGAAGAGCTCAATCCGGGCCACATCTTCCACGGCAAGTAATTCGTTCTTGATTTCCTTTGCCTGATCCTCCAGCTCACGGTACGTACGGCTTTCGCTGCTCAGTCCGTAGAAAACTCCCAGTACATCACCGAAGTCATCGTTGACTACCGACGGTCCTGCCCCTGCAGGCAATTTCGACTGTACATCGTTCACCTTGCGGCGGAGCTTGTCCCATAACTGCTGCATGTCCTTCGCGCGGATTTCCTTCTTGACATATACCGTAATCTTCGACAAACCCGCACGGTTGTCACTTTTCAGGTAATACAATTCTCCCAGCGACTGGATGGATTCTTCCAGTACATCCGTTACCTGCTGCTGCACTTCCAGCGCCGATGCTCCCGGATACGTCGTCGTCACCAGGGCCTGCTTGATGGTAAACGGAGCATCCTCCAGTTTTCCCATGTTGATGTACGAATAAATACCTCCCAGTAAGATCAATGTCAGCAGCAACCAGCTCAGCGCCTTGTTCTGAAGAAAGAATTTTGCAATTTGTTTCATGATTTTCTTCCGGATAAAGGGTTAAAAACTGATCGGGTCATTCTCTGAAAGCTGACTGATACGTGAAGCTGCGATGCGGTCGCCCGGTTTCAGTCCGGCAGTCACTTCTACACGGTTGTTCTTTTCGATGTTACCCAGTCGGACCGGAACCTGCGTCACTGTCCGGTCGTCTCTTACCTGCCATACGAACGTACCTTTCTCCGGAGTGTATCCTACAGCCGTCTGAGGAATGAATACGGACGTTTTCGGATATAGGATAGATGAATTGTGCAAAGAGAGACTTCCGCTCATTCCTCCTAACAGACTGTAGTCTTGATTATCAATGATAGCTGTATAACGATAAGAAAGATTGTTTTCGGTCACACTCTGGGTCAGAAAGCCCTCCGACGGCTCATAGTCGCGGTTGCCCGTCATGTGAAAGCGGATGCGGCAGTCCATCGAATCCGGCTGTTTCTTGATTCTTCCAGCCATGTCTTCGGTCAGGTATACCTCCGCCTTGATCCGGGAAATATCAATGAAACTGACCACCGGCGAAGAAGCCTTCACATCCTGGAAGCGCTCGATGAACACCTGCTGCACATACCCGTCGAAAGGAGCGGTCAGCCGTGTATCATTCAGTTCATTCACCGCCGTCTGATAGTCCGCTTTTGCCTTTTCATAATTCACCTTTGCCTGCTCGTAGTTGGTTGCAGAGATATTATCTTTCTGATAAAGGTTTGAGATGCGGGCATAGTCGTTCCTGGCCTGTTCGAAAATGGCCTCTGTCCGTTCCTTGCGTATCACAAAATCGCGGTTGTCAATCTCGGCAATCACCTGCCCCTTGCGGAAAAACTGTCCGCTCTGCACCTTGAACTCATACACCGGTCCGCTGACACGGAACGACAGGTTGGTAGTGCGGTAAGGCTGTGAGATAAACGAATAACTCCTTTCGCCATTGAAGTCTCCAGCCTGAGCCTCAACGGTCTGTATGGGTATAACCTCTTTTACCTTTTCTTCTTTTGGACCGCACGCTACGAGGCCGCAGCATGCTCCGATCAATAATACCTTTTTCATACGCTTCTTTCTGTTTGATGTACACAAAGGTAGGTTTTCCTTTCTGCCGGGTGCGAAATACTTTTCCGAAGTGTCAGATTCCTCTACCCAACCGTATAAAGTGCCGGCTGTAGCTGAAAACCTGTGCGGGAGTATTTGATTTTCAAAGTTTTTTCTTATCTTCGTATATGGGTTGTCAGGACCGGATGCCCCTGTGTCCGGCGAAGTGGAAAGTAATTCCGACAGCGCCTGAGACCCGGTAATTTCTATTAATAAAATTAGACTGACTATGACAAAAGAAGAGTTGATGCGCAAGGCCATTGAACTTTCGGTACAGAATGTAGCCGAAGGAGGCGGACCGTTCGGAGCAGTCATTGCCCGCAACGGTGAGATTATAGCGATGGGGGTGAACCGTGTGGCTCCCGACTGTGACCCTACGGCACATGCTGAAGTGAGTGCCATTCGGACTGCCGCCAAGGTGCTGGGTACCTTTGATCTGAGCGGATGTGAAATCTATACCTCTTGCGAGCCCTGTCCGATGTGCCTGGGAGCCATCTATTGGGCGCACCTGGACCGTATGTATTATGGAAACAACAAGACTGACGCCAAAAATATAGGTTTCGACGACTCTTTCATATATGATGAAATCGCTTTAAAACCTGCCGATCGCAAACTACCCTCAGAAGTATTGCTACACAATGAA
>ERZ791852.1579-NODE-1579-length-13434-cov-5.717542_pt1 | contig 13434 bp, 15 predicted proteins | sample MGYA00510287_ERZ791852 | MGnify/ENA primary metagenome ERZ791852 (study PRJEB30046, sample SAMN00715257) | human gut metagenome | study: EMG produced TPA metagenomics assembly of the A metagenome-wide association study of gut microbiota in type 2... | reverse complement strand
TGACAATTTTACAGAATGGTAATTCAGTTCTTTTACACTTTTTATTTTGAATTTGCCTGATGGTGTAATATCAAAATATCCTTTCGTAGTTTTAGTATTATTCCTGCCTTACGTTGTCTGATTTCCTGCATCTTCTGTTGGTTTTATATCAGATGTACTATTTGGGGTTGTTTCTGTTGGTCCAACCGGTGTATTTTCCTTAGTTTCAGATATTTCAGACTCACCAGATTCTGTTGATGTATTGTTAGTCACTTCCGTTGTTACATTACCGCTTGCCTCTGTTGTTGTATTATCTGATGTCTCTCCATCATTGTTTTCATAATCCAAATCTATGCTTATAAAATCTATTCCGTTTTCTTTCGCGTAAGTCTCCGCTGTGGAACCTTTAAAACCATATATTGTTTTCAAATTCATAGGCATACCTTTTTTTGCTAGTTCAATATTGAGATTTTTTATTGTCATAGTAGTTAATTCAGGGCAATTAGCAAAAATTTGATCCTTTATCTCTGGTACCTTACTTAGAATTGTGATTTCTTTAAGTTTTGCATCATATTGAAATGCATAATTTTCAATGTATTCAATACTTTCAGGTAGGTAAACATATTTAAGGCTTGTATTTTATACATAAATTATACCACACCATACCACTATAGTCATTTTTACTGCAACTATTTATATATAAAAATACCTGCCACAATTCGAATGTGACAGGTATTTCAAACTGATTTTTCATTTTATATATGTTTTTTCTTTTTTATTTTACCCTTGCTAATAAAAGGATACTTATGTTGTTCTCCCTTGATGGTTTTAACTTTATGTCTTTCCTCTCAACCTAAGTATCTACCTATATAGTATCTATAAATACTAAATTATAATATCCTGGTTTCAAGTCCGTACTAATATAACCATATGCATCAGTAAAACTCTCTCCCACTGCTATATCAGGTGAATATACTGTTCCTGTTTCAACTACACTACCATTTGAATCATATAATTTCCATCCAACAGGTACAGATGAACTATAATTTGATCCATTAGCATCGTAAGTTTTCTTTCCTGAAACAAATAATTTAACACTAAACTCATTATCAGAACTATAATAATCTTTTTCATATCTTACATTTGTAATAGTGTACTTTTTATATATTTTTCCAGTTGAATAATGATCCGCTCCTTCATAAGGAACTGATGGTAATGTTATTTGTAAAGTTGGCTCTTTTTCATCATCATAACTATTTGAACCGCTATTATTACTTCCACTATTGCTTCTACTCTTCTTATATGTAACTTTTATCTTGACCTTTTCATTGTTATAGCTATTAGTTATCACAATATATGTTGTTCCTTCATTATAACAATATAAATGAATCGGAACTCTTGTTCCATTTTCTATTCCATAAAATGCATCAACAATATTCTCATCTTGCGAATAAACATCGATGCTTGAACCTGAAGCCTTATAAAAGTTAATATAAATATCTCTAGTTCCATTTACGGTTATATTTTTACTTGATATATGATACACTGATTTAACTTTAACTTTACAACTATACCATTTTCCATATACTTTTGCTTTTATTGTTGCTTTACCGGGTTTCTTAGCCTTAACTTTTCCTTTACTGTTTACAGTTGCAACCTTCTTGTTAGATGATTTCCATTTTACTTTTCCATATGCACCTTTCATTTTAAGCTTTATTGTTCCACCTACATATAAAGTAACTTTTTTCTTGCTGATTTTAGGTCCATAAGAAGCTTTTGCACTTATGGACGGAAGCATTGTTACCGTTAAAACAAGGGCTAACATTAATGATAATAATTTTTTTGATCCTCTCATATTTTTTTCCTCCTTTTTACTCTTACATTGGATAGCTAAATTATATCATATTGTTATTGCCACTTTTTTCATGAACTGACCTTTTATGCTTACTTTTATTCCATAAATAAAAAGCAACTCAGTAGCTTTCCCCCTTTAAGTTAAGTCTACGAATTGCTTTCTAAGTAAATTTATTTAATTAAAACTTTTTACATTAAATCTTTGTTATACACTGCTCTTTCTCCGCCAATGAATTTTGGTCTAACTCTTGCAGCAAGAACGTTTGCTTCACCGATTTTGTTATGTTCTAACTTAACAGGAACGGCAACTTTCTTAATGTGCATGCCGATAAGTGTTCCACCTATGTCAATTCCTGCATCAGCTCTGATTTCTTCAACTGCAACAGGATTTGCAAATGTTTTGTATGCAGTTGTTCCAAAAGAACCACCTGCCTTTGGTTGAGGCACAACATTAACTATGTCTGAAAAAGGTACTGCATCTCTCTCAACGATAATTGCTCTGTTAAGATGCTCGCAACATTGGGCTGCTAAATATATGCCCTTTTCCTGTAAAACCTGATAAATTCCCTTAAATACAGCCTGTGCCACTTCAAGGTTTGAATTAGTTCCAATTTTGTCTCCACAAATCTCACTTGATGAACAGCCTACTACGAAAATCTGTCCCTTTGTAAGTCCTGCTTTCTCGACAATCTCTCTTGTAACTTCTTCTGCCTGTTTTGTAAGTTCAGTATACATTCTACGCCTCCTAAAGTTATAAAAAATAACTTTTTAATCTTAATATCTTTTTATATTTTATACCAATATTATATTATTTACAAATATATTTTCCTTTAATAAGAAAGTAACTCCATAATATTTTCAACATTTTCCATGTTTAATCTGCTATTTATAATTACTAAAACTTTTTATATGCTTAACAAACTGTTTCTAATTACACATTTTTATATCTGGTACTCCACAATATTTCTCCCTAACGCAAAAGCAAAGGCTGAAATAAATTCAACCTTTACCTTAAAGTTTTATAAAAATGGTTCTCACCATTGGGGACTTTATCTACACGTATTTTTTAAGTAAGTTTGGAACTTTTGCGCCTTCTAAAACTCCGATTGCAATGTAACCAATTACTAAGCATGTTCCAGCCTGAATGGCGTTACTTGGAATTGAAGCTGCTGCTGCAAGTCCATATCCTAATATTGTGCTTTCATATAAGAAATAACCAAATACCATAATTAATTCTGCAACTACACCACTTACAATGTAAGCTACAACTTTGTTAATATTTGTTTTCTTAAATGCTGTAAAAATTAAATATGCAACAAGTGCCATTAAAAACTTAATGATAAATGTTCCCGGTACATAAGTTACATACTGTGCTAATAGATCAGCTAATGCTGAACCGATTCCAGCTGCAAGTGCTCCATAAACACCACCAATAAGCCATGCACTTAATAATACAATGGTATCTCCAATATTTATATAACCTTGAGTTCCAAATGTAGGATATCTGATAATTGAAGTTGCAACATAAACTAATGCCGCAAAAAGTGCTGTTAATACAATCTTTGATACTACTTTACTATTCATAATTTTCCTCCTAATGTAAGTAATTCATATATGGTTAATATGAATTTTATATCTGTTCTGATTATATCAGCATATGGTATCATTAATATAGTCATTTTATTAAAAACTTATAAGACCAGATTGTTATTGTCAAAACAACAATCTGGTCTTACTTTTATCTTATTCTTCACTATAAATAATTGCACACTTTACAGCTTTGTTCCAGCCCTTTAGTTTTTCCTGAACGTCTTCTTTACTCATCTGTGGAACAAACTCCTTATCTATTGACATGTTTCTTTTTATCTCTTCTTTGTTTTTCCAATAACCTGTGGCTAAACCTGCCAAATATGCTGCTCCCAGCCCTGTAGTTTCTATCACTGAAGGTCGCTTAACTTTCTTCTGGGAAATATCTGCCTGAAACTTCATTAACAGATTGTTAGCACAGGCACCGCCGTCTACTTTTATTGTATTAATTGGCTGTCCCATATACTGTTCCATTGCCTGTAATACATCGTTAGTCTGATATGCCAAAGACTCCAAAGTTGCCCTTACAAAATGTTCTCTGCTTGTACCTCTTGTTACTCCAACTACCATGCCTCTTGCATCCTGTTTCCAATATGGAGCACCCATCCCCGTAAATGCGGGAACTACATAGACACCGTTTGTATCCGGAACTTTTGAGGCAACATCCTCGCTCTCTGCTGCACTGTCAACCAAATGCATCTGGTCTCTAAGCCACTGAATCGCTGCCCCAGCCACAAATACACTGCCCTCTAAAGCATACTCAACTTTATCTGTTGATGCGGCTATTGTTGTGATTAATCCATTTTTTGATTTAACAATTTTGTCACCTGTGTTTGCAAGCAAAAAGCACCCTGTACCATATGTATTTTTTACGTCACCTTTTTCAAAACAACACTGACCAAACAAAGCTGCCTGCTGGTCCCCTGCCACACCACTTATTGGGATTTTTGCATCTAATAGTTCCGCTGTTGTGTACCCGAAAATTCCACTTGACGGCATAACCTTTGGTAGCATTGATTTAGGTATATCTAACAGTTCAAGCAACTCTTCGTCCCACTTTAAATCATTGATATTATAAATCATGGTTCGACTTGCATTTGTATAGTCTGTTGCGTGAATTACACCGCCACTTAATTTCCACATAAGCCATGAGTCAATTGTTCCAAAAAGAAGCTCGCCTTTTTCAGCCTTCTCTCTCGCTCCTGCTACGTTATCAAGAATCCACTTAATTTTCGTTCCCGAAAAATAGGCATCAGGTACAAGTCCTGTTTTACTTTTTATTGTATCTGTCAATCCATCTGCCACTAATTTATCCACAATGTCAGAAGTTCTTCTACACTGCCAGACAATTGCATTGTAAATTGGTTTCCCAGTGTTTTTGTCCCACACAACGGTTGTTTCTCTTTGATTTGTAATGCCTATTGCTTCAATGTCAGTTCCGTCAATTCCTGCCTCTCGCATTACCTCTCCCATTGTTAAAACCTGTGTCATCCAAATTTCTTCCGGGTTATGCTCAACCCAGCCTGCCTTTGGAAATATCTGTTCGAATTCCTTATTTGCCTGACAAATTATATTGCCACCTTTGTCAAATAAAATTGTTCTTGAGCTTGTTGTTCCCTGATCAAGCGCCATTATGTACTTTCCCATTTTGTCCTCCATGTATGTAATTTTATTCATTTGTTTTCTATATTTTCATTATTTTCCGTACAATAATATCTCTTCTATTTTATCTTTTTTATGGCACTATTACAAGAAGTTTACAATATATCTGTGGTCAATCGAGTAGGCTGACTCCTACTCGATTGCAGATAGCAGGCATCTCAAAGCATAGCTTTTCGATGTTCTTACGCCTGACAAATGATATTTCGTGCAAGCACGATATCGCTTGTCAGGCTTTTGCTACAAAAAAAGACGCAACTTAATGCGCCTTTTTACTATTTCAATGTTGGATCAACTACTTTTCCAATAAAAAGTATTTCTCCTGTTTTGTTATTTTTTATTATGTAAGCAAACGGTCTGTCCAGCAGTATTTTATTTGAACACGTTCTAATTGATGTTGCTTTAGCAACAGCTGCAGTTACGGCGGCCGCTTTCGTTCCGTCAGTATTCATTTCAATGGCTGTGCTATGAATTATCTCATCCACATATTTGTTACTCGAATCTGCGTCATCAAACATTGGATTTAATGCAGGTATGTATTTGTTAAAAATTTCTTTTACTCCGGCACTTACTAATGAAGACTTTATATTATTCTTCCAGGCATATTCGAATTTCGGAATTCCTATTTGAACCTGATCTTTTTTCTTTTTCTTCAAAAGTTCCTCAATATTAAGGTTTTCCAGTTTGAAACTTCCTTTTGCTTTTGGCAATATACCAATAAATGAGTATTTCTTATCTTTTTCATAAGTTTTTTCAAAAGCTAATGCATAGTCATTTTCGTAATAACTATTGCTTTCCTCTTCCATCATTTCAACGTTTACTTTTTTTCCGTTAAATTTTTTAAATTTTTTGCTCTTAACATCTGATGTGTCAAATTTCCATGTCCACTTTCCGTTAAAAAGCGTTGCATTTAATATGTATGCATAGGCACTCTTGTCAATATTATCTATGATTTTATCAATCATGCCATCTGTATTGTCATTCACCCATTTGTTAATTTGATCCGCCCCTGTATTGTCAAATGGAATTTCATTAGTTGTGGCATAGTAGTATTTTTTCACTGCATTTTCAAAAGTATCACTTAGTTTAATTCCACTTTTGTACCATATTGAATTCGCTATTTTTAACGTGGAGTTATCTTTTGCGTCCATTATTTTTTTAGCATAATCGTTGTATTTATCTACTTTATTTCCGAGATATTTTTCGACTTCACTTTTTGGAGTTACATAAACCTGCTGGTTTCTTTCTGCATTGCTAGGACAAAAAACATTTCCTTTTGCTCCATTAAGAACCATTCCAAGAGCCATGTTTATTGAAGTAGGACTTATTAATGTATTTTTATCAGAAGCATAGTAGTCATTAATAAATATGCCCTGCTTCAACTGAGAGCCACCGACGCTCTCCCCCTTGATTTTCAATGGTTTCTTAACTTTTATTTTAATCTGGTATTTTGTCTTTTTGACTTTGGCTGTTACTGTTGTCTTACCTGTTTTTAACCCTGTCAAAATTCCCTGCTTAGAAACTTTTGCGACTTTTTTCTTTGAGCTTTTCCACTTAATTTTTTTTGCTTTCCCCATACCTTTAAAATAAAGCTGCTTCGTTTGATATACTCGTATGGTTTTAGTTTTTTTGCTACTTTTAGTTCCTGACTTGTAGAGATATATCTTATTTGTTTTGCTTCCTTTGTTTGCAGGGCATTTTGTTGTTGTAGTTTTCGTTTTGTTTCCCTTGTTTGCTGGGCATTTTGTTGTTGTAGTTTTGGCATTTACATTTTGATAGCCTACGTATGGCATTACAGTTAAAAGCATGCCTGCCACTATTATCATTGCCGTTATTTTTTTCATTGTTCTTTTCATACGATACCTCCTATTAGAATTTTACAGTATTTGATGCATACATGCTGCTCTCTTTCACTGTTCCTTTAACCGTTTTCTTGTATCTGGTTATTTTCACAACCATTTTGTATTTTCCTTTTTTCTTCAATTTAAAAGTTTTATTTAGAAAAGCTATATTACTTTTTTTCGTTTCAACATATTTTTTACATACTTTAAATCCTTTTTTGTTTTTCCGTTTTATTATTACTTTTATTTTTGTTTTGTATGTATCTTTGTAGCTGTTCTCCGAAAAAATAACAATATTGCTTTTTCCTTTTTTGTCAATTCGAAAATCCCTGTTTAAAAGAATCTGACCTAAATGTTGTTTTGATTTAGTATTTGTTATGTCCTTGTTGGTAATATTAGCTGGGATGTATTTATTATTGTTACCGTCATTATTCTTGTCATTATTACCGTTGTTGTCAATGCCACCATTATTATTCTGGTCGCCATTTCCGTCATTATTAATATCACCACTATTATTGTCGTTACCACTATTATTGTCGTTACCACCAATGCCACTATTATTCTTGTCACTACCATTATTGTTATTAATGTTGCTGGCAGTATTTTTGTCATTTTCCGATGGCACGGCTTTTTCAACATTTAAAGGTATTGTTTTAACAACTTTTTTCTTATTGAAAATAAAACTTAATTTATACTGACCAGCTTCTTTTTTTAAAGGAATACTTGTATACTCTGTCTTCCCTTTTTGAATTTTGCTTTTATTAGAAGGTAGTTTGTACCTTTTGTTCTCACTGTCAGTTAGCATTATACCTTTTAACTGTATTGTTTTTGAATTCTTGTTTTTTATTCTTATAACAATTTCAGAAGTATTTGTGTCAACATAACTGTTTATTAGTTTTATTTTTATGGCATTGCTCTGTACTTTGCTAGTGCCTGCTTTTTTTGCTTTTACACTGTCAAATGAAAAAGTAAAAACAGTAGTAAATGCCAGCAAAAATATTATTAGTCCTGTAATTTTTTTCATTTTCGTGCCTCCAGTTCAGATATAATGTTTATGACAAATTCTTCGTCTGCATCTGCTCCCTGTACCTCAACTGTGTGACAATATTTGTCATCAGTGTACATGGCAGTTATATTTTCAGCTCCAAAAGATATCAAAACTTCTTTGGCACCTACTGTTACAGTTTTCGTTTTTTCAGCTTTTGCTTTAATCTTGGCTGTGTCACTTACCAAACTTTCCGTATAACTAATCGTTCCACTGTCACTTACAAAATGTTGAACCGACAATTCTTCTGAAAAATACTCGCTTTCTTTTTTGTAACCGTCAGGGGTGCTACTTATCATCATTCTGCTTCCTTTTGCAACCTTACTATTATCATTTTCAGTTTGTGCAAAGTCCACATTGATAAAATTTTCAGTTTGTGTAACTACCATCTGCCACAAATTTATGTCAAAAGCTTTTACAAAAGTAACATTGACAGCAACTAAACATAAAACGAAAGTTACAATTTTTGAACAATATCTTGTACACCTTTCCATTATCATGTTTCCGCCAAACTTCTTCTGCGCCCTATTTATTCTTCTTATTTTCTTTTCAAATCTATAAGAAAAATTGTGCGTATTGATAATGTCAGGAATTTGCTCCATTGTCTCCTGATTATGTAAAACAAGTGCCTGTTTCAATACGTCATCATTTAGTTTCACTTTCATTCCTCCTCCAACATAGACTCCAACAATTTTCTTCCTTTAAAAAGTTGTTGCCTTACATTTGTTTCACTTAAACCTGTGATTTCAGCTATTTCTTTTCCCGAATATCCCATCACATACTTAAGTGTTAATAAAGACGAGTATTTGTACGGCATTTTCTCAATGGCAAATTTAACAACATTAACCATTTTCGCCTCTGAAACTCTCACTTTTTCCAGTTCAATGTCTGTGTCCTCATCTCTCTTTTTTCGTTTGTTGTATATTTTCATAGCTTCTCTTTTTGTAATTAACACCACAAAATTTTTCGTTTCACTGCTATATGTATCAGAAATTTTCGCTATGTTTTTTGCCACACGAAGAAACGCTTCCTGAACTGCATCTTCCGCATCTCTTTCATTTTGCAAAATTTCATAAGCTATGTAATATAGCAAATTTCTATACTTGTAATATACCTGTTCAAACTTGTCTTTTTGTTCTTCATCTACTAATGCTAAATATAGCGCTATCATTTATTCCTCCGTTTTTTGAAGCTTCTATACATAATAATCCTGCGTTTTTCTGAAATGTTATTTTTTCAAAAAATTTTTCCATTTTTTTCCATTTGTTTTTTTCCATTTGTTTTTTCGTTTTTTCACTGTTTTAAAAAAATTTTAGGGTGGTTGAATGCAAAACTAACTTCTGGTTTGCTTTTTCCTTTTTCGTTTTCCAGAACTACTTTCTGGTTTTGCTTTTTCTGTTTTCTTTTTATAGAACTAACTTTTGGTTTTGTTTTTTCATTTTTGTTATGCAAAACTTACTTCACTTAAATGTATTATAACAGAAAATGCCGACCACTAATGAAAGATTTGTAATCTTACATTTATGGTCGACATATAGAATTTTTTACAAATATTTTTTTACAAATAATTTTTTATGGCACTTAATCTTCGTAATTAATGTAATTTAAAGGATCTATTGGATTTCCATCTTTTGCGATTGCAAAATAAATGTTGTCCCCTTCCTTTGAATAGTATCTTGTTGGTTCATTAACATACGCAATTGTCTGACCTGCTTCAACATAATCTCCTGCTGCGACTTCCGGATTAATAACCTGACCGTAAGTTGCAATGTAGCCGTTTCCGATCGCCTGATTTATGCAAATTCCCAATTCTTCATCTTCATCAAGAGTTGTCACAACCCCATCCGCTGCTGCTTTAATTGGCTCGCCTTTTTTGCTACCAATTACAATTCCCGGATTAGTTCTATATTCACCTAAAGTTGAAAAATACACTGTACTTTCCATATCATAAGGCATTACAATATTTCCCTGTACCGGCCACAACAACTGACTGTTTTTATTAAATTTCAGTTTTTTAATTTGAGCCGCAGCTTCAGATGACAAACCATACATGTATTCATCTTCTTTTACATTTGACTCTGTGTTGGCTTCAACTACCTGATTGTTTGCTACAATCTCGGTTTCACCTTCTGTACTTCCCCTATAAGTGCTATCATCAGCAACTCTGTCACCTTCAGTAGTTTCCTGAATTTTGTCCTGAGCTACCTTAACATTTTCCTCTGCCGTTGTCGCGTCATTGTTTGCTTCTCTTAAATTTACAACATTGTCCCTGCCTTTTTGACCAATGAAATATGTTCCACTTGCCACAGCCGTTAATGCTACAACACAAACAATAACTGCAGTTATAAATTTCTTATCCATACTTATCACCTCACTGATAGTATGACCTGTAAAATGAAAGTTATTCAAAAAATGAAAATTTTTTCAATTATCTACTATAGAACAGTCATAAAACTTTCGTAAAATTTCTTTCCAGTTTGCCCCTTCCTTCGCTAAATGATTCCCGAAGGATAAACTCATTCCAAAGCCATGACCTATGCCTTTTGTAGTAACTCTAATTCCCTTTTCGCACTCATCAATTTGCAAACTGGTTGATTGAAGCCCCAATGCCTTAGCAAATAAATCCCCACTTATTTTCGTATCACCAATTTTTGCCCATAATAAATAACCCTGTTCATCAACATTTTTACAGTTAATAATATTAAGAAGATCCTTTGAATCCATTTTGGAATAGTCAAACTTCTCTTTTTTATCCTTATATACCACTATCCCATTTTTGTTAAGAGTATCTATAAACTCTTTTACTGTAAAATATTTTATGCCTATATAATCGTTTTTCTGCAAATCACTTTTACACGCTACCTCCTTTAGATAACCATAGTCCTGCCCCAATATTTTTTCGCCACTTCTGGTATTGCCATTACTAGTCAAATGAAACAAAGGCAGAACAATTTTTCCGTTACTTTTTAAAACTTTCCCTCTCGTACTCTTCATTATGCTATCCCAGTAATGGAGATTTTCTTCCAGGCACCTGCTTTTACCAAGCCCTGTTAAATTATAAAAAAATCCTCTAGGAGTATTTGCTTTTTCGCCACAAAACTTTCTGTACCAAATTTCTTCCAACTTACAGTATGGAATATATGACAAACCCAGTTGTGTAGCCTCAATGCTTTGAGAATTTTTCATACAATAATATATATACGTTCTAATCACAACACTCTGTGCTTTTATTAACTCACTGGAAAACTCGCTTTTCTCCATCTGTGCCATTAAAACACATGGTATAAAGTCCTCTACATCCATTTTTATTGTATATCCGTCATTTTCAATTATAACAGTTCGTCCACTTTTGAATCTCTTGGTTGTTTCTTTATTCGCCATCTTCACTATTACTGTTATTATAACTGGAAATACAATCAAAAAAATCAAAATCCATTTATATTTTTTGACCATAATTTTTTAAAGTATTTTTTTATATTATATGATTTTTTAAAATATAAATTACAAAAAATTGCTACCCCATTATAACAATGAAATAGCAATTTTATCTTTAACTGCAAATTTGAATATTACCGACGCCCTTGCCTTTAACATCCCACATTACAGTGTAGCTTCGATATTTAATTTTGTCCGACCTTTATGTTGATTTAAGTATAACACAAAGATAGGTTTATTTTGTTTTGAAGGTTGTTAAGAAAATTAGTAATTAGCTTTCTTTTTTATTAATAATTCCCTATCTATTTCTTTCGATATATTTTATAGCCTTTATCAAATAACTCATCTATATTTTCCTGTCTCACAGATACTTTTCCTGTACCTCTGGTTGCATCAATAATAATAACCTTCTTTTTATCTTCACCTGCAAACTCTTTGAAAAACATAACATGATTTTTATTCAGTTCTCTTATATAATTATCCTGATTGCTTTTCATCTTTATACTACCTTCTATAAAATTTTATGTTAATTATATCTTTTTATCAATTTTATGTAAACAATTATAAAATTCTTCCATGTCCTACTCTACTTACCCTGTAATTACTGCATTATATTCCATCTAATGGTTCTCCCTAAATTTTGCAAATACCTCTGCAGCACTTCTTACATTACCTGCTTCTGCATCTGTGTAGCCTCTTTGTAACTTTTCGTGAATTTCTTCATCTGTCATTATTGCAGTATTTACTGATATCGGAATTTTAGGTAATATTACTATTTTCTCCATCTTCAAACACCTCCTATATATACATAAAGTAACGCTTTTGGTGTTATTTTACAATATTTAACAATTATATTCCTATATAAATCATTAGGAGGAAAAAACAGTGAAAACTAATAAATCACATGATATTAACGAATGTTTCTATTTATATTATAAACATAATCAAGGCAGAACTATTAAAGTTTTAGCAGAAGAGGTATCCTTAATCGAATCAACCGTTTACAGAAGAATAAAACATACGAAACAAATTATTGTAAATAATTATTCTGGAATGACTTTAAAAATTCCTTTAAGTCATTTAAACATTGCAAAACCTAATAATTTTATGCTTGCTACTAATTCTTTATATCTAACATCGCATAAAATATGTAATTTAACAATATATGATCCTTCCTATGGAGAAATAAAAATGTATGAAAAAATCTATTACGATAACTCAGTAATGAAATATAAGTTTTCTCAATACTCTTTATTTTATAAAATATTGGCAGATCTATTTGCAAGAATAGATTCTAACGATAATTCAAACTTTTAAGAAATTGATTCGTCGATTGAATTGATAAGTTGAGAGGTAACTGCCAAAGAGCCTAAAATAATGGCACTAAAGAAAAAAAGTCAAACAAAGTGGTACCATTTTAGTACCACTAAAAGAAAAGGAACTTAGGAAAATCCCCTAAGTTCCTTTATTTATAGGCTATTCGCCATTATATCGTATTATTCGATAATTGTAGCTACCTTACCTGAACCTACTGTTCTACCACCTTCACGGATAGCGAATCCAAGACCCTGTTCCATAGCGATTGGGTGAATAAGTTCAACTGTGATTTCTACGTTGTCACCAGGCATGCACATTTCTGTACCTTCTGGTAAGTTACAAACACCAGTTACGTCAGTTGTTCTGAAGTAGAACTGTGGTCTGTAGTTGTTGAAGAAAGGAGTATGACGTCCACCTTCATCCTTTGTTAAAACGTAAACCTGAGCAGTAAACTTCTTATGGCATGTTACTGTACCTGGCTTAGCAAGAACCTGACCTCTTTCGATCTGGTCTCTGTTGATACCTCTTAAAAGAGCACCAATGTTATCACCAGCCTGAGCTTCATCAAGAAGCTTTCTGAACATTTCGATACCTGTGATAACTGTCTTCTGTGTTTCTTCCTTAACACCGATGATTTCAACTTCATCGTTTAAGTGAAGTGTTCCTCTTTCTACTCTACCTGTAGCAACTGTACCACGACCTGTGATTGTGAATACG
>ERZ791852.1572-NODE-1572-length-13452-cov-5.218332_pt1 | contig 13452 bp, 18 predicted proteins | sample MGYA00510287_ERZ791852 | MGnify/ENA primary metagenome ERZ791852 (study PRJEB30046, sample SAMN00715257) | human gut metagenome | study: EMG produced TPA metagenomics assembly of the A metagenome-wide association study of gut microbiota in type 2... | reverse complement strand
ATTGTCAATCTTTTCTTCAAAACAGTTGACGTAGACATAATCATTGCCCAGTCCATGCATCTTTGTAAATTTCATCTGTTCTTCCTGCCTTTCTTTTTCTTGTGCTGCTGCGTCTGCCGGGACTTTCGGCGGTCTTTGCACGGGCGGCAGTACAGCGTGGTCAGCGTGTCGAACCGGCGGTACGCCCCGCCATCATGCCTTTTCTTGCTGTTGTTCATGTTCCTTCCGCTCCCTCCGCTCTCTGTTCCTCTTGATCAGATTATCCAGCTCTTCCCGGGCCTTTTTCTCTTTCAGCAGTTCGTCCAAGCGCCAGTACCCGTATGACTTGCCCGCTGCGTCCGCCTTGCGCACATCGGCGGTCAGTGGATCAGCGGGCGGGTTCTTATACTTGCGTACCCGTTCCGCAAATCGTTCTGCACAAACGGGGCACCGCCGGGCGGTGACATTATTTGAAAGGATCACCGCCCCGCAGTCAACGCAGGTCTTGATTATCACCGGTCCATTCCCCCCTTGTGGTTCTGGATGTAGCGCCGGATATCCTCCGCAAACTTTTTGCGCTTCCTGCGCTCTATCACTTCAAAGATGGTGTACATCGCCGCACACACCACGACGACCGCCACCGCCGCCGCGACCATCATCTGGCACGCTCCCGCTTCAACTGCTTTTCCAGCTCTAAGCGTTCGCACTCCCAGCGATACCGCCGGACGCGTTCCTCCAGCAGGTTCACCTTCTGTTCCAGCTTCGTGGTGTAGCTGATGCTGCACCAGCCCCATGTCAGCAGGGCAGCAATGGTGACGATCAGTGCGAACCATACAACCGGTTCCCGTGCGGCTGCCTGCGCGGCATCCACGCCATAGAACCACATGATAAAGTTCCTCATGCCGGTTCACTCTCCTTTCCGTCTTCCTGTGCCTGTGCGCCAGCCTTTGCCAGCTTCATGCCCTGAACCACGCCTGCGATATAGGTTGCTGCTTCCGGGTTCTCTGCCAGCAGTTCGGCCATTTCCTTACTCTGGCTCTTGTCCTTCTCGCTCATTCTTTCTCACGCTCCTTTGTTGTCCGCTCCTTCCTGCCGTGATATAATCAGGGCAGGAAAGGAGGTATTATAGATATGTGGGTCTACGATTCGCCCATCGGCCCACTGTACATCGTCCGCACGGATGATGGCCAATACGGATTTTTGTACGACGGCATTATCTGGGAAGCCTGTCCAACTCCGCAGATTGAAGCTGACAACGTGTACTGCCGTGCCACCGGCTGCGCCGCTGCTTCCAATTTGAAAGAGCTTCCTCACGACTTGTCGGAGTGGACGCACGTTTCCAGATAATCTTCCCGCGCCCGGTCGAGCACTTTCTCTGCGTCGTCCGGGCGAACTTTGTTTTTGCGGAACAGCCGCACGATGATTTGCGCCATTTCCTCACAGACTTTCTCCCGGTATTCAAGGTCAACGTCTGCAATGCGCGGATCGTATAATGTCGGGTACGCTTCCAGAAACGCTTCGCTGTCCAGCATGACCTCCATCATCTTCATAATGAGGTCGCGCTTCAACTTCGGTGTTCTGTTCAGCTCTTCTACAATGTGTTCAGGTTTCAGTGTCACGTCTGCTTCGCCCCCTTTCTGTTGCTCTCGTGTTGCCCATCTCCTCCCACCGTGGTACAATAGCCACAGAAAGGAGGTGTAAAAATGAGCCTGTCGTTAACTAAAAAGGCTATCCTTACCGGATACGCTCATTCCATTTCCCTTAAGGGATTTGAAACAAATCGCCTGTTTCTTGTCACCGCCGCTGGCATCATCAGCGGCATTCCCGTGTTTGATGAAAAAACAGACAATTTGAATGTTACCGTTGCACAGACGCTCAACTCTGCGGCTCTTGAAGCTGTTTCTAAGGCTGATAGCCCCGATGAAGAGCGTTCCGCTGGAAGCGGCGAGTTCATTCTGTTAAGGGATGCTCGGTTCGAAGCCACAACTCCCGTTGTGAACTTCCCCATTCTGACCGTGTTCTACGATCAGATCATTGCCGTGAGCCTTGGTACTGACCCCACCAATCGTTAAGCTCTCAGCCTTTTGCCGTCCTTGTACCGCTAATACAAGGGCGGCAATTTCTTTTGCGCTGCCAGTGATTACAATTTTCATCTCCTTCACCTCCTTTTGTTGAGTAGTTCAATTTATAGCCCCATTATAGTTTAATCATTTAATATTGTCAATAGGGTTTTTTCGCATTTTTGTTGAATGATTAAACTTTTCGTGCTATAATTGCCTTAAAGGAGGTGACAACATAGTGAAAAGCAGAATCCACGCTGTACGCGCACAGGCTGATTTAACCATGTCCGAATTTGCGAAGCGCATCGGTATGACCACTTCTTCTATCAGTCTGTTCGAGAGTGGCAAAGCCACCCCTTCCGATAGAACGGTTCTTTCTATCTGCCGTGAGTTCGGGGTCAATGAGCGTTGGCTCCGCACCGGCGAGGGCGAAATGTTTGAGCAGACCCGGGCAAGCGTGCTGGATCGGCTGTCCACGGAATACGATCTGAGCAGGGAGCAGCGTTCCGTAATTGAAGCGTTCCTTGATCTGGACCCGCAGGAACGTGACGTGATTCTGAAGTATGTGCATAACGTTTTTGACCGTTCCGCAGAATCCGCAGCCCAGAGCACAGCAATACCCGATAAGGAAGCCCAGCGCATTGCCGAGAGCGACGAGTTCAAAGCCCTTCGGGAAAAGAACGAGCCGCCGGAGAGCGAATCGTGTACTACCGCCGGTTAGTTCTTCAACGTGCCGCTTCTGAGTGGCTGAAGAATCACCAGTAAATCCGCGCAAAAAGAAAAAGCCCACCGGGGGACAGGCCCGGTAGGCTTTTTCGTGTATGCAAATTATTCTATGGAGGTATTATCTTATGAGAAAAATTTCTGTCTTTGCTGTTTCCTGTGCCGCCGTTCTCCTTCTTTCCGCTTGTGGCAGTTCTTCCAGTTCCGTGCCTGCATCTAGCGGCGCTTCGTCTGCTGTGTCCAGTTCTTCGGAACCGGTTTCTTCCGTTTCCGTTTCATCTTCTGCATCGGTCGATGATGCGTTTTCCGATTTTGAAGCCGCGCTTTCTGAGAACGGTATTGCTTATACGGAAAAGGTTCGTATGGCTGCTGAACTTATCGGCGGCGTAAACGGCTACAAATACAAAACACCCGATTATAACATTGAGGTGTATACTTTTGATCCGTCGTCTGACGCTTATCTGACTGCCGAAAAGGACGGCACCGTTATCATGGAAGGCTTTGGCTCATTCCCTGCTTATGCTCACAAAGGCATGGTTCTCATGCAGACCGACAACCTTCCCCAGGAAGTAATTGACCTGTTCAACGCCATGTAAAGGCAAAGCCCCGTCTTTCTCTGTCGAAAAAGGCGGGGCTTTGATGAATGAGTTCTGCTTTTTAATGCAACTCCACTTCTATAAATAGTTGAAAACTATGATATTTTGGAATGAGTTTAACTTTTTTTCATCTCAAATAGTTACTTTCGTCTCAAATCCGTGACTGATTAGACGAAAGTTTTTACCGCTTGAAAGGTGGTATAGTATGCCAAAGAAAAATCCATCCGGCGGCAATCGGCTTGTTGCCTACTACCGCTACAGCGGCGGCAGTCATCAAACGGAGCAGTCCATTGAGGGCCAGCGCCGGGACTGCGAAACTTACGCCCGTATCCATGGCATGGTCATCCTGCATGAATATATTGACCGGCATATCTCCGGCAAGACGGACGACCGCCCGGAGTTTCAGCAGATGATCGCCGATGCCGGGAAAGGGATGTTCGACTATGTGATCTGCTGGAAAACAGACCGCATCGCCCGCTCCCGGTATGACAGCATCGTCTATAAAAAGAAGCTCCGCGACAACGGCGTGGAGCTGCTCTATGCCGCAGAAGCCAACGTTGAAGGTTCCGGCGGTATCATTGTAGAGGGCTTGATGGAAGCCCTTGCCGAATACTACTCTGCCGAACTGGCCGAGAAGGTGCGGCGCGGTATGCGGGAAAGTGCCTTGAAGGGCAAGGCTATTGGCAGTTCCCGCCCCCTTGGCCTTACCGTTGACAAGGACAAGAAGTATATCATCGACCCTGCCGGGGCTGCCGCCGTGCGGTATATCTTTGAGCAGTACGCCGCCGGGGCTGCGTCCTCTGCTATCGTTGCGCACCTGAACGAGCAGGGCTTGTGCACCAGCCGGGGCAACCCGTTCAATAAATCCAGCGTGGTGCGTATCATCCAAAACGAGGTTTATCGGGGCGTGTATGTCAGCCCCAAGTTTGACGTGCGCATTGAGGGCGCAGTACCGGCCATTATTGACGACGATTTATGGGAGAGGGCACAGAAGATGTTCATTCGTAACCGCCAGAGCCGTTCCCCGCGCAATGACCGCGCAGACTACATCCTGTCCGGCAAGCTGTTTTGCGGCGAGTGCGGCACTGCCATGAAGGGTGTGTCCGGCCACAGCAGCAACGGCGAGGTGTACTTCTACTACAACTGCCCGTGCAAGGACTGCCACCGCCGGAACATCCCGAAGGACGAGCTGGAAGGTCTGGTGATCCGCACCGTCTGTAACGACGTGTTGCAGCCGGACGTGATGGATCGCATTGCAGACAGCGTAATCGCAGCCCAGACCGCCGAACTGAACCAGCCCAACCCGGAGAAGGAAGCATTGCAGCACGAGCTTGCCGACGTGCAGCGCAAGGCAAAGAATCTGCTGGCCGCTTTGGAGAACGGCACCGCCGGGGCTATGCTGACCAACCGCCTTGCCGAACTGGAACAGCAGGCAGACACGCTGTCCTATCAGCTGTCGTCGCTGGAATCTGAGCCGAAGTTCCCGGTCTTCTCCAAGGAAGAAGTTCTGTACCTGCTGGAACAGTTCCTCATTGCCCCCAGCGAGAAAACCAAGGCATACCGCCGCCGCCTGATCGATACCTTTGTCAGCAAGATTGAGGTGAGCAACACGGAACTGACCATCTATTTCAACATTGCCGAGGAAGATTGTGGAAAAATGAAAAAAGCTTCTCAGTCGAACCAGCCCGAAGGCTGTTCGACTGAGAAGCAAATGGTCCGAGTGGCGAGAATCGAACTCACGGCCTCTTGAACCCCATTCAAGCGCGCTACCAAAACTGCGCTACACCCGGATATCTGTTTGCTTTTGTCGCTCACAGCTTGATTAGTATACCCGACTTTTCCCGTTTTGTCAAGCGCTTTTTCCAAATTTCTGATGCAGTTTTTACATTTTACTGTCCCGGCTTTTGCCCGCCAAAAGGATGCGCGAAAGAGCGTTATTTTCAAAAATCGCGATACACATCTTCCTCATCGTCCTCATGGATGGGGGTGGTGTCGTCCGGCGGTGCGCCAAACTCCACCGTGGCAAAGGCCAGCGCGAATACGCTGTCTGCCCCGGCGTGAAGCAGTGCCTGCGCGCAGGCGGCAGCTGTTGTGCCGGTGGTGATGACGTCATCCACCAACAGGATGCGCTTGCCCTCCAGCTGCTGCGGCTGTGCCGCCCGGAAAGCACCTGCCACGTTGGCTATGCGCTGTTCCAGCGGCAGACCGGCCTGATGCCGTTTGGCGCGGGTGCGCTCCAGTGCCTGCGGTGCCAGCGGCACCTCCATAGCCTTGGCCAGCGGCAGCGCCATCAATTCCGGCACATTGTAGCCGCGCCTTTTACCGGAGGCCGGCACCGGTACGATCAGGTCGTACCCGATGGCCGCCCACGGCACCGGCTGCGGGAGCAGCTCGCCGTACTGCACGGTCAGTTCACCGCCAAAGGCCAGCTGTACCAGACGGTTGCCCATCTCCACAGCCCGCCACGGCTTGCCCTGATACTTTGTGTTCAGGATGCCGCGCCGCACACAGCCGCTGTAGCGGTAGGGCGCAGCTGCACCGGCCAGATTGCTGATATAGTGCTGCGCCGGGTCCAGCCGGATACCCGGCTTGCGGCGCAGCGCTTCCAGCTGCTCTGCACAGTCCGGGCAATCCCGTACATCTCCCAGCACCCGGCCGCAGAAGGGGCACTCGCGTGGGTAGAGCAGCTGCCGTACCGCCCGCAGCGCCCTGCGCCAGGGGTCATAGTAGTCCATCAGTCCTTTTTGACTGCCACGATCACCCGCACGCGCTTGCCTGCTGCGCAGCCAAAGTTATCGTACCAGCCGGTCAGGTAGTAGCCCTCGGAGTTCACCTCGGAAAGCTTGGTGGCATAATACTGACCCTTGTACCACAGGTACACCTGCATATCGTCAGCCGTCTCGTAGCGGGTGCCGTTGCTCATCACCGATGCTGCGCCCACCTTGTCGATCTTCATGGGCATCAGCTGGATCATGGCCTTTACCGTGCCGTTCACATTCTGCCGCACTGCCAGACCGCCCGCCAGCACCGGGTACTTGATGGAGGTGGAAAAGCTGGCCTGACTGCCGTTGACGTAGCAGATGTAAGTAGCGCCGCCGCCCACAAAGTTGAGGATGGTGCTCATGGGCTGGCCCGTGATGTTGGCCAGCTGCTTGAGACCAATACTCAGCAGCGAGCCGGAGCTGCTGGTGATGCGATTCCAGACTGTGCTCAGCAGCGAACCGTCAATGACGCCCCACAAGATCTCGCTGGTGGTGGGCACCAGCACACTGCGCAGATCATCCACCACCGTGGTGGTGGTGGTGGTGCCGCCGGTAGAGCCGGAGCCGGAAGAGCTACCCCCGGTGGAGCCGCTGCCGGAGCCGGAAGAACTGTTCCCAGAAGAGCTGCTCCCTGAACCGGAGGAGCCGCTGCCGGTCAGAGTGCCCAGAATGGAGCTGGCGTTGACAGCCAGATTCTTCACATCATCCAGCACACCGTATTTCCACAGGTCGCCGGTAACGTCGTTCAAAATCAGTCGGTCGATCTGCCCCTGCTCATTCAGCGTATAGTAACGCACGGTCCGGGCATTCAGCTTTGTCCCCGCTATTCGGCTGGGACGAACCGTCCCAGCCAACCCCTCCGATGTCGTTTCCAAGATTTGTACGTCATCGGCCAGAGCATAGTCTCCCAGCGCGGTGGCGGTGTCGTTGATGGTGCCGCTGACCGATTTGGACTCGATAGCGGTCACCTGTTCCCCTTCGGGGGTCACGCTGATCTCCACCAGCCAGCCGGTGGGGTAGTTCAGGCTTTTGTCGATGTTCACGGTGCGGATGATGCCGTCGGTGCACATTACCGAGATCTTTTGCAGCACGTCTGCACCGTTATCCTCCACAAGGCTGCGGGTGGCGGTCTGCACCACGCCGTAGAACACGCTGTCGGCTTCCTCGCCGGTGATCACATCGGCCACCTCGTTGTCCATGCCCAGCAGCAGGGTGACCACTTCGCCCACGCCGCCGCCGTTCAGGGAGGAGATCTTGGACGCCACGGCAGAGCTGCCCAGCGTGTAATTGCTGCCCGCCACGGTCAGTGCGGTAGGTGCGCTGGCGCTGGGCGATACCGCCGTAATGCGGCCTGCGGCGCGGCGGGTGTAGATCCACACCGTCTGCAGGCTTTCGCTGTAATAGTACACGTCGTACTTGTTCAGCTCTGCCGAGGCAGAGGTCTTATCGTTGCGGTAAACGCTCACCGGCGTAAAGGGCAGCTGAGTGCCCTCTGCGGCCACAAAGGGGCCCTTGCGGCTCTTGAGCAGCACCGAGGAGGTATCCACCTGACCGTTGGACACCGTAAAGCCCAGCGAGCTGCCGTAGGCGCTGCCGCTGGCGGTGTTGGCGCGCAGGGCGTTGTACAGCAGCAGGGTGCACTGCTCGTAGGTCATGGCCTGTCCCTGCGTGCAGGTCAGCTGGTCCCGCAGACCGATCTGCTGCGCCTTGTTCAGCTGTGCCTGCGGGAAGGAGCCGGTCAGGTCGGTGGTCTTATAGCTCAGCATCTTCAGCACCGCAGCACAGGCTTCCTCCAGCGTGACGGTGTCGTCCGGGCGGAAGGAGCCGTCGGTGTAGCCGTTCATCCAGCCCTGCTGTACCGCAATGCGGATATAGGGTGCCCACTGGGAGGTGCCGGGCACATCCCGGTACAAAGTGCCCACCGTGCCCTGTGCGCCTACGCTTTCCCGGTAGGTGGAAAAGGACACCAGCATTTTGGCAAAAGCGCCGCGGGTAATGTTGGCGCTAAGTTCCTGACCGGTGGGCACAGCGCCCAGAGTAATAGCCGTCTGCAGGGCTGTGTTGTTGATGCTGGCCGCCGAGACCGGCAGCACCAGCACCGACACCGCAATGCTGACCGCCAGCAGAAATGCGAGAATCCGTTTTTTCATTGGTCGTACCTCTTGTTCTTTGTTTATCACGCCGCCGCGATCAATCGTAGCGCAATGCTTCAATGGGGTTCAGCCGGGCTGCGCGCCGCGCCGGCAGATAGCCGAACAGCACGCCGATGCCCACCGAGATGCCAAAGGCCACCACAATGGAGTTGAATGAGGGGCTTACCGTAACGGTGGTATCGGTCATAAACATGGGCAGCACCCGGTTGGCCGCCATGGACACCGCATAGCCCAGCGCAATGCCCAAAACGCCGCCCAGCGCCGAGGTAGTGGCTGCTTCCACCACGAACTGTGCCAGAATGGTGCGTTCCTTTGCGCCCAGTGCCTTGCGGATGCCGATCTCGCGGGTGCGCTCGGTCACCGACACCAGCATGATATTCATAATGCCGATGCCGCCCACCAGCAGCGAGATGCTGGCAATGCCGGTAAGCACCACGATGACCATGTTGATCATCTTGTTCATTTCCTCCAACCACTCGCTGGCGCTGTACACATAGTAGCCGTTTTCGGTCTTGAGGATCGACATCAGTTCCTCTTCCATGGTGGTCTTGGCCTCGTTGGCAAAGTTTTCGTCGGTCATCACAGCCGTGTAGCAGTCCACCGAGCTCTGGCTGGAAAGCCGCATCACGGTGGTGTAGGGCAGGTAGACGCAGTCGTCATCGCTGCCCTGCTGCATAGTGGGGTCGCTGACCTTGGCAGACAGCACACCTACGACGCGGAACTTGTTGGCACCGATCTTGAGCGTCTGCCCCACACCGTTGCCGCCAAAGGCTACGCGGTTGAGGTAATCGCCGATGACGCAGACCTGCTTGTTGTCCTGCATATCCATGTACTGCAGGCCGCGCCCCTGAACGATCTGGTAATTCTTCATTTTGGTAAAGTTTTCGTCCACACCGCTCATGTTGGACCAGCGGTAGCTGGTGGTGCCGATCTTCAGCGTACCGCTGGCTTTGCCGCTGAGTTTGACCTGCGGCGACACCGCCTTGATCAGGTCGGAATGCCGCTGGCAGATATCGTACATCTCCTCCACCGACACGGTACGGGAGCCGTAGCCCCACACCTGAATGCTGAGGGTATTGGTGCCCAGTGCGGAAAAGCTGTCCCGCATGCTCTTGGTCATGCCGTTGCCCAGACCCACGATGACGATGACCGCCATCACGCCGATGATGATGCCCAGCATGGTCAGAAAGGTGCGCAGCTTGTTGCTCCACACGTTCTGGATAGCCTGCCGGAAGGTTTCAAAGATCATGCCTGTTCCTCCTTTTCCGGCGTTTCGGGCAGCAGAGTAGGCTGCACCATGGCCTCCGGTGCGTGGGAGTCGCCGTCATACACCACCTGACCGTCCTCCAGCCGGATGATGCGGTCGGCCTGCACGGCAATGGAGTTGTCATGGGTGATGAGCACCACCGTATGGCCCTGCCCATGCAGATCCTGCAGCATTCCCAGCACCTCGCGGCCGGTGTGGCTGTCCAGCGCGCCGGTGGGCTCATCAGCCAGAATGATCGCCGGGTTGCGCACCAGCGCCCGCGCGATGGATACGCGCTGCTGCTGGCCGCCCGAAAGCTGGTTGGGCTTGTTTTTCAGCTTATCGCCCAGCCCCACCTGCTCCAGCACCTCGCGGGCCCGGCGGTGGCGCTCGGCGCGGGGGATGCCCGCATAGACCAGCGGCACCTCCACGTTTTCCAGTAAGTTTAATTTGGGCAGAAGATTATACTGCTGGAAGATGAACCCCAGCATCTCGTTGCGGATGGAGGCCAACTCGTTCCGGCTCATCTTGCCCACATCCCGGCCGTTCAGCCGGTAGGTGCCCGCCGTGGGCACATCCAGGCAGCCGATGATGTTCATGCAGGTGGACTTGCCGGAGCCGGACTGGCCCACAATGGCAACAAACTCGCCTTTTTCTATTTTCATGGTGATGTGGTCGGCAGCTTTTACCGTGGTGTCGCCCATCTGGTAATACTTGCAGACCGCATCAAATTCGATCAGAGCACTCATTCCATCCTCCCATCAGAAGATCATCATGCCGCTGCCATCGTCATAGTAGCTGTCGCTGCTGACCGAGTTGGGATCGTAACCAATGGTGTCCCCCTCCTGGATGCCGCTGACGATCTGGGTGTAATCATCATCGCTGACACCGGTCTTGACGGCCACATAGACAAAGCCCTCGGGGGCCTCCATGGTGGCATCCGCCTTGGAGGCGCTGGGGGAATCCTGGGTCACCAGCGCATAGCCGCCCCGGACGATGGCCGCATTGGGCACGGTCAGGGCATTGGCGGCCTCGGCCACCACGATCTCGGCATTGGCGTTCATGCCGGGGCGCAGGCCGTCGGTCTCGTCAATGCGGATGGTCACCGGGTAGGTGGTGGTGCCGCCGTTGGAAGCGCCCTTCATGGAGACGCGGGTCACAGTGCCCACATAGTTCTTATCCTGCACGGCATCGGCCGTGATCTGCACCTTCTGGCCCACAGTCAGGGAGCTGATCTGCAGTTCGTCCACATTGATGACCATTTCGAGATAGCTCAGGTCATAGATGACGCAGAGGGTATCGCCGGATTTGACCGCGTCGCCCACCTTGGCATCCTTTTCAATGATGGTGCCGCTGATGGGAGAGGTGACGGTATAGTTGGCCATGGTATCCTGCAGGTTCTGCAGGGAGATCTCAGCGCTGCGCAGGGTCTCAGAGGCAGACTGGATGCTCTCGGTCAGGTCATCGCCGCTCAGCTCGATCAGGATATCGTCCTTGGCAACGGTCTGGCCCTCCTGCACATGGATGGAGGTCACAGTACCTGCGGCCTGTGCGGTCAGGGTACGCTCTGCCTGATAGCCAAAGGTGGCAGAGCCGATGGAGCTGATCCCGTTGATGGAGGCGGTAGCCGCCTGCGCGGTGGTCAGGCCGCCCGCGTTCTGCACGGCAATGGTCACGGTGCGGGTGAGCAGGTTGCCGGTGCTCAGTGCATCCGTTCCGGTCACACTGGTCACGGTGCCCTCCAACTGCTCAAAGGTGCCGTCCAGCGTTACCTGGGCGGTCTGGCCCACGCTGAAATTGGCGGCATCAGCGGCGGGGAATTCCAGCGTCAGCAGCATTTTGGAGCTGTCGCGGATGATGGCGACCTCCTGCCCGCTGGTCACCTCGTCGCCCTTGGCGACCTTCAGGGTGCTCACGGTGCCATCCACTTCGGCACGCACATACTGGCGGTCCACCACCTTGTCATAGCTGCGCTGTGCCTGCTGCATGGCGATCTCAGCCTTTTCAAAATTGGTGGAAGCGTCCGAGCTGTCCAGCGTGTAGAGGATGCTCCCCTCATCCAGCACGTCGCCCTCCTCAAACTCGCCGGTGAGCACCTTGCCCTCCACCAGAGATTTCACGGTGTAGGTGTTGGCAGGGTTCAGGGTGCCGGTGCCGCTCAGGGTATTGGAGACATCCCGCACTTCAGGGCTGGCTTCCAGATAGCTGGGGTCCACGGCTGTGGTGCTGGCGCTCTTGGGCTTGAGCAAAAACACACCGCCCGCGATCACCACACAAACCACCGGCACGAGCCATTTCCAGTTCTTCTGCAAAAACAGCACCGGGGCCTTGGCAGTCTGTGCCGCAGACGTTTCCGTGCCCGGGTTCTCCGCGCCGTCCTTCTTCTTGTTCCAGATCATCATGTTCCTCCTATCAGATTCAGGCCCGCCGGAAGGTGGCCTGCCAGATTCCTTTCCTATGTATAGGTGTAGTGTATCGCATTTTGCCCGGATACACAAGCGTCCAAATTTCGTTTGAACGCTTTTCAGCAAATTTTCACAGATTGTAAACCTTTGTGCAAATCGCAAGTTGACCTGCCTGCCGCTTTCTGGTTTAATCGGGACGTTGTTTGTACCAAATCAGAGGAGGATTTTTTACCATGAATCAGACCAGTAAGTTCTCGGTGCGCGATATCTGCTACGCGGGCCTGTTTGCCGCCGTCATCGCCGTGATGGCACAGATCTCCATCCCCATGCCGCTGGGTGTGCCCATGACCATGCAGACCTTCGCCATCACGCTGGCGGCTGTGGTGCTGGGCTCCAAGCTGTCCGCCATTGCCACGCTCGTTTATCTGCTGCTGGGCGCTGTGGGCGTGCCGGTGCTGGCCAACTTCTCCGGCGGCATCGATAAGTTTGTTGGCCCCACCGGCGGCTTCCTGATCTCCTTCCCCATCATGGCCTACATCATCGGCCTGGGCGTGGAGCACAGGAATGCCTTCAAGGGTGCTTTCCCCGTGGCGGTTGTCGTGGGCACTGTGGTCAATTATATCGTGGGTGTTATCCTGTTCGTGATCGTCGCCCACAGCACCGTGTCCGTGGCTGTTTCTGCCTGCGTTCTTCCCTTCATCCCCACCGCCATCATCAAGGCTGTGCTGGCCTGCGTGCTGGGCCTGAACATCCGGAAGCGGATCCCGGGGGTAAAAAAGGCATGAGCATCGTACTGCGCCCGCATCACCTGCTCTGCACCCAGGGCTACTCCGGCCATGGCTACAGCGAGGCCTTTGTGGAGCACATGAATGATATCGTCCACCAGTTGCGGGAGGTGCCCGGGACGAAGATCCAGCTCACCTTCTCCACCGACACCCTCTGCTCCTGCTGCCCCAACAAGCTGGGCACCGACCTGTGCGACACACAGGAAAAGGTCAAGCGGTACGACCGCAAGACTGTGGAGTATTTCGGGCTGGAGGAAAAGGAATACGACTACCAGGCCCTCATCCGGGAGATCGATGCCAAAGCCACCCCCGAGATGCTGGCCGATATCTGCCGGGACTGCTGCTGGTTCCCCATCAGCGCCTGCTGCAAGAATATCTGCGAAGGCAAATACGTGAAATAACATTTCCCCTATACAAGAGGCCGCCGTGCAGGAGATGATCTGAACTGCACCCCATTTGTTAGACAGTATGGTATACTGTTTAGGAAATGGGGTGTTTTTGTATGCCAAAGGGACAACGAAAGTACAACGGAGCTCAAAAGGTAGAAATCATCAAACAGCTTCACAATGAAAAATTAAGCTTTTATGAAGCGTCCAGCAAGTATGGAATTCCAAGACGTACGCTTCAAGATTGGGAGCGCATCTATCTGGAAGAAGGCGAAGAGGCACTTCTGGTAGAACGGCGAGGTCGAGCCTGTGCCGCCAGTGGGACGCAGAAAGGTCGGAAGCCAAAGCTGGATAAGC
>ERZ791852.1558-NODE-1558-length-13518-cov-5.800119_pt1 | contig 13518 bp, 10 predicted proteins | sample MGYA00510287_ERZ791852 | MGnify/ENA primary metagenome ERZ791852 (study PRJEB30046, sample SAMN00715257) | human gut metagenome | study: EMG produced TPA metagenomics assembly of the A metagenome-wide association study of gut microbiota in type 2... | reverse complement strand
GAATTCAGCAGATAATTATAAGGAGCGTTATAGTAACATCTGCATAAAAATAAAATCTATACTTTGTGCAACTGGTAGAAATGAGAAATATTTTTAAATGTTTATTGACAAATTTAGAGATTTGAATAATAATGTAATTACTTTAATAAAACATTTAATAAAAGATAATAAATAACTAGAGGTTCAAAGTACATTCAACAAACAAGGAGGAAAATATTATGTTACAGCAGGTTATGACAAATCCAGGAGAAATCATTTTCAGAGAGGTTCCCGTACCAGAGATTAAAGACAACCAGGTTTTGGTTAAGATTATGAATATTGGTATCTGTGGTTCTGATATCCATGTATATCACGGAAAACATCCTTTTACAAAATATCCGGTAACCCAGGGACATGAAGTATCAGGAGAAGTGGTAAAAACAGGTGATGCAGTAACAGAATTTCATGTGGGACAGAAAGTAACAATTGAACCACAGGTATATTGTGGACATTGTTATCCATGTCGTCACGGAAAATACAATCTTTGCGAAGAGCTGAAAGTAATGGGATTCCAGACAACAGGAACTGCATCCGAATATTTTGCAGTTGATGCATCAAAAGTAACACCGATACCGGAAGATATGTCTTATGAAGAGGGCGCAATGATTGAGCCTCTGGCAGTAGCTGTTCATGGTGTTAAACAGATGGGCGATGTAACAGGAATGAATATTGTGGTGATAGGAGCCGGTCCGATCGGAAATCTGGTAGCGCAGTCTGCAAAAGGGATGGGAGCAGCTAAAGTTATGATCACAGATGTCAGTGATCTTCGTCTGGAAAAAGCAAAAGAGTGTGGAATTGACGTATGTGTCAATACAATGAATAAAAATTTCGGGGAAGCAATGGTAGAAGCCTTTGGACCGGATAAGGCAGATGTTATCTATGACTGTGCAGGAAATAACATTACAATGGGACAGGCAATCAAATATGCAAGAAAAGGAAGCGTGATTGTGCTGGTTGCAGTTTTTGCAGGAATGGCTGAGATCGATCTGGCAGTTGCAAATGATCATGAGCTTGATATCAAGAGCACAATGATGTACAGACATGATGATTATGTAGACGGAATCAGACTGGTGAATGAAGGAAAAGTGCATTTAAGACCGCTGATCTCTAAGACATTTGCATTTAAAGATTATCTGAAAGCATACCAGTACATTGACGATAACCGTGAGACTACAATGAAAGTGATTATCAATGTGCAGGAAAAATAAAATACCCTGCTGATCATACATAAGCATTATGTAAGACAAAGATATAATAAAAAAGACTGCTGTAGAGAAGACATGAGTAAACGGAAAGACGGAGGATGGCAGCAGGCAGGAGGAATTATGGAGAGTAAAAACGAAAATGTAAAAGTTCCGTTGATCAGTAAAATCGCATATGGATTTGGCGATGTAGGATGTAATTTCAGCTGGATGTTCGTCAGTAATTTTCTCATGATTTTTTACACAGACGTATTTGGAATCAGTATGGCAGCAGTCTCTGCCCTGATGCTGTTTTCAAGATTTTGGGATGCAATCAATGATCCGATCGTGGGCGGACTGACAGATAAAACCAAAACGAAATGGGGACGTTATCGTCCATGGCTTCTCATTGCAGCTCCGATCACGGCCGTGCTTCTGATTATGACATTCTGGGCACATCCGGACTGGTCGGACAGATCAAAGGTTATCTATATGGTAATTACATACTGTCTGCTGGTACTTGGATATACCTGTGTAAATATCCCGTATGGCACCCTTTGTGGAGCAATGACACAGGATATCGATGAACGTGCAAAGATTAATACATCACGTTCAGTATCTGCAATGGTTGCAATTGGAATTATCAATATCATTACAGTTCCACTGATTGGAAAACTTGGCAGTCAAAGTGCCAAAACCGGATACTTACTGGTAGCAATCATATACGGATGTATTTTTGCAGCCTGTCATTTCTTCTGTTTCGCAAAAACAAAAGAGCAGGTGATTATGCCGGAAAAAGAAAAAATATCCATAAAAGTGCAGTTAAGAGCGGTGATGCAGAACCGCCCATATATTCTGGCATTAATCGGACAGGTGTTATTCGGATTTACACTTTATGGAAGAAATGCAGATGTTTTATACTATTTCACTTATGTAGAGGGAAATGCATCCTACTATACTACATATTCCATGTGCATTATCATTCCATCCATTATCGGTGCTGCATGTTTCCAGCCTGTATTCCGCAAACTGAACAATAAAGGAAGAACTGCATCCATTTTTGCTCTCCTCACTGGAATTTCCATGCTCTGTATGTTCTTCTTTAATGTAAAAGAAACACCGGCAGCGTTCTATACACTTGCAGGAATTACACAGTTCTTTTTCTCTGGATTTAACACTGCAATTTATGCGATCATTCCTGACTGCGTAGAATACGGAGAGTGGAAAACAGGATTAAGAAATGATGGTTTTCAATATGCATTTGTGTCACTGGGAAATAAAATTGGCATGGCAATAGGAACTGCGCTACTTGCAGCACTTCTTGGAAAATATGGATATGTGGCAAATCAGGTACAGAATCCGGCTGTCCTCAGTATTATGAGACATTCCTTTACTACAATTCCGGGAGTTTTATGGATAGTGACAGCAATTGTACTGTTTTTCTATCGCCTGAATAAAAAACGTTACAATGAAATTGTGGAAGATCTGAAAAAAAAACGGGTAAAATAAAGAGTGTCGTGAAGTGAATTGCGAATATCAACAGAGTCTCCTTGAGCAGCATTAAAAAATCTGCTTAAGGAGATTTTTATGTCTGGAGTTTTTGTGGTTGCATTTTTGTTTTATATGGGTATAATGGTGAGATAAGTCTGCAGATGAAAGGAAGACAATGCTGACAATATAACGAAGGAGCGAAGTATTATGCTGAAAAGATTCACCAGATATGTAACCCAGAGTGTTGCCGGAATGATCGGGATTTCAGTTTATGTTCTGGCAGATACTTTCTTTATATCTGTATATTCCGGTGCTGACGGACTGGCAGTTCTCAATTTGATCCTGCCGGTTTATGGACTGATCTATGCGATTGGGGCTATGATCGGGATTGGTTCCGCTACCAGGTATGCCATAAGCAGGGCAAAAGGAAAAAATACAGAACATTATTTCGTACAGTCAGTAACCTGGAGCATACTGGCTGCAGTTCCATTTATGCTGATCGGAATTTTTATTCCGGACAAAGCATTGGCTTTGCTGGGTGCAGATGCCGGACTGATCGGACTTGGACGAAACTATGTGAGAATTATTCTGATCGCAACACCATTCTTCATGTCAAATTATACATTTACTGCATTTGCCAGAAATGATGGAGCGCCTTCTATTGCAATGATCGGTTCCATCAGTGGAAGTATTTTTAACATTATATTTGATTATATATTCATGTTTCCTGTCGGTCTGGGATTTTCCGGAGCAGGACTGGCTACTGCAATCTGTCCGATCGTAACAATGAGCGTCTGTACCATACACTACAGAAGCAGCAGAAACCATGTAGGATTCCATTGGAAAAAACCGTCATTCAGACACCTGATTTCCTGCTGTCAGCTGGGAGTCTCCGCATTCGTCGGTGAACTGTCTTACGGTGTGATCGCCATTGTATTTAATTTTCTAATACTGGGAATCGCAGGAAATGTGGGTGTGGCAGCTTATGGAGTTGTGGCAAACCTTTCTATCGTGGCATTTGCAATTTTCAACGGTCTGGCTCAGGGAGCACAGCCCCTGATCAGTGAAAGCTACGGAAAAGGTCAGCCCACTCAGGTAAAAAAACTTCTGAAATGGAGCCTGCTCGTATGTCTTGCTGTAGAATCACTGATCCAATTGATCATCTGGACTTCAACCGACACGCTGATCAGCATTTTCAACAGTGAAAACAATATTCAGCTGCTGAATTATGCACATACAGGACTGCGTCTGTATTTCCTTGGATTTATAGTGGTAGGAATCAATGTTGTACTGGTGGCATATTTCTCAGCAGTGGATGAACCGAAAATCGCGATTGTCGGATCATTCCTGAGAGGAATTGTTGCCATTGTTATCTGCGCAGTTATACTTGCGAAATTATTTGGATTAAATGGAATCTGGATCTCTCTTCTTGCAGCGGAGACAGTTACGTTTCTGACGATTCTGTTTCTGGCATATAAAGACAGAAGAAAAAGAATGGCAGTTGTCTGAACTTATAGCAAGTAAAGCAGAGAGCGGGATTTGGTTAAAATTTAGGAATTGTCCGGATAAAATCAGGCTGTTCAATATCAAGCAGTCTGATTTTCCGCTCAATCCCTCCGGCATAACCGGTAAGACTTCCGTCTGAACCTATAACTCTGTGGCAGGGAACGATCACAGAAACCCGGTTATGTCCAACTGCACCGCCAACTGCCTGGGCAGACATGGTTTTCAGCCCACGTTTATCAGCTATTTTGCGGGCAATCTCTCCGTAAGTAACTGTCTGACCGTAAGGAATCTCCAGTAAAATATCCCACACTTCTCTCTGAAAATCTGTTCCGATCAGATGAAGCTTCGGCAGGAAATCAGGCTTTTGCCCGCTGAAATAAATATCCAGCCAGCGCAGAGCATCTTTTAAAATATGGTTTTCATTTTCTTCAAAAGAAAAATCCATGTGTCCTAGAAATTCTCCAAAATACTTCTGTCCCTCAAACCAGACTCCTGCAAGCCCCATATCATCAGCTGCCAGCAGCATTCTTCCAAGTGGAGACAGATAATAAGTTCTGTAAATCATAATATTCACCCTCATAGAAAAATAAGTGATAATAGATAGCACTTGGCTTCTTATTTGGTATAATTCATTATAAAATTTTCGCATGACAAAAGCAATAAAATCTCAGTTTATAAGTCTTGAGATTTTAACCGAATCAAATAAGTTACCTGATTCAACTGTGGAAAGAATTCTTGTATAAACTTCAAAACTGATGTAAGATAAGATTACTCAGTTTGGAGGTTTTATTTTTATGTTTAACGAAATAAAAGATTTCGCTGTGCCGGAACTGGATGTATATGCCAGAACATCTGAGGTGCAGCTTTTACGATATTATGAACCGGAACCGGGAATTTTTATTGCGGAGAGTCCGAAAGTAATTGAGCGAGCTCTGAAAGCAGGATATCAGCCAATCTCTTTTCTGGTGGAGCATAAAGACCTGGAAGGAGAGGCACAGGAAATCCTGAAACAATATCCGGATGTGCCGGTCTATACTGCGGAATATGAACTGTTGGTCAAGCTGACCGGGTTTGCTCTTACTCGGGGAATGCTCTGCGCAATGCGCAGAAATCCACTGCCATCTGTAGAGGAAATCTGCAGAAACGCCAGCCGAATAGCAGTTCTTGAAAATGTTGTAAACCCTACAAATATCGGAGCTATTTTTCGCTCAGCAGCAGCTCTCCATATGGATGCAGTACTTCTGACCGGCGGATGCAGTGACCCGCTTTACCGACGTGCAGCCAGAGTAAGCATGGGAACCGTATTCCAGATTCCCTGGACATACTTTAATAAAAAAAATGTATGGCCACAGGATGGAATGCAGATTCTGCAAAATCTGGGATTTAAAACAGCGGCAATGGCTCTGCGTGACGATTCCGTAGGAATTGATGACAAAGCACTCCGTTCAGAAGAAAAACTGGCAGTTATTCTCGGAACAGAAGGTGACGGCCTTGCATCACAGACCATCGCAGACTGCGATTATACAGTAAAGATACCAATGTCCCACGGAGTAGATTCGTTGAATGTAGCTGCGGCAAGTGCAGTGGCATTCTGGGAACTGGGACACAGATAAAGCTCACAATTCCGGAACTGGAACAGGTAGCGGAGGCAAACGGATGGGTGGATGTGTGTAAAGAAACAGAAAACTGATTGTTCATGGTAACACCCATGCATTACATTTATATGAAAGAATCGGTTTTACCAGACTTGGCGTGATTCCCCAGGGATTCAGAATGCCGGATGGACATTATGAAGATATTATTCCGCATTATTATGTGCTGTAGAACATAAAAGATTTTACTGCACTGGAACTTTTATAGTTAGGGTAAACGTAAAATATCTGTCAGGAAAGCAGGTGCGTGAAATGGGTGTGTATTTAAATCCCGGCAATGATAAATTTTATAAAGCAATCAATTCTGAGATTTATGTGGACAAAACAGAACTGATACAATATACCAATCGTGTTTTTAACACCATGCAGCAAAATGTCTGTGTAAGCAGACCAAGACGTTTCGGAAAGTCTATGACTGCAAATATGCTGGCTGCATATTACAGCAGAGGATGTCAGTCTGAAAAATTATTTGACGGACTTAAGATAAAAGAAGATTCATCTTTTTCAAAATATCTGAACAAATACAATGTTTTCTTTATAAATATGCAGGAATTCCTAAGCCGCAGTAAGACAGTAGAGAAAATGGTCCTGCGATTAAACCGGATTCTGATGCGTGACCTGAAACAGGAATATCCTGATGTGGACTATTTTGATGAAGAAGATCTTGCTGAAAGTATGCAGGATGTATATCAGCAGACAGGATGTCCGTTTGTGATTATTATAGATGAGTGGGATTGTATTTTCAGAGAATACAAGTCAGATAAAGAAGCACAGGAGCAGTATCTTGATTTTCTGCGGGATTTTCTTAAGGATAAATCTTATATTCATCTTGCTTATATGACAGGAATCCTGCCGGTAAAGAAATATGGAACACATTCTGCCCTAAATATGTTTGATGAATTTTCTATGATTTATGCAGGACCTCTGGCGAAGTTTGTGGGTTTTACAGAGACAGAAGTCAGAGAATTATGTGAGAAATATCATATGGATATGAGGGAAATCAGAGAATGGTATGACGGGTACAGGTTTGAAAACTGTGAGCCGGTTTATAATCCAAGGTCTGTGGTAAACGGCATGCTCTTTGGTTCTATCAGAAACTACTGGAATATGACAGAATCTTTTGAAGCACTGCAGACTTATATAGATATGAATTTTGAGGGGTTAAAGGATGATATTCTCAGTATGCTGGCAGGAGAGCATATTCCTGTTAATACCGGAAATTTTACAAATGATATGACGACATTCCGGGATGAGAATGATGTTTTGACCTTATTGATTCATCTGGGATATCTGACATATGATTCTACAGAACATTGTGTGTATATTCCTAATAATGAAATCCGGAATGAGTATGCAAATGCTGTTTCTGTATCAGACTGGGGTGAAGTGTCAAAAGCTTTAAAAAATTCGGCAGATGTCCTGAATGCAATCTGGAATCAGAATGAGCAGATGGTTGCACAGGGAATCCAAAGAGCACACTTTGAGACCTCGCATCTTCAGTATAATGATGAAAATGCATTAAGTTATACTATTTCACTGGCTCTGTATGCGGCTAGAAACTATTATAGCGTATATCGTGAACTGCCAACAGGAAAGGGATTTGCGGATATGGTCTTTATTCCGAGAAAAAAATTTCCTGATAAACCTGCTCTGGTAGTGGAATTAAAATGGGATAAAAGTGCCAAAGGAGCTATTTCTCAGATTAAACAGAAGCAATATTGTAAAAGTCTGGAGGAATATGCAGGAAATATTCTTTTGGCAGGGATTAACTATTCCAAAAAGGATAAAGAGCATCAGTGCATCATTGAGAAGATAGTGAAATGATAACATTATATATGATTTGCTGTAAATAGATGAAAAATATCAGAGAGTGTGTAGATTGGAAAATTTCTACACACTCTCTGAGGTATTTATGATATAAAGTTAAATGATATAGGTTATTCGAAACGAGGAATTGTAATAACTTCTCCGTCTTTCATAGCAGATTCATGTGCACAGATTCCTGTACCTGTCCAGTAAGCACCCATGATGTCGTCAATAGCAGGTTTACGTTCTTCCAGAATGGAACGAATGAATTCATGTACAAGGTGTGGATGGGAACCACCGTGACCCCCACCCTGGGTAAAGGAGAGATGGGTGTTCTCATTGTTATATACTGTGTTGGTGGTGAAGGATGCGATTTCCTTCGGAAGAAGGTGTGCATAATCCGGGATCTGGATTCTTTTTTCCACAATCTCTGATCCACGACTGGATTTTTCGCTGTCTTCATCCAGAATGTCCACTTTCTCCAGTTCTCCTGTACGGGTAAAGAGAACAGGATCTTCATCACCAAGCTGCTGCCATTCGAAGCTCTCGTTTTCACCGTATACTCGGAAGCATTCGGAATAGCTTCTGGCTACACCGTAGAGGAAACGTTCCATTTCAATAGTTACATCGCTATCCTGAAGAGAAATAAATGCGGATTCGAATGCAAACGGGCAGCCGTATTTGTCAGCCAGTTCTTTGCGGATTTTTCCGGAACCTCTTGCGTAAACCTTGTCTGGAAGATGGCCTGCGAGCATCAGACAAGGAGCAACGGCGTGTGTTGGGTGCATCAGTGGTGGGAAACCTTCCCAGTATTCCGGCCATCCTTCCATATCCTGGTAATGTGCACAGGTCATGTACTGGAGGCGTCCAAGTTCGCCCTTCTTATAAAGCTCCTGGATATAGAGGAACTCTCTCTGGAAAATCGTTGTTTCCATAAACATATAATTTTTGCCGGAGGCCTTGCGGGCTGCAATGATGTCATTTAATTCCTGGATGCTCATTCCCATAGGAATGGTACAGCCGCAATGTTTACCTGCGTTTAAGACACGTACAGAAAAGGGAGCATGGGTTGCAGGCGGTGTTACCAGGTGGACTGCATCAATTTCAGGAATATCCAGTACATCCTGCAGATCTGTGAAACAGCGTTCATCCGGAATGCTGTATCGTTCTTTTGCAATATTCAGAAGTTTCTCATTTTTATCTACGACATACACCTTATCAATATCAGGATGTTTACAGTAGATAGCAACGAATTCAAGCCCGAAGCTTAAGCCTACTAAAGCAACATTCAGTTTTTTCATGATGGAAAACCCTCCTTAAAAAATTAATATAGAAAAAATCATCAGGATGTCAGGAATCCTGCATCTGTTTTGTATGTCTGTGATTATACGTGATGAAAAAAGAAAAGAGAATAAAGATAATTTAGATGTTTGGATAAAAAAAGATAAAAATAATACCAATTCCGATTAACCTTACTTTTTTTTAGAAAAGATGGAAAAAGAAAGAATAATATCGTTATTCAAAAATCAGGGATTTCATGTTTTAATAAGTGCATAGCAGAACAATCGATTGGAAAGCAGATCAGAAATACAGAGATATAAGAGAGAAGATGAGAAGGAGGAACTATATAATGAAGAAAAGAGCATTAGCTGTTATGTTGGCAGGAGTTATGGTTTTAGGCGCACAGACAGGTGTGTGGGCTGCATCCGATACTTCAGATCAAAAAGAAGGGGAACTGACACTTCTGATGGTGAATCAGTGGATTGATGAAACTGATGCAAAAGGGAAAGAGCTTAGAAAAGTGATTAAACAATATGAAGAAGAAAATCCGGGAGTTGAAATTACATTGCAGGGAGCTTCCCAACAGGATATAAAGGAGTCTTTTCAGACAGCAGCTCTAGCAGGAGGCGGAGCAGATATTGTAATTATGGATAACTCTGGGCATGCCATTGATCTTGCTGCAATGGGGCTTCTGTATCCTCTAGAAGAGTTTACCACAGCCGATGAGCTCACTGCACAGTATCAGGAAGGACCACTTAATTCTGGTAAATTTGAAGGAAAATATTATTCCGTACCATGGTATATGGACTGTACAGGCCTTTATTATAATAAAGAACGCTTGGATGAGCTGGGAATTGATGTCCCTGCAACATGGGAAGAGCTTTCGGATGCAGTAGATAAAGCGAAAGAGGCAGGCTACGGTGGAATTATTACTTATCAGAGTGCATATGCGTTCTATTCATTCTTTTATCAGAATGAATGTCCGGTAATTGATACAAGCGGAGATGTTCCGAAAGTAGTGATTGACAATGAGGAGGGAAAAGAGGCTTGGAATTATATCTGTGATTTAATCTCTAAAGGTGGTCTGGTAGAGTCTTTTAAAGAAGCAACTACATGGGATAAAGTATATGAAAGCTTTGCAAATGGAGAAGCAACCTTCCTGTTGGGCGGAGACTGGTGCTCCAGCGAAGTAGAAAATATTAATCCGGATTTGGATTACGGCATTGCTCCGATGGTAAAAGGAAAAACAGAAGCAACTGTACTGGGAGGATGGACCTGGAATATTAATACCAACTGCAAAGATCCGGAACTTGCTTATGACCTGATTCAGTATCTGAATTCAGAAAAAGGAGATTCTCTTCTTGGCGTAGAAGGAAAGATTTCAGCACGTAAAGACTTCGACTATGACAAAGCACTGGAAGGAAATGACAAACTGAAAGTCTTTACAGAAGAATTTCCGTATACAGAAGCAAGACCTGCTGTTATCAATGAGAAATCCATCGATGAACTGATCACCAATGCCATCCTGGAAGTAGACTACGGACAGTCATCAGCTGAAGATGCGCTGACTTCTCTTACCCAGAAGCTCAATGAAAACATTGCATCTAATTATCAGTAAAAATATCCGGGAAACAAACATGAAATAATAACAGAGGCGCTGGCGTGAAATGGCGACAGCGCTTCTTCGTTGAGAAGGGAGGAAGATCATGTCCAAAATACGTAGAAAAGAAGGCCTGGAACTGAAAAAAAATCTTCCAGGATATCTTTTGATGGCACCAGCAGTAATTGCGGTACTGGCACTTTCTGTGTATCCTCTTTTCAGAGGTATTTATCTGAGTTTCTTAAATTATAACCTTGTACGCCCCAATGATCCTGCATTTAATACCTTTGCAGGTTTACAGAATTATATTGATATTTTTAAAGACAAAGTGTTCCTACAGTCTATTGGAAATACAGTGAAGTGGACGGTGGTGAATCTTGTGGTACAGCTTGTGGCAGCCATGTTTCTTGCACTTGCACTGAACCAGAAGCTGAAAGGAAGATCTGTATACAGAACTCTGATCCTGGTTCCATGGGCAGTTCCCCATGCCATAGCAGCTATGACCTTTACTTTTTTATACAATGCAAATGTAGGTATCATTAATATTCTGGCAGTGAAACTGGGAATGATTACAGAATCTGTATCCTGGCTTGGAAATGTGGGATCAGCGTTCTGGTGTGTGGTTCTGGTAGCAATATGGAAGGGAATTCCTTTTCAGATGATCTTTATTCTGGCAGCACTGCAGGGAATTTCCGGGGATGTGTATGAGAGTGCGGAAATAGATGGTGCCAGTCGTTGGCAGTGTTTTTGGAAAATCACACTTCCGATTATCAAAGAGCCTCTGGCTATTTCAACCATTTTGAACCTGATCGGTATTGTGTCCTGTTTTAACACCATCTGGCTGATGACCAAAGGTGGACCGCTGTACAGCACAGAGATTATTTATACCTATGCATACAGAAGAGCATTTATTGACCATAATTTCGGAACTGCAGCAGCTGCATCCGTGGTATTGTTTATATTTATGGCTGTTTTCTCTGGAGTTTACCTGAAGATGGTAAGTGAGAAAGAATAGGGAGGAGGAAACTATATGCATGCAAAACAACGAAATGAAGCTATAAGGCATGTGGTAGCCTATATATTTACAATAGTCATGGTTTTTCTTGCAGTGACTCCATTTATTTATGTGGTGCTGACTGCCCTGAAAACAAAGGAGCAGATCTACGACCCATCGCAGATCATACCAACTCATATCACATTTGATAATTTTAGACAGGTGTTGTTTCAGTCGAATTTCGTAAGATATTTTATGAACAGTATTTTTATTACACTGGTCACAGCACTGATTTGTATGATATTATCAGTAATGGCAGCATATGGACTTACCAGATATAGAATCGTAGGTGCCGGGAAAATTAAGATGGCGGTTCTTATGACAAGAATGTTTCCGGGAATCCTGTTGTGTATTCCTTACTATATTATTATGAAACAGTTGAACCTGATTGACAGTTATATAGGACTGATTCTGATGTACTGCTCTTTTACCCTGCCTTTTGCCATATGGAATACCTGTGCATTTTTTATTTCCATCCCATGGGAGTTGGAGGAAGCTGCCAGGATTGATGGCTGTAGCAGGTTGAAATCTTTTTTCCATGTGATTATTCATGTGGCTAAGCCGGGACTTTTTGTTACAGCCTTGTTCTGTTTTATGACATCCTGGGATGAATATATGTATGCTTCTATTTTTATTAATACAACTTCAAAGAAAACCATTCAGGTCGGTATGCAGGATTTCATAGGACAGTATTCTGTAGACTGGGGACTGCTGATGTCAGCGGTGGTGATCAGCCTGATACCGATCCTGATCTTCTTTGCACTGGTACAGAAGAATCTGGTACAAGGACTTTCTGCCGGTGCAGTGAAAGGATAAATACAGGTCAGATGTAGAAAGAGGAAATTTGCGTATGAGTTTCAAACGTAAAAATCCGGGTAACCAGAGCATAAGGAGGCAGCTCACATTTTATATGGGATTTTTTGTGGTGCTGCCGCTGTGCCTGGCTTTGATGCTTCTGAATTTCTATCTTCAGAAGGTTACCACGGAAAATAAGATTAACAATGAAACAAATCTGCTGTCCCAGATCAGAGACAATGCGGATCAGATGATCGAGGTGACAAATTATGCCACCAGTATGCTGATGACAAACAAAAATACGCTGAAGAACCTGCGGACTTTAGAACAAGACGGGGATTCCTACGAGATTTATCAGGCGAAAAGAGAACTTTCCAATGATATTTCGAATGTAGAGAGCTCCGTCTTAAATGCCGTTAACGGAAAAGTAGCCATTCTTACGAAAACAGGATATGTGATTGGTTCCTACGCATTAAGCAGGACAGAGACAGATTATGAGAAAGAACAGTGGTATCAGGAGGTTCTGAAGAATGGAAGAAAGACGACCTACAGTACCGGCATCGGGGAAATTTTTCAGGAAATGACCATATATGACAACGTACAGAAATATCTCTATATGGGACGTGAGATCCTGGATTATTCCGGCAAAAATCTGGGAGTTATGCTGATCCGCCTGTCTGAGACGAACATCTGGGGAAAACTGGCAGCAAGCATGGTGACAGAGGAAGGCGGTGCCATTTATATCCTGGACAGAAACAATAATATACTGGTGGGATATAATGAGAAATATCAGAAACAGCTGAAAGAGCTGGGAGAACAAGAGTCTGTAAAAGAGAGTTCTGAGAAGGAGATCATTATCGGTAACCTGGAAGATGATTTTTACTATATAGCAGGTGAATTGGAAAATGCGTCCGATAAACTGGTCTATCTTGTGCCACGGGAAATTTTCCTGAAGGAAAACAGAAAGATTCTCCAGCATATTCTGGAAATGGTATTGTTGGTAATCGGATTCACGGTCTGTACTATGTTATATTTTTCCAGAAGGCTCGCCAGACCTCTGGTTGAAGTGGCACAGACTCTGGAAAAAGCTCCCAATGGAATGGCAGTTCTGGA
>ERZ791852.1554-NODE-1554-length-13552-cov-8.240276_pt1 | contig 13552 bp, 10 predicted proteins | sample MGYA00510287_ERZ791852 | MGnify/ENA primary metagenome ERZ791852 (study PRJEB30046, sample SAMN00715257) | human gut metagenome | study: EMG produced TPA metagenomics assembly of the A metagenome-wide association study of gut microbiota in type 2... | reverse complement strand
CGCGGTAGTGGTCGCTGCCGGTCACCTGCGCTGCCCAGTACAGCAGCGGCACGTTCAGCATGCAGTCAATGATATAGCGGTAGTTGCCGGGGTCATCCATGGTGCCCCATGCCTGCAAAAATTTTCCGCTGGGCTGGTAGCGGGTCAACAGCTGGTCGGCGGCGGCGATGGCGGCGTTTTTGCCGGTTTCGCTGCCCACCAGTTTCCACGCTGCCACGCAGGTGGGGCTGTACAGAAAGCCCATGTCGTGGTGGTCCACCTCCACCTTGCGGGCAATGCGGTCGGCAAAGCTGTCCACCTGAATCAGGGCAGCTGCCTTGAATTTTTCGTCCCCGGTGGCCTCGTAGGCCAGCCAGATCTCCCCCGGCCAGAAGCCGCAGGTCCACTGGTTGTTGGCACAGCCGGGGTAGATGCCGTTTACACTGGAATGATTCTGGCACTGCCAGGTGTACAGCGGCAGATTGGTCTCCACCTGCTTGCAGGCATCGGCCAGTGCCTGCCTTGCCTCGGCGTCGGTCATTGGGTGATTCGGATAGGTCTTCATAAGCAGCTCCTTATCTCAAGAAGATTCTTTTTCCTCTTTGCCAAGGGCTCTCCTATTAGGGGAGCTGTCTGCGAAGCAGACTGAGAGGTTTATTTGAAGTAAAACGTTGGAATGTCCTTCCAGCGTTCTCTCAGGAAATGCGCGCCCAGCTTGGGGCGGCGGTCACGGGTAAACAGACCCTTTTTGTTTCCGTCCACCCGCATGGGGCCCTGCACAGTGTCATAGTCCGCAAAGTTCCAGACAAATTCTCCCACGAACCAGGGGCGCTTGTCAAACTCCGCATCCAGACGGCGGTAAAACTCCACCTGAAACTCCTCGCTGAACATCTCGGCTCCGGCAGTGTGCAGACCGGCAAGGGTGTCTGCGCCGTATTCGCTCATCATCACAGGCTTGTGCTGGTCTGCCCAGAAATCCAGCTCCTGATTCAGGCCATAGCAGGCGGCATCCAGATCGCCGGACAGGTTGTACCAGCCGTAATAACGGTTGATGCAGACGATATCCATAGTGCGGGTAGTGATGTCCCTGGTGTAGTCGTTCTGGCAGCAGACCAGGGTGACGGGGCGGTTCTGCGGGTCCAGCTGATGTGCCAGCTCATACAGCGGGTGCCAGTAATCGTAGGCATCCTGCGGGAAGTGCTCCAGATCCGGCTCGTTGCCAAGGCTCCACAGCACCACGCAGGGGTGGTTTTTGTCCCGATGGATCATCTCGGCAAGCACCTGCCGGTGATGCTCCGCAAGGGGATATTCCTTGTAAGGATTCACCGCCGCCCCGCCGCCGATACCCACCGCCGGGGTCTCGTCCATGACCAGAATGCCCTCCCGGTCGCACAGGTCGTAGAACTCCTCAGCGTAGGGGTAGTGGCTGGTACGCACCGCGTTGGCGTTTGCCCAGTGGATCAGATTCACGTCCTTCACGTTCAGCACCGGGTCAAAGCCGCGGCCGTGGGCGGTAAAGTCCTCGTGCTTGCAAAAGCCCTTGAAATAGAGCGGTTTTCCGTTCAAAAGCACCTGTGTGCCCCGCACCTCAATGCTGCGCACGCCAAAGGTCTGATCGTAGACGTCTGCCCCGCAGGTGATGTGCAGGGTGTACAGGTAGGGCGTGCCGGGTCTGGGCTCCCAGAGATGCACCTCCGGAATGGTCAGGGTACCTTCTACACCCTCGGCGCTTGCAACGGCGTTGCCGTCCGCATCCAGCACCATGACATGGACAGGCGCGCTGCCGGTGGTTTTGACCGCGTACTGCACCGTGCCGTCTACGGCGGGCACTACGGTCACATCCTCGATATACTCTTTTGGGGGTGGTGTAGAGCCACACTGGTCGGTGGATGCCCGCATAGTTGAAAAAGTCAAAGTTGGGGCGGTTCTGGGGTGCGGCGGCGCGCTTGGCAGCCTCCACACTGGGGATGCCCGCGTTGTCCGATCCAAAGAAGGCCAGTTGTCCGTCCTCGTTGCCCACAGGCAGGGTGCTGTGGTTTACCCGGTTGTCGCAGGCGACGGTCAGCAGCACCGTCTCGCCGGGGTGCAGCAGGGCGGTAACGTCTGCTTCAAAGGGGGTAAAGCCGCCCTTGTGCTGTGCGATAAGCTGGCCGTTCAGCCAGACGTTTGCCGTGTGGGTCACCGAGCCGAACCGCAGCACCACCCGCTGCCCGGCGCAGAAAGTGGGCAGGGTAACTTTGCGCTGATACCATGCCCAGCCGTAGTGGCGGCGCAGGGCGGTGGTCTGGTCGTTCTGGTCGTTGTAGCTGGCGGGCACGGCGATGGGCTGGGCATCCGGCAGGGGCTTTGCGGGATCGAACTGGTCTTCCACGCAGCTGCCCAGCGCAAACGCCCATGTGCCGTCAAGGCTCAGCTTCAAGCGCGCTTCATTCTGTTCAGGATATAACATAACACTTTCTCTCTATTTCTGCAAAAAATGCGGGGCGCGGGTACTGCCCACGCCCCGCTTACGGGTGATTTGTTTAGCCCTTGATGCCGGTGGATGCCACGCCCTGCACAAAATACTTCTGCAGGGAGAGGAACACGATCAGCACCGGGATCAGTGCCACCACAGAGGCCGCCATGATCAGGCCGTACTCTGCGGAATACTGGGTGATGAACATACGCAGACCGATCTGGATGGTCTTGAGCTCGGTCTTGGTCAGGTAGATCAGGGGGCCAAGGAAGTCGTTCCAGGTGTTCACGAAGGTGAAGATGGTCAGGGTGGACAGGGCGGGCAGGCTGAGGGGCAGCATGATGTGCCACCAGATGCCGTACTCGCTCAGGCCATCAATGCGGGCAGCCTCACACAGCTCGGTGGGCACGCCCTCGTAGAACTGCTTCATTAGGAACACGCCGAAGGCGCTGAAGGCCTGCAGGCACATAATGGCCAGATGGGTGTTGTTCAAATGCCACGAGCTCATCATCATGAACTGGGGCACCATGTAGGCCTGCCAAGGCACTGCGATGGTGGCAATGTAGCCGAGGAAGAGCGCGTTTTTGCCCTTGAACTGCATCTTGGCAAAGGCGTAGGCTGCAAAGGAGGAAGTGAACAGCTGCAACAGGGTGACCACCACGGTGATCTTGACCGTGTTTTTCACAAAAGTCAGCAGCGGGATCTGGGTCCAGATGTCCACATAGTTCTGCCAGCGGGGATTTTTGGGGATCCACTGGATGGGGAAGCCGAACACGTCCTTATTCAGCTTAAAGGAGGAGGACAGCATCCACAAAAAGGGCAGCAGCATACAAGCTGTGATGACGATGAGGAAGAAATAGATCAGGAACTTGGAGATGAAATTGCGGCGCTTCTGGGAAGCGTGGTCTTTGATAACAGCGGTCGTCATAGTTTCTTCCTCCTTTCTCAGTTCTCGCCCTTGGAGCCGCGGAACTGGATGATGGTAACGATCAGCACCAGTACGAACAGCACCATGGCAATGGCACTTGCATAGCCGTATTTCGGGGTGTTGACGAAGGCAACATTGTAAATATAGTACACCAGCGTCATGGTGGCTGTGCCGGGGCCGCCCTGCGTGATCATGTACATCTGGTCGTAGACCTTGAAGCCGGAGATGGTGAGCATAATGACCACAAAGAAGGTGGTGGGGCGCAGCTGCGGCAGGGTGATGTGCCAGAACTGCTGCCAGCGATTTGCGCCGTCCAGCTCGGCGGCTTCGTTCAGGTCCGGGTTGCAGCCCTGCAGGCCTGCCAGATAGATGACCATGTAGTAGCCCATGTTCTTCCATACACTGAACAGGATGACCGTGATCATAGCGGTGTCCTTACCGGCAGCCCAGCGGGGCAGGTTTTCCACCGCCACGCCAAAGAACTGGTTCAGGATCATGTTGATGGGGCCCATGGAGGGGTTGAAGATCATATTCCACACCGCTGCCACCGCCACCAGCGAGGCAACATAGGGGAAGAACGCCACGGTGCGGAAGAAGTTGCGCAGCTTCACGTTCTGGTTCAGCAGCACCGCCATCGCCAGCGAGCAGGCCAACGTCAGCGGCACGGTGCCGATGACATAGACGATGGTGTTTTTCAAAGCCGCCTGAAAAATTTTATCGGTGGTGAAGAGCTTTACAAAGTTCTTCAGACCGACAAACTCAATGGCGTGGCGGCCGTCCCATGCGCAGAAGGCCAGCGCAATGGCAAACACCATGGGCACCAGCGTAAACACGCAGAAGCCGATGAAGTTTGGCGCAATGAAGGAATACGCGATCAAGGAATCGCGGGTCGATTTTTTTAGCACTTTACGGGGAGTTTTATTCTGGACAGCAGCACTCGCCATAAAAGAGCCTCCTTTCCCGGAAGTATAACAGCTTTTCCAAAAAACGAGCGGAGCGGGCGCTGTGCATACCCGCCCCGCTCAGACAGGGCTTTTTTCCGATGCTCGTTCATCGGAAAATGAATGGGGATTGAAAATGATGAAGAAGGAGAACCGCAACGTATTGCGGAAAACGCTTTATCAGCCGAGAACTGCGGGAACCTGATCGTTCATGTTCTGGATGCCCTCGTCCACGGTCTCGCTCATGGTCATAATGGCATCGTGCTCGGCGTTCAGGATGGTCTCGATATCCGATGCGTACTGGGTGTAGGGCATCTCCAGATAGACGTTGCTGGTGGTCAGTGCATCCACAGAATTGCTGTCCTCGGGGAAGCCCTCGGTGGACTTGATGATCTCGGCGGTAGCATCGGAGCCACAGGCCGGGAAGGTGCCGGTCTTGGCAATGGCCTGTGCGCCCTCCTCGGAGACACACCAGTTGATGAAGTCGGCAGCAGCCTCTGCCTTGGGAGAATCGACGTTGATGGCCAGACTGGTCACAGTGCCCAGCGTAGAACCAGCCTCTGCACCGGCGGGGTGCGGATACTTGACGATGCCCCAGTTGAACTTGGTCTCGGCATCCTTCATGTAGGCTTCCAGCGTGGAGATAAACCAGCTGCCCATGTTGACCATTGCGCACTGCTGGTTCTCAAAGGCTGCGGAGTAGTGCAGAGAAGAGGTCTTGAGGTAGCCGTAGTCCATGCAGATGCCGTCCTTCTGCTGGGCAATGACCATATCGTAGGTGGGCTTCATGAAGTCGTAGGTGCCGTCGATGATGGTGTTCTTGCCATCCAGAATGGAGAACAGAGAAGCGGCGGAGCGCCAGGTGTGATAGTGGCAGCCATAGACCTTGGTATCGCCGGAACCGCTGGTCATCTTGCGGGCCAGAGCATCGTAATCCTCCAGCGTCAGGTCGTTGGAGGGATACTCCACACCGGCAGCGTCGAACAGATCCTTATTGTAGTACAGCACCCAGAAGTCGCTGCGGAAGGGCACGGCGTAGAAGTTGCCGTCATCGGTGGTCAGCTGCTCGATGGTGCCGTTGAAATCGCCGGTGTCGCGGGTCAGCACCTCATTCAGAGGCTTGAGGTAGTCCAGATTGATCAGGTTTGCGTAGCCGGGGATATCCTTGACGGTCACGACATCCAGATCGGCGCTGCCGGCCAGCTGGGTAGCCAGAACGGTCATGTAATCGCTGGAGCCCAGATCCACCATCTCGATGGTCACGTCCTTGTGGCTTGCCATGTAGCCGTCGGCCATGGCCTGCCAGTAGGGGGTGGACTCCTTATCCCACACCGACCACTGCAGGGTAACAGGGCCTGCGGCTGCGGATGCAGCGGTGGAACCGGCAGTGGAGGAAGCAGCGGCAGAGCTTGCAGAAGAGCCGCCACAGGCGCTCAGGGCAGCAGCAGCGCCGCAGGCAGCGGCAGCGGTAAGGAACGAACGACGAGAAATCTTTTTCATAAGTGTGTCCTCCTTCAGGGCAGTGTGTTTGTTCTGTGCAGCGGCCTCCCCCGTGCCGGGGAGCCGCTCGCTTTTGTTGACACTAGGATACCGCACAAACACAAAAACCGGAATGGAAAAATTCCGGGAAGAGTTGCAGTTTTTCTGTATCTTTTAAAAAAAGATGCACTTTCTTACACTGGAGTCTGCACTTTCTTGCTCTCTTGCACAGTTTACATCCATGGTACGAGAAAAAAGCGTATAAAGTACACAATTTTCATGAAAAAAGTCGTTGACAAACCGCGCCGGAATCAGTACTGTATAAAGGAAAGAATGCAAACTGTCACCAGAAAGGAGGCACCGTTATGAAGAGCAGCCATCGTTTCCCGCTGCGGCGGCAGATCGTGTGGGGGATGCGCTTTTTTACCATCCTTACCTCGCTGGCTGTGGGCGCAGCACTGTTCACCCTCTCCAACCAATATGTGCGCGCCAACTCCCTGCAGGCAGCAGAGTTCAACCTGCGGCTGGTGGCTACCTCCATCGAGACCAGTCTGGACAGCGCCGATGCTCTTTTGAACTGGGCTTCCATCGACAGCACCGTGCGGCGGTACATCTCTCAGGAAAATATCAACGGCACCCAGACCATTGCCGCCTACGAAGCCGTGCAGGAAAAATACTATTCCAGCACCCTGTACAGCCATATCCTCCGCTTTTTTATCACCAATGAGAACGACCGGCATTTGCAGTTCGGCGCGCTGAACGCCTCGGCGGCGCTCAACCGCACCAGCATAAAGCAGTTTCTCCCCAAGGGCTACGGGATGCAGTTCACCACCGACCCGCTGCTGCCCGGCAGTCCGGGCTGCATCGCCCTCAGCCAGCCTGTCCGCTGCGGCAAGGGCACCTTGCACCGGGGCAGCACCTACCTTGCGCTGGATACTGCCATCATCACTGACCCGGCAGCGGGTTACAACCTGACCGACGGCAGCGCGTTGTACTGGGAGATGGGCAGCCGCCTGTGGCAGATTGAAAACGGCAGCCTGACCGAGACCGAAAACCCGCTGCGGGAGGTGGACTACACCCTGCGCACCGGCAGCAATAACGGCGTGACAGAGCAGACCGCATGGCAGGGCAAGGTACAGCTGGACGGCAAAAACTACTATGTCGTCAAGGTAACGCTGAACGGTCGCAGCGCGGCGCTGGTGCAGCTTTTGCCCGCAAATACCTTTTTGCTGCACTACGGCGTGTACCTGTGGCTCATCACCCTTGGCATTGCCATCATCTGGGCACTGAGCTTTTTGATGCAGCACTGGCTGGAGTGGGTCATCACCCGCCCGGTGGAGGCGCTGCAAAAGCGCATCGAGACCGTGGGCAGCGGCAACTTTGCCCCGGACCGCGCGGTGGAGTGGAACAACGAGCTGGGCGACATCGGCCGGGGTATCAACCAGCTGGCTGAAAATGTGGAGAGCCTGATGACCCGCCGGGTGGAGGACGAACGCCGCAAGCAGGAGCTGGAATACCGGATGCTGCAAAACGAGGTGAACCCGCACTTTATCTACAACACCCTCAACAGCATCCGCTGGATGGCTACCATCCAGCACGCGCCCGGCATTGCCGAGATGGTCACCGCCTTTGCGCGGCTGACTAAGAGCATCTCCAAGGGCACCCAGAAGCTGGTGCCTTTGCAGGAGGAGCTGGCGCTGCTCAACGATTACTTTACCATCCAGCAGTACCGCTACGGCGGCGACTTGGAAATTGAGGTCTCCCGCATTGAAAGCGAGACCCTTTGCCGGGACTGCATGATTCCCCGGTTCACCTTGCAGCCGCTGGTGGAAAACGCCATCTTCCACGGGCTGGAGCCCAAGGGCGGCCACGGCAGCGTGCTGCTGGATATCTCCACCGACCCGGATACCGGAGACGTACTGCTGCGCATTACCGATGACGGCGTGGGCATGCCGCCGGAGCTGGTGGCTCACCTTCTGGACGAGCCCGCCGAGGGTGCCGAAAAGGCTGAAAAGTTCCGTCATGTCGGCCTGTGGAACGTGAACCGCCGCATCCGGTATTCCTTTGGCGAGGGCTACGGCCTGACCATTGAAAGCGAAGAGGACGTGGGCACCGAGGTCACCATCCGGCTGCCCTATCAACAGAAAGGAGACAGCCATGCTGCGGATATTACTGGTGGATGATGAGCCGCTGGTGCTCATCGGCCTGCAGGGGATGCTGGAATGGGAAAAGCTGGGCTATACCGTCTGCGGCACCGCCCGCAACGGCAAGCTGGCGCTGGAACTCATTGAGCGGGAGAAGCCGGATATCGTCATTGCCGACGTAAAAATGCCGGTGATGGACGGGCTTACCCTTGCCCGCACCTGCCGGGAACGCAGCGCCCTGCCCGCCTTTATCATGCTGACCAGCTTTGAAGAATTTGATTACATCAAGCAGGCCATGGGTGCCGGGGTGGTGGATTATCTGGTCAAGCTGGACCTGACCCCCGAGAACCTGCAAACTGCCCTTGCCAAAGCCGCCGAAAAGGTAAAAAAGGAGCGCGCTTTGCTGGGCGAATTGTCGGCACAGGAAAACCTTGCCGAGAGTGTGCGCAGCTATCAGGAGCGTTTTTTCGTGCGGCTATACGCCGGGCTGTTCCCGGACGAAGCCGCATTGGAGCAGCCTTTGCAGCACATGGAGCTGAACCTTGCAAGCGACGCCTACCTTGTAGCCAGCTGCGAGATCATCGCCAACACCGCCCTTACCCCTGCCCAGCAGCTGAAGCTGAGTTTTTCCTGCGGGCGGATGCTGGAGACCACCCTGCAAAACTACCTGCCCTGCTATGTGACCGGCGCGGATGCCATGCGCTGCAATGTGCTGTTCTGCCTGACCGATGCTCAGTGTCAGAAATACCGGACGGTGCTGCGCCCGCTGCTGGAACGCACCAGTCAAATTTTATACAACTACTTCACGGTACGGCTGCTCTGGGCGGTGGGACGCCCCACCGGCTCCCTGCTGGGGCTGGCGCGCTGCTGCCGGGAAAACGCCCATTTGCAGCCCCTGCTCACGGTGGAACAGCCCATCCAGTTCGTGGAGGTCAACGAGGGCGACGCCACCGCCGGGAAGATGCAGGTGGTGGCACAGGTGCAGGAGTACATCCAGAGCCACCTTTCCGAGCGGCTGACGCTGGCCGATGTGGCGGCTGTGTTCAATTTTTCGCCCAACTACCTCAGCCAGCTGTTTGGCAAATACGGCGACAGCGGCTTTGTGGAGTACATTACCGAAACCCGCATCGCTGCGGCGAAAGAGATGCTGGAACAGGGCGATCTGAAAGTATACGAGATCGCTGAGAAACTGGGGTACGAAAGCGCCTTTTATTTTTCCAAGGTGTTCAAAAAGGTCACGGGGCTCAGCCCGCGGGAATACCAGCAAAGTATTTAAAATCGGAGGCTTTTATGATACAGGAACAGCTTGCTTTTCTGCCGGAATTTCTTTCCGATTACCGACCCTTTCCCCCTGCCAAGGAACGCACCGCATGGCAGGGGCTGCCCCTGCGGGCAAAGCAGCGCTTTTTGCAGGCGGGAGAAGCCGCGCTGCAAACGCCCATTGCGCCCCTGCCGCTCTCGCTCTGGCTGGATTTCACCCACACTGGGCGGCGCACCCCATGGGAGACGGCTTATTTCTCCCGCCGGGCACGGCTGTGCGCGCTGGTATGCGCCGAGTGCGTGGAACACACCGGTCGCTTTCTGGATGTCATTGCAGATACCGTATGGGCGATCTGCGAGGAAAGCGCATGGCAGCTGCCCGCCCACAACAGCTACATCCGGGACACCCCGCAGCTGCCCCTGCCGGACACCACCCGCCCCATCGTGGATCTGTTTGCCGCCGAGACCGGCGCCCTGCTGGCGCTGACCCGGTACTTACTGCCGGACGAGCTGGACGCCGCTGCACCGGGCATCACGGTGCGGATGGAGCAGGAGCTGAACACCCGCATCCTGACGCCTTATTTTACAAGCCACTTCTGGTGGATGGGCAACGGCGCGGAGCCTATGTGCAACTGGACGAGCTGGTGCACCCAGAATGTTCTGCTCACAGTCTTTCTGCTGCCCACCACACAGTCCGAGCGGAAAGCCGCTGTCAAACAGGCTGCATACAGTCTGGATTGCTTTTTGAAGGACTATGGCACGGACGGCTGCTGCAACGAAGGAGCCCAGTATTACCGCCACGCCGGGCTGACCCTCTGGGGCTGTCTGGATATTTTGTCCACCGTGGCACCGGAGGCCTTCTCCCCTCTGTTCCATGCGCCAAAAATCAAAAACATTGCGGAGTACATCTGCAACGTCCATGTAGAAGGGCCTTATTACCTGAACTTTGGCGATTGCAGCCCCCTTGCCGGGCGGTGCGGTGCGCGGGAATACCGCTTTGGGCAGGCTGTGGGCAGCGATGCTTTGCAGGCCCTTGCGGCGGCAGACTTCCGCGCCGATGCCGACCCCGACCATTTGCAGAACCCGGACGGCAGCACCCACATCAACCTGTGGTACCGTCTGACCACCGCCTTTGCAGAGCAGGAACTGATGGAATGCGCCGCAGTCCCCCGGCACCCGTCTGCGGTGTGGTACCCCAGTGTGGGCATTTACGCCGCACGGCAGGGCAGCTGGGTGCTGGGTGCAAAGTTTGGTTCTAACGGCGACAGCCACAACCACAACGATACCGGCAGTATCACGGTATACAAGGACAGCAAACCGTTCCTGATCGATATCGGAGTGGAGAGCTACACCCAAAAGACCTTCAGCCCCCAGCGGTATGAGATCTGGACCATGCAGAGCGCATGGCACAATCTGCCTACCTTTGACGGCGTGCAGCAGCTGCCCGGCGCGGAATACGCTGCCCGGGAGGTGTGCACCGATAAAAACAGCATCACCGGCGAACTGGCGGGCGCGTACCCGCCTATACCAGGGCTTACCACCTACCACCGCTGCGTATCGGTCAGTGAACAGGGCATCACCCTGCGGGATGAAACGGACTATCCCGGCACGGTGGAGCTGACCCTGCTCACCGAGCAGAAACCCGTACCCACAGCGGATGGCTTTGCGGTAGGCACGCTGGGCGGCATCCGCTTTGACCCGGACGCCGCAACGGCTGCTGTTACGCCGGTGCCCATCACCGACCCGCGTCTGCGCACCGCATGGCCGGAAACGATCTATAAGATCACCCTGCATTTCCAAAAAATACTGAACCTTGAACTGTATTAAGGAGAACCGCTATGGAAACCATCAAGCTGAAAATTCTGGACGAAGCGGGTCACACCCTGATGACCTGTGACGCCGACACCGCCGTATCCCTTGTCTACACCAACGAATACCATCCCGGCGACCGGGTGGCGCTGGAGATCGACCATCCCGGCCAGTACTGCGTTATCCAGTTCGAGGACACCATGCCCGAAGCCCTTGTGTATGTGGTCAAGCGGGAGATCAATTTCCACATTCCATTCGGGGAGCAGGCCATCACCTACTCCCCCAAGAGCTTTGTGGGCAGCCGTCATGTCATCCGCGCACGCCTTGCACTGCCGGAGGAAATCGCCGCCCGGCGAAACTTGGCCTTTAACTGCTACGATGAACACGGCGACACCGGTTTTTATCCCCACGCCAGCGCCAACGTGGAAACCCGCGGCGAGGCGGTGTTTGCCGCCCGCAACGCCATCGACGGCATTTTTGAGAACAGTGCCCACGGCGAGTACCCCTATCAGAGTTGGGGCATCAACCGCGACCCGAACGCTGCCCTGACGCTGGATTTTGGCCGGGAGGTATTGCTGGATGAACTGCGCATCACCGAGCGGGCAGATTTTCCCCACGACAACTACTGGGTAAAGGCCACGGTGGAGTTTTCCGACGGCAGCCAACTGGACATTCCGCTGGTAAAAAGCGCCAAGCCTCAGAGTGTGACCTTTGAACCCAAGCGGGTGCGCAGCCTTGTGCTGAAGGATCTGATTCAGGCCGAGGGGACTTCCCCCTTCCCGGCGCTGACCCAAATCGAAGCCTTTGGCACCGAGGTGAAGTAAAATGAGCATCTACAATGCCCTTTATGGGCGGGACGGCCACGGCGTAGGCCCAAACGAGCCGGAGAAAAAAGGCTTTGCACGCTTTTGCCAGATGGTCGGCCGCGACCTCGGCCAGCTGCTGGGCACGAACCTGATGGTCTGCGTGCTCTGCCTGCCCGCTGCGCTGGGGGTCTCGCTGGGGGTTACCCTGTTCTCGCTGCCGATTACGGTGGTGTGCAGCGCGGTCACCGGTCTGCTGACCGGCCCTGCCATGGTGCTGCTGGCAGACTGTGCCCTGCGCAGCTTGCAGAACGACCCCTCTCAGTGGCTGCCCCGGGCAAAACAGACCCTTGCCGCCCATTGGAAAGCCGCCTGCGGCTTTGGCTGCATTGGCACGCTGGTGCTGGGGCTGCTGTGCTTTGTGTCTGCCTTTGTGTTTGAAGCCGCCGCGCAGCAGGGGTATTACCCCGGGCTTGCGGTGCTGGTATTTCTGGCACTGGACTTTCTGGTGCTGGCGGTTTTGGCTACGCTTTGCGCCGCCGTGCTGCCGCTGCAAGCCCCCGCCCCGGACGTCCTGCTGCGCCGGGCGGGCAGGCTGCTGGCTGCCGCCCCGGCGCGCTGCGTCTTGGCAGGCGTTCTCATGCTGGCGGGCATCGGCGGGATGATCTTGCTGTTCCCGGTCAGCATCTTCTGGGCGGTGCTGTTCGGTTTCTGGCTGCCGGGGCTGGCGGCGATGCAGACCCTGTTCCCGGTTTTGCGGCAGGAATACGGCGTAGAGGTGCGCAGCATCCCGCGCCCGACAGCGCCGGATAAGCCCCTGACCACACAGGAGCAGAAAAAGCGCTCCCGCGCCAACTGGTGGTATTACAACTGGGGCATCGTGGCGGTGGCGGCAATGGTCATTGTGGGCGTAGCGTATGTGGCACACGGCCTGCTGACCACCGTAGACCCGGACTATACCGTGGCGGTGGTCACGGCAGAGGCTTTGCCGGACGAGGCCGTGCAGCACTTGCAGACTGCGCTGGCAGACTATGCGGAGGACGCTAACGGCGATGGGGCTGTGGTGGTGCAGGTAAACAACTACACATGGAGCGCCGATGCTGCCCTGACCGACATGAACGGCCAGATGGCGGGTGCCACCCAGATGAACACCGACCTTGCCAACGGCGAGAGCAAAATTTGGATCTTGGATGACCCGGAGGGCTTCGAGCAGGCCTATGGAGCGCTGAGTGAAAAACTGGGCGCGGACTGGCAGACAAAGCTCATCCCGTGGCGCAGCCAGCCCGCCCTTTCCGGGCTGGAACTGGGCAGCTACAACACTGCCGCCGACGGAAGCCAGACCGTGGATGTTCAACGCCGATTTGCCGGGTACAGCGTGGCAGTGTTTGATGCTTCAGATGCGCTATGGCAGGCGCTCAATTCGTAAAAAAGAAGCCGGACGTAGTGTCCGCACTGCGTCCGGCTTTCTTCATACAGTACCTTGAATCTTGCATAAGCCGTCTGAACGTGATACCGTGCCATGACCTCACACTTTCCGTGGGCGAGCCGGACAACGCCGCTGCAAAACTTCGTTCGGAGCAAACGGCGACCCCATTACATAAGCAGCGGAACTCTCTACTTATTTTTGCGTCTTAACAATTCGGAAACATTTGTAGAACTTGTCGGGGCGAGGCCCCTCCATCTGCTATCGCAGACCGTTCTGCCGCTTAAAAGCCCCACTGGGGCTTTCATTGCTGCGCTGCGCTTCGCAAACG
>ERZ791852.1552-NODE-1552-length-13557-cov-4.313435_pt1 | contig 13557 bp, 10 predicted proteins | sample MGYA00510287_ERZ791852 | MGnify/ENA primary metagenome ERZ791852 (study PRJEB30046, sample SAMN00715257) | human gut metagenome | study: EMG produced TPA metagenomics assembly of the A metagenome-wide association study of gut microbiota in type 2... | reverse complement strand
GCTTAGGTGCTCGTTTAGAACGTGCTCTTATTAACTTCATGGTTGATCTTCATGTTGATAAGCAAGGCTATACAGAAATGATGACACCATATATGGTAACTCGTGAAACGTTGACAGGTACAGGTCAATTGCCTAAATTTGCTGAAGATATGTACCACGTTGAGAATACAGAATACTTTTTGATTCCTACTGCTGAGGTTACATTAACAAATTATCACAGCGGTGAAATCTTGAGTGAAGATGAATTGCCTAAATATTACACTGCATTTACTGCCTGTTTCCGTGCTGAAGCAGGTTCAGCTGGCCGTGATACACGTGGCTTGATTCGTCAACATCAATTTAATAAGGTAGAAATGGTAAAACTTTCAAAACCAGAAGATTCTTGGAATGAATTAGAAAAATTGACAGATAATGCAGAAGAAGTATTACGTCTATTAGAATTGCCATTCCGTGTTATTACATTGTGTACTGGTGATATCGGCTTTGGTTCTGCTAAAACGTATGACGTAGAAGTATGGATGCCTGCACAAAATAAATATAGAGAAATTTCTTCTTGCTCTAATATGACGGACTTCCAAGCTCGTCGTGCAAATATTAAATTCCGTCGTGGTCCTAAAGGCAAACCTGAATTCGTTCATACATTGAATGGTTCTGGCCTTGCAGTAGGTCGTACCGTAGCGGCAATTTTGGAAAATAATCAACAACCAGATGGTTCCGTTGTGATTCCTAAGGTGTTGGTTCCATACATGGGCGGCGTAGAAAAAATTACGCCTACCAAATAAGGAGGTCCCATGAAATTCTTTATAGATACAGCCGAATTTAGTGAAATTAAAGATGCGTACTCTTATGGCTTTATCGACGGGGTAACGACAAACCCATCCCTAATTGTGAAAGCTAAACGCGATTTAAAACAAGTAGTCAAGGAAATTGCGGATCTTGTAGATGGCCCTGTGAGTGCAGAGGTCATTGCTAGTGATGCACCGAGTATGATTGAAGAAGCACATGAGCTTGTAAAACTGGGATCTAATGTGGTTGTTAAAATTCCGATGACTCCAGAAGGCTTAAAAGCCGTTGCAGTGCTTTCAAAAGAAGGAATTAAGACAAATGTAACATTGATTTTCTCTGCTAATCAAGCATTATTGGCGGCTCGCGCTGGTGCTACATTTGTGAGTCCTTTTGTTGGACGTATTGACGATATTAGCATGGATGGATTGACCTTAATTCAAGATATTGCGGATATCTTTGCTATTCACGGTATTAATACTGAAATTATCGCTGCTAGCGTACGTACACCATTGCATATTTTACAATGTGCGAAAGCTGGTGCCCATATTGCAACAGTGCCATATAAAGTGTTGTTACAAGCTATGAAACATCCATTGACCGATGCAGGTTTAGAAAAATTCATGGCTGATTGGAAACAAGCTAATCAATAAGTAATATAAACATCTTTTTAAGGAGGCCCTAAAATGGATCGTACTTTATCTTTAGAATTTGCTCGTGTAGTCGAAGCAGCTGCACTTCGTAGTGGTCGTTTGTTAGGTCGTGGTCAAAAAGACGAAGCCGATGGCTTAGCTGTTGATGCAATGCGTCAAGCATTTGATTCTGTTCGTATTTCCGGTACCGTTGTTATCGGTGAAGGTGAAATCGACGAAGCTCCTATGTTATATATTGGTGAACATGTTGGTGCTGGCGGTCCAGAAGTAGATATTGCAGTAGATCCGATTGAAGGCACAAATTTGATTGCCAAAGGCCAAAATGGTGCTATTGCTGTTATGGCGATTGCTGAAAAGGGTGGCTTGTTACATGCACCTGACATGTACATGGAAAAGATTTGTGTAGGTCCTCGTGGTGCTGGCGCTATTGATATTACAAAATCTTTGACAGAAAATATTCAAAATGTAGCTGCAAAGATGGGCCGTAAGGTTGATGAAATCAACTTGGTAATGCTAGATCGTGAACGTCATTATGGTTTAATGAAGGAAGCTCGTGATTTAGGAGCTCGTATTATGCTTATTTCTGATGGTGATGTTAACCCTGCAATGGAATGCTGTATCGAAGGTTCTGGCGTACATATGGTTGTCGGTACTGGTGGTGCACCAGAAGGCGTATTAGCAGCAGCAGCACTTAAATGTGCAGGTGGCGATATGCAAGCTCGTTTGAAACCAGGAAATGAAGAAGAAATTCGTCGTTGTCATGAAATGGGTGTCAAAGATGTTAACCAAGTATTGACACTTGATGATTTGGTTCGTACTGACGACGTAATCTTTGCTGCTACAGCTATTACACGTGGTAACTTATTGAATCCTATTCAATACTTCCCAGGCGGTGCTCGTACGCATACTATTGTAATGCGTTCTAAAACAGGCACTGTACGATTCCTAGATACTATTCATAGAGATGAAAAATTAACAACATTGAAAGCTCGTTAATTTCTTTGCTTTCAGTAAATAGTCTGTGTAGACCCCTAAGATTAGATTGATAATCTTAGGGGTTTTTACTTGATGAGAAAGCCTAAAAAATAGTATAATAATCGTTAGTATATAACAGTGTGACGAATATGGTTATACATGAACATAACCATTTTGATATAAGAAATGTAGGAGGAATTCTTTTGGAAAAGCTCGTTATTAAAGGCGGTAATCAGCTGAATGGTCGCGTGCGCGTTAGTAGTGCGAAAAATGCGGTGTTGCCTATTATTGCAGCTACTTTATTAGCATCAACACCGAGTAAATTATTGGAAATTCCAAATTTAGAGGATGTTGGTACCATCTCCCAAGTTATTGAGTCTTTGGGCGTTAAGATTACACGAAACGAAGCTGATGATGAAATTATCTTCGATGCATCCATGTTGACGGCTACCGAAGCTCCTTATGAATTGGTACGCAAAATGAGAGCATCCTTCCTTGTGATGGGACCATTATTGGCTCGCAAAGGGGAAGCTAAGATTTCCATGCCTGGTGGTTGTGCTATTGGTGCGCGTCCTATCGATTTACATTTAAAAGCGTTTGAAGCATTGGGTGCAAAAATTGAAATCACAGAAGATTATGTATATGCACATGCTCCAGAGGGTTTACAAGGCACTCAAATTTACTTGGATTTCCCAAGTGTAGGGGCCACTGAAAATGTAATCATGGCTGCTTCTATGGCTAAGGGTAAAACAGTTATTGAAAATGCTGCAGAAGAACCAGAAATCGTTGATTTAGCTACATTCTTGAATGCGATGGGGGCCAATATTCGCGGTGCAGGTACGAATGTGATTCGTATTGAAGGTGTAGAATCCTTGCATGGTGCTATCCATACCGTTATTCCAGATCGTATTGAAGCTGGTACATATTTAATTGCTGCGGCTATGGCTGGTGGTGATGTATTCGTAGAAAATGCATTACCTGAACATTTGAAACCAGTAGTGGCTAAATTGAAAGAAGCAGGCGTTACCGTAGAAGAAGATATTGACGGTATTCGTGTTATTAGCACAGGCAAAGGTTTAAAAGCTGTAGATATTAAAACATTACCATATCCTGGATTCCCTACAGATATGCAAGCTCAATTCATGGCGTTTACTACTATTGCGGAAGGCACAAGTACAGTAACGGAAACTGTATTTGAAAATCGTTTTATGCATGTTGCTGAATTGCGTAAGATGGGGGCTCATATAGATATTGATAATCGACAAGCTATCGTAGAAGGTATGCAATCCTTGCATGGCGCTGTTGTGAATGCAACTGATTTACGTGCTGGGGCGGCTTTAGTTTGTGCAGGCTTAGCTGCTGAAGGTACAACAGAAGTAGGTCGTTTACATCATATCGATCGCGGTTATGATGATTTAGTGGGTAAATTGAAAAGGTTAGGTGCCGATATTGTTCGGGTTGACGAATAAGAACAAAAGGCCAAAACAGAATACAAAGAAACGAAGCCGGCGTAAACAAGTGCCGGCTTTGCGTCGCAGTCAAGATAATGATGCAAAAGCTAAAAAAGAGTCGGTTGTAGAGCGCACTTCACGAGCTGCTATGGTCAAGGTAACGGAATTACGCCGTAAAGAGCGCCGTCAAAAACGGACGAAACCGATTGCAAAGACCACTCCAGCTATGACATTGAAGCGTATTGTGTCCCCTCAGAATGTAGGTGAGACCGTATTTAAATTTGGTCGTTCCCTTACATTTGATTTGGGTATCGATTTAGGTACAGCCAATGTTTTAATCTATGTCAAGGGCAAAGGACTTGTTCTAGATGAACCTGCTTGTGTGGCGAAAGATACTCGGACTGGCGATGTATTAGCAGTAGGTGAAAGCGCACGTCGCATGATTGGGCGAACTCCAACGGGAATTGAAGTTATACGACCTGTGCAGGCAGGCGTTATTGCTGATTACGATATGACGGAATTTATGCTCAAGTATTTTATTCGTTCTGTTGTTCCTGCATCTCGTCTCATGAAAACACGTATCGTTGTTTGTGTTCCATCGGGGATTACTCCCGTTGAAAAACGTGCTATTCTTGAAGCATTACTTCGAACTGGGGCTAAGAAGACGGTTCTTATTGAAGAGCCTTTAGCAGCGGCTATGGGCACAAATTTAAATGAAGCGGATAAGGTTGGTGCTATGGTCGTAGATATAGGCGGTGGCACTACGGATATTGCAGTCCTTTGTGATACAGGTGTCGTAGTGAGTGAATCGTTGCGTATTGGCGGAGATTCTTTTAATGAGGCTATTATTCAATATGTACGACGCAAGAAAAAACTTGTCATTGGTCCTCTAACGGCGGAAGAAATAAAGATATCTGCAGGCACTGTAGACCGGCGTTCTGAAGAGCGAGAGGTAGAAATTCGAGGGCGTGATGTTATTAGCGGTTTGCCTAAGATAGTTACATTACATTCGCTAGAAATACAGCGTGCATTAGAGTCTCAAGTTATGAGTATTCTTGAGGCAATTAAGTCTATATTGGAAAAAACGCCACCTGAATTGGTGGCTGCTATAGGCGATCATGGTATCATTCTCACCGGTGGTGGGGCGTTGATTAGCGGGCTTGACCGTGTTATTTCTCGATCTGTTGGCATAGCTGCTTATTTAGTCGAATTACCAAGGTATGCGGTAATTAAAGGGGTAGCAAAAACATTAGATGAAATGTCATCGTTGAGAGATACATTAGAAGACTTACAATAGAATTAAAAAGCTGAGGTGGGAAACTGTCTCAGCTTTTTGTATTATTGCGAGAAATAGTGTATACTACAAGTGAATAGATTGTATAAAATTAATAATAAAGTATAATCTGATTTGAGTTGTTATATCTAGTTCTGATTTATAACAGAATACGTTAACATACAGAATTTATAAACTCTATATATTGTAAAGGAGTTCGATGATGATACGCCTTAAAACAGCCGCTATAATGGCATCTATTATGGTAACAACTACTGTTACTGCTTGTGCCGGTGATTTGACAGCCGTGCGAGTATCCGATTATGATGGCGCAAGCCGTATTGTTCTTGATATGACTGAATTACCTTTATCCTGGACTAAGTCATATAACGCAAACCAAAATACGGTTACCTTGAACTTAGCCAATACAACTAATAAAATTTCCAATGCCGCAGAGCGTACAACACATAAGATCGGTGTGTTAAAGGGTATGTCCTTTCAACCTACTAATGATGGTTTACAAGTGAGACTATCTGCTAATCAATCGATTAATTACCATGCTTTCACCCTATCAAATCCCAATCGTGTGGTTGTTGATTTGTTTTCAGATTACAGTCAGAAGACAACGAAAAGTGTAGGTGCATCGATTCAGACTGCTAACATAAAAACAGCAGTTAACGAGGGATTGATTCGCGCTTATGCGATGACAGTTAACAATGATGCACCAATGGTGGTAGCAAGTGTGCCCGGTGGAAAGCCTTTGTCCTCGATTTCACAGCAACACATTGCTGCTGTCGGTTTATCCGTTCCGGGAAAGAGCTTTGATAAACCGTATTCGGTTAGTGCATCTGGTGAGGTAGATTTAAATCGAATTCAATCTGTTGGCGTTCTTCGCTATACGCCAAGTAGAGGGTATTTTATAGAAGAGAAGAAACCATTGTTGCAGGTTAAGACACCTAAATCTACGTTGGTGATTACCACTGTAAATGGTCCACGTAGAAATAATGCTCTTACGCTATATACATCTAGTTTTGGTGAAAGTACAAATACAAATGAATTCGGTTATGAAGTGACAGTAAGTAATGGGAAGGTTCTTAAGGTGGGAAATGGCAATTCCGCATTAGGGAACAATCAATTTGTATTGTCTGCTCATGGTGAGGCCATAGCTTCATTGAAATCTTTAAAAGTGGGCACGCCTGTTGTATTACAACCACGTCAGGAACTTGCGAAGGTAGAAACTGCTGGCGGTGCTATGGTTGAAGGGGGCACACTGGTTTTACATAATGGTAGTTATGTGGGCCCTAAAGATTCTACGAATCGTAGTCGAAGTTTCATCGGCACAACAAAGGATGAAAAGCTCGTTGTAGCCACTGTAGATAAACATAATGCTTCATCTGTAGGTGTTACACTAGAAGAAGGGGCTAATCTATTGACCTCTTTAGGGGCTATCAATGGATTTGAATTATCCAATCAAGGCAGTGTTGATGTAGAGGTTGATGGCCATTATACTCACAAAGGTAATGAAACGCCTAGTGCTTATGAAAAAATACTTATAATCAAGTAATGAGTTGCATACAATTTTGTTTGAAAAAAAGCTAGAGATTTAGTATAATGTCTTTATGTATTCTATTGTAAAAGGAGGGATCGTTATGAAAAAGACACTTTTAGCCTTAGCTGCTTTAACAGCATTAGGTATTACTTCTGTAATGGCGGCCCCTGTATCATACCAAAGTGTATTAACAGGTAAAGTTGCTTCTACAGTTTCTGTTGGTACTTCTGTAACAGAAGGCCAAACATTGGTGACTGTAGAGACATTGGCTGGTCCTATGGCTGCTGCTAAATCTACTGTAACTGGTACTGTAACGGCGGTTAATGTTACAGTGGGCTCAGACGTTTCTCGTGATCAAATCGTTGTCACTGTAGAAAGTAAATAAAGGAGAGAAGGAATGAAGTTTTCTCATTCTTGGCGTCGGTATAGAAAAGCGATACTGGCGCTTTTCTTCTGTACTTCACTTACAACTGCACAGGCTATTGATTTTATGCCTGTCAATGATGTAACAACAGGTATGGAAGGTATTGCAAAAACTGTAATCGTAGGGGATACTATTTCCACCTTTGATGTAAAGGTACTGGGTGTCATGAAGGATAAGGGACCATCTGGTCATCTTATTTTAGCCAAGTTTTCCGGACCCGTTATGGATCAAACTGGTGGCATTGCGCATGGTATGAGTGGTAGCCCTGTATATATAAATGGTAAACTCGTTGGGGCTGTTGCTTATGGCTGGGGGTTTGCGGATGGTACGATAGGTATGATTACTCCTATTGAGGATATGGTCAAACTATGGAATATACCATATGAGAAAAACTTATCTAAACCTTGGGATGATACACAATTGATTCCTTTAGGTACTCCACTTATGGCATATGGCTTCGATGCGGCATCAATGGAATACTTTAAATCGAAGTTACCACAATATAAATATGAAACATATGACACCGCAAGTGCTAGTGGTGATGAAATTGCAAAACCTTTAGAAGCTGGTGGCTCGGTAGCGGCTTTGCTAGTTGATGGTGACCTTAAATTGGGCGCTATTGGTACTGTTACTCATGTAGATGGTGAAAAGGTTGTTGCCTTTGGTCATCCATTCTTAAAACATGGTTCTTCTAACTATTTTATGCACAATGCAAGTATCTTTACCGTTGTAAAAAGCTATAATGCTGCCTTTAAGCTTGGCTCTATGGGTAAAGAGATTGGTTCTGTTACTGAAGATAGAGGTGCCGGTATTGCAGGTGTATCAGGCGTGATTTCGCCAGGTATTCCATTGCGATTCCATTTAAAGGATATTGATATGGGCCGTGATAGAACTAGTTCCGTCAAGGTTATTGAAGATGGTGAAATGACACCAACTTTAGCAGCTACAGCCTTATACAATATGTTGAATAAAACATTGGATCGCAGTGGCTCTGGTACGGCTACAATTTCTTATACTATTACGCCAAAAGGGAAAGAACATAAGCCATTAACGCGGACAAATATGTTCTACAGCTCTGATTCCATTAGTGAAAAAGCAGTTGATGAATTTTATAATGTCATTGATGTTCTTATGAACAATCGATTCATCAACTATGAAATTTCGGATATTTCGGTTGAAACAAACGTAACGCAAGATAAGAAAACAGCAAAGCTTATCGATGCTTCTGCTTCGTCTACTGTAGTTTCTCCTGGGGATACTATCGTAGTAGATGTAACATTAGAGCCGTTCCGCGGTGAAAAGGTTATTAAACAAATTTTCTTTAAGGTACCTGAAGATCAAGCTATTGGTAAGTATACCTTAGAGGTGCGTGGCGGTGGCGAGATTCCATTGCCATACGTATTGGAAAAACAGAAATATAATTTAACAGATGAAATTTTACGTCGTTTGAAGGTTCATAAAGATTTTGATGAGCTTTATGATGAAATTCAAAAGACAGATACAAATAATCAAATTGTTGTAGAGTTTTTGGAAGATGGTATCAGCTTAGTTGATGAAGATGGCTCTCAATCTGTTAAAAAGGCTAAGCTTAAAGATGTGGAATCAAAACCTATGCCAGGGGATGTAAAGAAAAAAACAGGTCAAGAAGATTTGAGTTCTAGTAAGGATGATGAAAAGAAACCTGAAAAGACTGCTGTTGATACTGAGTACATTGTGCAAGGTGATGGTCAATTTACGATTCATGTAATGAAGCCTGCTGATCGGGATAAAGAATTAGCAAAACGTGTCAAAGAAGCGAAACATCAGATTAAGATGGAACGCAAGTTAGAATTGGAAGATCAATCTAAAAAAGATAAAACGGATAAAGCTGAGTCTAAAAAGGATTCTAAAAAAGAGTCGAAAGAAACTAATAAAAAAGACGAGGCTAATGCTGGTGGAACAAATACAGCTGAATAAGTTGAAACTGTAAGGGAAAGGGATAGACTGTTGAGTTGGCTAGAATCGATAGGTCGAGTCGTCATAAACGGCTTATCGCAGATGGGTAGTGCTACATTATTAGTGTGGCAAACAATAAAACAATTAAAAATGATTAATCTGTGGCATGTATTTCAGCAGATGGCTCACCTAGGGGTAGACTCCTTGCCTATTATTAGCTTAACTCTACTCTTTGCTGGTGCCGTTATGACCTTACAGATTACAGATGTACTCATTACCTATGGTGCTCAAAGTACAGTAGGTGGCCTTATGGCTGTAGCTATGGGCCGTGAATTGGGTCCTATCTTAGTTGGTGTAGTATTAGCCGGCCGTGTTGGCGCAGCTATCACGGCTGAAATTGGTACAATGAAGGTAACAGAACAAATTGATGCCCTACGTGTTATGGCTGTTGATCCTGTTGGTTACCTCGTGGTACCACGTGTAGTAGCGTGTATGATTATGGTGCCAATTTTGGCATTTTATGGTGTTGTTATCGGTATTGCCGGTGGTTACTTTGTAGCCACTGTTATCAAGGGTTTGGCGCCTAGTACATATTTAGATTCTATTCAAATGTTTTCTACCATTTCAGATTTCACCTTAGGACTTATAAAGTCTAGTGTGTTTGGTGCTGTCATTGCATTGGTAGGTGCTTATAAGGGCATGGAAACTAAAATGGGCGCAGAAGCTGTTGGTTTTTCCACTACTAGTTCTGTAGTAACTAGTATTATTCTAGTATTTGTATTAAATTACTTTTTATCTACATTGTTATTTTAGTGGATATTTTTAGAGGGATTTATGATTGAACTACGCAATGTTGTAGTTGCCTACGAGTCACGTGTGATTTTAGACTCTGTTAATCTCACTATTAATGATGGGGAGACGTTAGTTATATTAGGCGGCAGTGGTAGTGGTAAAAGTACATTACTTCGCTTATTAATAGGTTTACAACGTCCTACATCAGGGCAGATTATCGTAGATGGCACAGATATAACTACATTATCTGAAGATGAATTTAATACGGTACGAAGAAAAATGGGGATGGTATTCCAATATTCAGCTTTGTTTGATTCTATGTCGGTAGGTGAGAACGTAGCTTTTGGTTTGCGTCAACATACGAAGTTAAAGGATGACGAAATCAAACGCATTGTGGCAGAAAGACTTGATTGGGTTGGTTTAAAGGGATATGAGTCCTATATGCCTAATGAGTTATCTGGTGGTATGAAAAAGCGGGTTAGCTTAGCTCGTGCTATAGCACTAGATCCGAGTTTAATTCTTTATGATGAACCTTCATCAGGGTTAGATCCTATTACATCAGGTACGATTAGTATGCTAATTAAGGGGATGCAGAATCGGCTTGGTTGTACTTCTATCGTGGTAACACATGATATGCAGTCAGCATTTTATGTTGCTGACCGCATAGCTTTACTCGATCAGGGGCATTTTGTAGAAATTTCTGATACAATAGAATTTAAGAATTCTACAAATAAGAAGGTACAACAATTTATTCATGGTGAAGCAGAGCCGATTAACGAATCTGCGATGGGAGATATATAATGAAGTGGACGACGGAGGCCAAGGTAGGGGCTTTTACAATAATAGGTATAGTTCTATTTATTGCAGGCATACTATTTGTAGGCCGTATCGATATTTGGGCTAAACCGCAAATGACAATTACAGGTGATTTCACTCAAGTAAATGGCCTAAAAAATGGGAATCAGGTTAAATTTTCCGGCGTGGCCATCGGGACTGTTTCTGATATTGAAATTACACCGCGTGGCGTTGTGGTTAAGATGAAACTTGATGAAAAAACGCAGATTCCAAGTGACTCAATCTTTTCCTTGGGGTCAGATGGTTTTTTAGGTGATAAATTTATTCAAATTTCACCAGGACAGTCTAAAGTATATTTACAAGATGGTGACTCCGTTAAAGGTGAAGGCGTTGATGCTGTGGATAAGGCCATGCAGAGTGCACAAAAATTAATGGATGGTACTGAGAAGATGCTACAGTCTATTAATAGTATTATTGGTGATCCTGCAACTCAAAGTGCACTTAAATATTCTTTGCAATCTACAGCTGTGATGGCTGATAATGCGGTAGCTATTACACAAAATATGGCGGATGTAACGGCTCAGCTAAATCAAGCAGCACAGCAATTTAATGCTGATGGTAATGCAGGCAATGATATGCGTGCTATTTTAACTAATTTAAAACAAACTACTGATCGTGTAGATAATATGGCTCGTACCATGGAATCAACTGTAACAGATCCTAAAGCACAAGAAAATATTAAGGAGACTTTACATAATACGGCACAGATTTCAGCTCGCATCAATAAACTGATGGGCGGAAAGGCGTACCAAACGGATGTAAATGGAAATAGTGTAGAGGTTGGTATGACTGAAAAAAAGTCATCTACCAAGATTGAACCATCTGTAGATTTGTTGTATAACACAACGGATAATGAATTCCGTGTCAATGGTAGAGTACGTGCCTTTAACAATAAAGGAATGGCTGAAATTGGCCTTTCTAATATGGGTGATGATACTACTTTTGATCTGAATGCAGGTCGATTTATCAGTTCTAAATGGTTGGTGCGTGGTGGTATTTTTGAAAGTGAATTGGGTCTTGGGGTGGATTATAACCTCCGTGGTCCAGTGTCCTTATCAGCCGCGCTATATGACCTTAATCATCGTAAATATCGTATTCGTAGTGATATACGTTTGCATAAAGATACCTATGGCGTTATTCAAATGACCAGACCGTTCAGTTCTACGAATGGAGGTACCTATTTCGGTATTAAACAAGTATTCTAATGACTAACACATTTACTCTATATGAGTATGGAGGTACATATTATGAATAAAAAGGTTCTTTCCTTAGGTGTAATGCTTTCTTTAGTTACTACTGGTGCATTCGCCGCTGATGTAGTAACTACATCCGTTAACAACGGAGACCAATTAAGCAAATATCAAAAAGAAGCTATTCAATTAACACAAAAGCAATTAGCAGAAAAATCTGTTTTAGACAGTAAAACCTATGAACGTACATTAGCTTTAAACGAAGCCCGTACGGTTGATTTAGCATTAGCTAATAATCGTACAGCTAAGCAAACTAAATGGGGTTATGAAGCTGCTAAATCTGCAGTAAGCCAAGTAGCAGCTGGTAAGAATCCAAGTGTTAGTTATGGTTGGAGTGCTCAAAAAACGGGCGGTGACACAGGTAGTGGCAAATCTGGTAGTCATAACTTCTCCATTAGTGCGCCTGTATTCAATCCACAACTCGATGCAAGCATTGATTCTGCACGTTATACTCGTGAAGGTACTGGTGCTAGCTATGAAGAGGCTTTACAACAATCAAAATATGATGCTCTTAACGGTTATTATACATTGATTATGAGCCGTAATATGGTAGATGTAGCACAACAAGCTGTTAAAGATTATCAAGGTCATGTAACCAATGTAGAGGCACAGTATAATGTTGGTTTAGTGGCGAGCTCCGATGTATTGGCCGCTAAAACAAATCTTGATGATTCTCAAACATCTCTTGTAAAAGCGCAAAATGCTGCAAATTTAGCAGAGGCGAACTTAAATCAAGTTATTGCATACCCTGCACAAACAGCTATTACTACAGCAGAGCATGATTTACAATATAAACCATATAATGTAACCTTGGAGCAAGCGAAAGCATATGCTATGCTTCATCGTTCCGCTCTTGTTAAATCAGCTCTTGATGTAAAATCTGCGGAAGAAGCTGTAAAATCTGCTAAGGCGGGTTATTTGCCTACGGTTGCTGTAAAAGCTGGTCGTGGCTATGGTGATCCAGATGGTTACTTTGGTACAAGTACAAAGTCCTGGAGTGTTGGTGCTAGTGCTACTTGGAACTTATGGGATGGTGGTGCAACACAAAATGCTATTAAAAAAGCAAATGCACAACTTGAACAAGCAAAAGAAGCTAATTTGGCAACTGTTGATGCTGTATTGTTAGCCGTACAAAAAGCATACTTGAATTTACGAGCTGCTGAACAAACAATCCAAAGTACACAAACTGCAGTCGCACAAGGTCAAGAAAGTTTCCGTATTGCTACGCTTCGTTACCGTGCAGGTGTTGGTACGAACCTTGATGTACTTGATGCAGAAACTAAGTTGACAACAGCTCGTAATAACTATGTAGAAGCTCTTTATAATTACAATATTAGCATTGCGGCTCTTGAACAATTAACAGGCGTTCCATTGTCTACACCTGTAGGTCAAGGTGCTGAAGTTATCGCTAATAGTGGTGCTGTTGAACAATTGTCAAAACTAGGCGGCAATCAATAATATGATCTTTAAAAAGACGACTTCGGTCGTCTTTTTTTCTTGTAATGGACATTATAGACAATGAGTGTTCTTGATAGGTTTTATAAAATTCACTCTGAAAATACTATAGTTATTACTGTGTCTGTGGTAAGATTAGTATATATATTTATATTATTCATA
>ERZ791852.1547-NODE-1547-length-13584-cov-4.634932_pt1 | contig 13584 bp, 14 predicted proteins | sample MGYA00510287_ERZ791852 | MGnify/ENA primary metagenome ERZ791852 (study PRJEB30046, sample SAMN00715257) | human gut metagenome | study: EMG produced TPA metagenomics assembly of the A metagenome-wide association study of gut microbiota in type 2... | reverse complement strand
ATTGTAAATATGGGTTCTACAGCTGGTATTTACGCATATCCTAATGGTGCTGTTTACTGTGCTACAAAGGCGGCTGTTAAAACATTGAGCGATGGTATTCGCATGGATACAATTGCTACAGATATTAAGGTGACAACCATCCAACCAGGTATCGTAGAAACTCCATTTAGTGAAGTACGCTTCCACGGTGATGCGGAACGAGCTAAATCTGTGTACGCTGGCATTGAAGCTGTTCAACCAGAGGATGTGGCCGATGTAGTATTGTATGTAACTAACCAACCTAAACGCTTGCAAATCTCTGATGTAACCATCATGGCGAACCAACAAGCGGCAGGCTTTATGGTACATAAGAAATAATAGGCTAAATACTAAGCTTGTTAAAATGATATAGGTAGCATTTATTACTTGAAATCCTATATCATTTAGGATATACTTATTAAGCCTATTTTGATAAATATAATTTTACAAAACTCGTTTTTGGAGATTGTTGTTATGACAACAAAGATAAAGACATTACTAGTGGCTTCTTTAGCATGTGTAGCTATTGGTTCCTATAGCATTACTAGTGCTCACGATCCATCTGTTGGAGATCGTTCTGTACCTATGACTGGTGGAATCTCAGTTGAACCTAGGGAACCAAATTTTATTATGCCGAGTCCTGTACATGTGTTTACCACTGTAGAAGCAGCGTCTGAATATATAGGGTTTAAACCTCAGATACCAAAGCTATTGCCTGTAGGCTTTAATATTCAATCTGTCATTACTATTGAGAAAGATATTTTACAGGTCGTTTATGTCTACGAACCCGGTATAGATCCGTACGTAAATAAGGCCGGTGGTGCTCTTATTTTTTATCGTACATCTACTACATTAAAAGGTGATATCAGCGATGACCGTAAGATTCATAAGGTTATAGAAACTGAAAGTGTAGATGGTACAAAGGTTACTTTCAAAGGTGGTAAGAAAATGGTTTATCTTGCATCGTGGATGAAAGATGGACAAAATCATTCTTTAGATTTTTATCGCCCCGTTACACGAGATGTGGCGAAGGCTATTATCCGTAATATTGTTGAGGAAAAATCACATACAAAATAAATGTGTTTTTAATAATTTTTATGTTATGCGAAGGGAGATTATACCCATGGTCAAAAAATTTGTATTACTAGCAGTTGCGTGTGCTTGTGTAGGTTCTTACACTGTTGCTGGTGCACAAGGTGCTTTTGATGTACCACCTGATCCAGCTAAGCCTATGGTAGCAAAACAAGCAGCGCCTATGGTTGGCATGCCAAACCCTATACATGAATTTAGCACTATTGATGAAGCCGCTAAATACATGAATATTATGCCTCATCTACCTAAAGTATTGCCTGTAGGCTATAATGTTGAGTCTGTAAGCACAATCAATAAAGATGTTTTACAAGTTGTGTATGTTTACCAAGCTGGTGAAGATGCAACCCGTAATCAAGCGGCAGGTAAACACATCGTGTATCGCGTAGCGAATACAAAGGGTGATATCAGCGGCGATTACAACAATTATAGAGTTACAGCTACTGAAAAAGTAAACGGCACAAAGGTGACTTTCAAAGGCGGCAATTACATGGTATACCTTGCAACATGGGTAAAAGATGGTCAAAACCATTCCATCTATTTTGAACGTCCTGTCAATCGCGATATGGCAAAAGCGATCATTGCTAATACAGTTGCACCAAAATCACATATGAAATAATACAGCCTGATACAAACTATTCTTGATGGAATGGCATGCGAGCTGTGGTGAAGCACTCGCATGGACACTGTAAGGGTTATATAAGAAGCGGCTCCTCTTATGAGGGGCCGTTTTAGCATATATGCTAAAATTTCATAATGAAAATCATTCTAATATACCCATATGGGTATATTAGAAAATTAGAATCATTGTTAAAATAAAATATAGTTATTTTTTGATAAAGAAGGCAGGTGATGTATTGTATCGATTAATACTACAGCGTTTAGCAAGTATTGTAGGTATTTTATTGGTTGTTACCATCGGTACATTTGTATTGATAAAATTATCTCCTATTGATCCCGTGTCGATGAAGTTTAATCTTCTAGGAGCTACACCAGATCCAGTTGTAGTTGCACAGATACGAGAGCAGTTGGGACTCAATGATCCTTGGTGGCAGCAATACTTACGTTGGTTAGGTCAAATTGTACAAGGGGACTTTGGTGAGTCCATTCTGTACGCTTTACCAGTAGCGACCATTCTTGGTGGCGCCTTGCCTAATACCTTAGGGCTCGTATCCTTATCTCTTGTTATGGGGATAGTGGTGACCATACCGCTCGGTATGCTATCTGCAAAGTATCAAGACTCATGGATTGATCATGGGGTTCGTCTCGTTACATTCCTAGCATTAGCAATTCCTAGCTTCTGGGTCGGTTTATTATTACTGTACTTATTCGGTGTTAAATTACAGTTAGTGTCGGTAACGAATACCAATGGCTTTTCTGCCTATGTTCTGCCCGCGGTAACCCTTGCTTTATGGATATGTGGTCTCTACATTCGTCGATTGCGCAATGCTATTTTAGAAGTGTCGCGACAACCCTTTGTACAGGGAGCGCGAGCATTAGGCTTGCCAGAATGGATGGTCTACACCCGTTATATATTCCCTCATGTAGGTCTTATGTTATTGCCTATGATGGGGGTAACGATGGGCGCTATGCTAGGTGGCTCTGCCGTTATTGAAACGGTATTCGCCATAAAAGGTATTGGTTACATGATGGTGCAAGGTATTATGGCTCGCGATTATGTATTGATGCAAGGCTACATTATTTGGATTACTATGGTGTTCATCGTGATTAATATTATCATTGATGTATTGAGTGTTTGGCTGAATCCGAAGCGAAGAGCCGCTATAAAAGGAGGCTCCTATGAGTAGACGAAAGCCTTATACTTTATATGCAATGTTGGTATTATCTGCTTTGTGGATTGTATTTTTCCTGTGTGCTCCGTATATAGCTCCCTTTGATCCTGAAACGACGAGTGTTGCGGACCGCTTACAAGATATCAGTAGTACCCATCTATTAGGGACTGACCAACTCGGTCGTGATGTGTGGTCTCGTATTCTGTACGGTGGTAAAGCCTCTTTAGGGATTGCTTTCACCATCATTGGCATTAGTGGAGCCATCGGTATCGTTATTGGTGGATTAGCAGGATTCTCTACACCTCGCGTTGACCGTTGGTTATCTCGTTTAATCGATTTAGTGCTTGGCTTCCCGAACATGGTCATTGCCATTGCTTTCATTGGTATCATGGGACCGAGCATTACGAATGTTATCATTTCCCTGTGCATTACGAAATGGGCGGAATATGCCCGTATCACGAGAGGCCTGGTGCAGATTGAACGCCACGCAGAGTATATTACCTTTGCTCGCATGTCGGGCGCTTCAAACCTACGAATTCTATGGCGCTATATTCTGCCGAATGTATTGCCACCGTTGGTGATTGTCATTATTCAACATCTAGGGGATGCCATCATTTTGGTAGCCAGTTTCTCGCTCATTGGCATCGGTGTGCAACCGCCGGATCCGGAGTGGGGCGCTATCTTGTTGAGCTCCCGAGATTTTCTACAAACGGCACCGTGGCTGTTAATTTACCCAGGGCTTGCCATTTTTATTACTGTTGTTTTATTTAACTATATTGGCGATGCGTTGCGCGATGCTCTCGATGTATCTCGTTAACCGTGCTGTGTATAGATTTTTTATGGTGAAAGCCTCGACGAGGTGATGTATTTTAAAGGAGATATTATGAAACGTTGGTTGTTAGCATGTTTGTCCATGCTATGCATGGTAGCTCTCTTGGCCGGCTGTGGCAATGATACTGCTAAAGACAGCAAACAAGGGAAGCATATGAATGTTGGTTTGTATTGGTTTGGTGAAACATTAGATCCAACTCACGAATGGGATGCGTGGACATTGACTCGTATCGGTGCAGGTGAAAACTTAGCCGTTGTAACACCAGATATGAAATTTGCCCCACAATTGGCAGATTCTTGGGAAAATGTGGACCCTACAACATGGAAATTCCATATCCGTGAAAACGTTAAATTCCACAATGGTACTCCGATGACACCTCAAAAGGTAAAAGAGTCCATCGAGTATACGATGAAACAAAGTGCTCGTTCCGCTAAAGCAGTTAAAATCGAGTCCATCACAGTAGATGGTCAAAACTTGATTATTAAAACTACAGAGCCTAATGGTTCCTTGTTATCCAGCTTGACTGAACCTGCTTTCGTTATCATGGATACTGCAGATCTTAAAGATGTAGCATCTAAACCAGTTCTTACAGGCCCTTACAAAATCACTAATTTCAAAAAAGGTGAAACAATTGAACTTGCAGCCTTCGCAGATTACTGGGGCGGTAAACCAGCTCTTGATTCTGTAACTGTAAAAGACATCGAAGACAACAATAAACGCGCTATGGCGTTACAATCTAAAGACGTAGACGTGATTCAAAAAGTGGACTCTGCTAACCGTAGCTTATTCAAAGACGGTTTCAATATTCAAGATATCGCAGGCGTTCGTGTACTTATGTTGAAAGTAAACCACACAGAATCTTCTCCGTTGCATGATAAAGCTGTACGTAATGCGATTGCTCATATTATTAATTATGATTCTATGGCAAAAATTATTGGCAATGGCTCCACACCAGGTGCGGCACCATTCCCGCCATCTGCCAACTTAGGCTATGACGCGATTGCTAATAAAGCGATGACAGATGTGGCGAAAGCTGACCAAATCTTGACTCAAGCTGGCTATGCTAAAAATGCAAATGGCATGTACGCAAAAGACGGTAAGGAATTAGCTGTTACTCTTGCTGTTTGGGGTAAAGACACAAGCTTATACGAAGAAATTCAACAAGAATTGAAAAAAGCAGGTATTGCTGTAACTCTTAAGAAATTACAAAGCCCTGATGAAGTAGATACACTTGGTACAGACGGTTTTGATTTAGTAGAACGCAATGTAGTTACTATGTCTACAAATGATCCTTATTGGTTCCTCAGCTTGTTCTACAAAACTGGTGCGAAAGCAAATGTTGGTGGCTACTCTAACCCTCAAGTAGATGCGTTAATCGACCAATTGTCTGTAACATTTGATCAAAACGAACGCTCTAATATTGCTAAACAAGCACAACAAATCTTAGTTGATGACGTAGCAGATATTTATTTGTTGTATCCAAGTGCAACGGTTGTATCTACTACAAAAGTTAAAAATGTTCCAGTACATCCAATCGATTACTACTTATTAACAAAGGATTCTACTATTGAATAAATCTGATTGTATCGTATTTGATAAGGTTACAATTTCATACGGTGCGGAGCAAGCGGTGCGCGATGTATCCTTCTCCGTGCCCAATGGTGAGGTCTTTGCCATCGTTGGTGAAAGCGGCTCTGGTAAATCTACGTTAGTTCGTGCCGCCTTTGGCATGTTGAAACAAGCTAACATTAGCGGCCAAATTTTGCTAAATGGCACCGATGTTTCCACCTTAAGTGATGGTGATTGGCGACAATTGCGAGGCACGAAGATTTCCATGATCTTTCAAAATCCCAGCGCCTATTTAAACCCAAATCGAACCGTAGAAAATCACTTCAAAGATTTATTTTGTGCTCATGGTGAAAGCTATGATGTAAGCCGCGTTATAGATATGCTTAATCTCGTTCACTTAACCGATGGAGAACGTATCTTACAGTCCTATCCGTTTCAGTTGAGTGGTGGTATGCAACAACGGTTAGCCATAGCCTTAAGCCTCATCTTGAAGCCGAGTATCGTATTTGCCGACGAACCGACTAGCGCCTTAGATATGCTCGTGCAAGCCTCTGTATTGGACCTTATGAAAGAGGTAACACAGGCTCTTGGGGCAACGGTGATTATTGTAACCCATAATATCAAGGCGGCTGCTCGCATTGCCAATAGCATTGGGGTTATGAATAAGGGGCAACTCGTTGAAGTGGGATCCTCCGAAGAGGTCATGACCCATCCAAAGGATGAGTATACTCGCATCTTGTTAGATTCCGTAATGAAAGTGGTGTAGTATGATTCAACTCGAGAAAATCTGTAAACAATATACGAACCACAATCATACGGTCCATGCCGTTGATAATGTATCCTTTTCCGTGGCTCCCAATGAACGAGTAGGCATTGCAGGTGGCAGTGGTTCTGGTAAAAGTACTCTCCTTAGATTGATTGCTATGTTAGAAAAACCTACCTCTGGGAGTCTGCGACTCTTTGGTGAAGACGTAACATCCATTCAAAACCATACAGAAATATATCGTTCCATGCAGATGATGTTTCAAAATCCCTTGGCGGTGATTCCTCCAAGGATGAACTTAGAAGCATTTCTCTTAGAGCCGTATATTAACTATGGTCTCATGGATATAGCGGCAGCAAAGGACGATATCCGTAAATGGATACAACGGGTAGACTTACCGGAACATACGGTTTATAAATACCCTCACGAAGTCAGCGGTGGTCAACTACAACGTGTTGTATTGGCACGGATCATGCTGATGAATCCTAAATTAGTACTCTTTGATGAACCTACATCGGCCCTTGATGCGGTGAATCAAAAGTTGGTGCTAGACCTCCTACAAAAACTATATACGGAACAACCCTTCGGCTACGTATTCGTCAGCCATGACATCGGACTATTACAAGCCGTAACAGACCGAATCATCGTCATGAAAGACGGACAAATTGTGGAAAACATCGAATCAAAACGACTCAAAGAAGCGGTACACCCATATACAAAAGCACTTGTGGAAGCGAGTTTATAAATGAAATCTCTTGTAGACGCAAGGAAGTAAACGAAAGCCCCTATTTTAATAGGGGCTTTTATTGCATATAATAAATTGCAAATTATTAATAATAGGTTTACATAGATGGTTTAGTCAGATTGCTCTATAGTCAATTAAATTAATATATAATAAAATAAATATAGTGAGTGTAAGGAGTATTTTGGGAAGAATCTTATAAGAGTAAGTTTTTCATAGGAAATACAATTTTCATATTAATTGTATTAGATTATTTAATAAAGTGATTCATTAGGGAGTATATCGATTAGATTATTCAAGATATTAATTTATAATCTTTAGTTGGGGAGGAAAAGATATGGGGAAAGTGGATTCTATTATAAGTGCGGTTAGGGATGGAAATATCAAAAGCACTCAGATGTTATTTGTAAAGCGTACAAGAACAACTTATATTACATATTCTCCTAATATGGATGAAACTTTACGAAGTGAATTACTAGATTTAATTATTGAAAATTTAAGTAAAAAATCTGAGACTTTAGATGGGGAAATAATATATAATCCTTGTAAAAGTTTACATGGTAAATTATCGTTGTGTAGTCACGATTATGTGGGAAACTATAATGAATTTGTAGAGTCATTAACTAATCCTCTAGAAGAACTTAATACTGAAGACGCAGGAAATTTATCATTTTATTGTTTTATTTGTACGATTGAATATAAAGGAGGTACTAAAGCATATTACTTTATAAGACGTCTTCTAAATTATAGAACTCTTCAAAAAAGAGGTTTTCTAGGTATATCAGTTGGAAATAAGTATACAAAAATTGATAGAGCAGTGTTGGGGATTGACAGTACGATTGATTTGATTTGTACAGAAAGTGAAATTATTGTTTTATCTCATTCATCTGTCGAGAAAGTATTCCGTTTGAATGAAGCGCTTACAGCAAAAGCGGATCAAATTCTTGAGTATTTAAAGCAATCAAATAAGATAGAAAATTATGATACATTCTATGGAGATTGTCAAACACTAGCCATTAAGAAACGGCTAGCGATTTTATCTGAAAATCAAGATTTATTAAATAAAGTCGTTCAAAATATTGATGCTATAAACCAAGTAATTAAATCAAGAAGATTAGGAATACAGATAAAAGATGGAAAGTTAATTTATGGAGGTAAAGAACATCTTTTAGATTTATTAAGAATCTTGCAGGATGTTTTTTATACAAGTGAAATAACGAGACGAAAAGGTGTTGATGAATAACTATGGAATTTATAAAACTATCTTGTTTATTTATTTCATCGTACTTCCCTCTTTATATTTTTATTGTGGTTATTAAATATGAGAGTATATTAAATTCTTTTTTTGTTGAAGATAGTTATTTATCTAAATTATTATTCTTTATACTGGTGTTTCTAATAATAATATCTATATTTGTGGCTTGTGTAATAAAGTTTACTAATATTAATAGCAACCTAAGAAGAATTACTAGTGTTGAACGAGATTCAGATAGTATAATTAGCTATATTTTTACTTATATTATTCCAATAATGAGTGCATTTAATGATACTTCAGTTTCATACTCTTTTATTTTAGTTAATTTACTGTTGTTTTTGATGGTTTGGTATTTATATATTAAATTAAGTATATTATATTTAAATCCCCTATTAGCAGCGATAGGATACATACCATACAGAGTTAATGATGGAATTATTTTAACTGATATGACATATAATGAATTGCTTGAATTCAAACGATTAAATATAAATATACGAGGTGAATCTATTGTTTCTGGAATCTTTCTTGCTAAACGGAAAGATAATAAATTACCAGGACCTGAATAATGATAGATTGGATAGTGATGCATATATGTTTTATAGTTTTATTATAATATATAACTAAATTACATAAAAAATAAATAATGTATTAAGATATTGCTTTGGAGAGAGAAATACTAGGGTTATTTAAGTATTGGCCTATTAGGTAAATAGAATGGTTCTTAATATAGGAAATTTGGGGCATAAAAATAGGTCGCCAATGATGTATTGATGACCTATAATTGGAATATATTCTTATATAATTTCACTTTTCAAATCGATAACGTGTTTACATGCCACACAACCAGGGCAGTCACAGAACTCAGCTCCTTGTGCTTTGATGTCTTTGGCGTGTTGTAATAGGTTAGCTGCGCCTTCTGCACCAAGGATTTGTGTAGCTAATTCAGAGCCTGCAAAGCCAATTGTTTCATCGATAAGAGCGATATTTTGCTCTGCTACAGATACGAGTTGTTTAGTAAGCTCTTCTTGTTCAGGTTTGCCTTCAGCATTGATCCAAGATTGAGCGAATTCTTTTACTGTAGGATTGCTTGTAGGTGCGTCTAATAAAGCTTGTACGAGTTGTGTTAATTGTGTATGTGTCATGATTATTTCCTCTATATAATTACTAACTATAGTTTTGGAATAGTGCATTTAGTATCATATGAGCACCTGTTCCTTTTGTTGAGTTCATTATAACACCTACAATAATTTTGAATAGTAGAATGATTTACGATAGATACTATCAAATCGGATAGATTTGTTATGTTTATTGGTTAAAATTTTTGAAATAGAAAAGAGGAATGCTTTTGCATTCCTCTTTAACTTAGTTAAAATAAATCTTACTTTAACCTTAAATCCTCAATCATTTCTTTTACATTAGCATATGATTTTGCTTTTATTTTTTCTGCTAATATATCTTTTATTTCATGAATAGCAGCTTCTGTTTCTGCATTATAACGAGGTTGTTTAGGTTGAAATGGAAATCCACCTTCCATTAGCGATGTATGGAGAAAAATATTGATTGCATCAGTTACGGATATGCCAAAGCTTGCATATAATGCTTCTAATTGTGCTTTTACAGCAGGCTCGATGCGCAAACTTATAGTAGCTGTTTTAGCCATTGTATTACCTCCTATTATTAATATTGTAATTCATATGATAGCTAATTAATAGTTTATGATTTGTAATCAATCTACCAATCTGAAAATTCTTATATTTGCATTATATTTTTGATAGACAATTAATAGTAGTGCAATTAACTATAAATCATGAAGGAATTTTCATAATTAACAGAGAATAATAAAAAGGTAAGTATAATAGGTGGATGTATTGTTTTGACTAGATGATAGGAGATGACTATGTGTATTTCTGTAGGAAGAATTATTTCATGTCAAACTTTATTGGATTTAAAAGCAGATGAGTTTAAACCTTGTAGTGTAATTATTTCTGAAGGGCTGCCGGTAGATATAGTTTTAGACTCTAAAATATATATGCATGAGATTTATGACTTTATAGTTGTAGGAGATAAGGATGAATTCATTAATTTCATCTATGAAAATAAACTGAAAGAATATTGTCGTAGTGGCGTGATACGCGAACGACAAATAAAACCAATAATAAAGCAGTTAGAAAAAATTGTAAGATTATTTTCTTATGAAGATATTCAAGGTAATGAAGAAGATCTTGAACGATGTAATTATGATGATGAATTTATGCTTCTATTTGAATTAAAAATTAGTATGGCTAAGTATCAGGTTTTAACAATTAAGGCTGATTATGAAGATGAGGATTTTAGTCCTAATTGGGATTCTGATACGATTTATTCGAGAGCTGGATATACTGTTAAACAAGGGGAGAGTAGAGCGAAACGTTTATCCATTTTGTTTAAATTAAGTGATCTTTATGGAAGGAATCTTAGTTCAGATTTTGAAAGATATTGTTGGTTTATTGAGACTTATTGCAGTAATTCGAAGGCATTTTCTGCTAATAAGCGTCGAAGAAGTGATTTAGAAGCTTTACGACAGTATGAAGCCAATGATGGATGTAAAAGTTAAACATAATAGTATGGGTAGAATATAGATTAAGATAAAAAGTCTAATGGTTTATATTATAGGGTTAGATTATAGTACATGTGTTTTCCACTCTAATCCTTTTGCCGCCATTATATTTTATTAGACGTCATGATGATAAATATGGTTTTAAAAAACCATTGACATTAAATTTGTATAGTGTTATTATACAGATAAGATAAATAAGATTTATTTTCTCCTATTTTTTTGAAATCATAATAATTGGTTATTAAAAACCAAAAATAAAAACATTTGTGTTTTAGTTAGAGGGTGGTGAATAATTTGTTGTAGAAATAGATATTAAGCACTTGTATTTAGTATTCATAATTATATGGTTTACGAAAACCAATATACATGATATTATAAATACAAACATTACATTATTTATGAAATTTTTTTTGAAATGAAATAAATTGGTTATGGAAAACCAAGAAGGAGTTAATATGCAATCCAAAATCATGTTAGCAAAAGAATCTTATGATAAAAGTGAAAAACAGATTATGCAACTAGAGCGAGAATGGTATGGTGGGCGTTATTTAGTTAATAGTAGCAACTATTATGATCTCAATGTTATGGCTATATTAATTTATTTATTGAAACAATATAATGGTTCGTTTATTGAATTGAATGATTTTTTTCATTCAAATAAAATAAATAATCATCACTTCCAGAAGATAATGAAGAAGTATCTTTTTCAAGATTATGTTCAAGCGTTTTTATTGAAAAATACAGACCTTGATGACTACTTATTATTAGGCATAGGACTATTTTATAATGAATATAAAATGACTAGAGATAATAGTGTAGAAGGTAATAAATCCCTGAATCTAACTTTACAATATTTGCTAAAAATTGAAGAACTTAATAGTTTTTCATTAATGCAAGTAGGGTTGAATGATGGCACTATATTATTGGATATGGTTATGAAGTATCATCTAACAAGTTATTTGGCCTTTAATCGTGATGATCGTTTAATGGTTTTATTACAGTTAAGAAGTCTGTTATTAGATATGTTGGACATTCAATTAATAGAGGCTGATATCTATAATGGCGAGTTTGCTTTGAGAAACCAATCTTTTGATCGTATTTTATGTGTACCACTTTGGAATTATAGATTTGATAAGAGACTAATCTTAAATCCTCGTGTAAAGAATCGCTTGGATTCTATTTGTACTCAGCCTGTATATTCTGATTGGTTGGAAGTTATGGCTGCTTTTGAACAATTAAGCGATGATGGAGTTATGGTTGCATTAATGACCAATTCTTCTTTGACAAATTCTCAAAATCAGGCAATACGTAGATATCTTGTAGAATGCGGGTATATACAATCTGTAATTGAATTACCAGATTTATTACTAGAATTTAAAAGATTTCCTCTTTATGCTGTAGTGTTATCCCATAATAATAAACATATACAGTTTATAGATGCTAGTAAAGCTTATACTCAAGAGCGTCGATATAAGAATATTGATCTAGAACACTTTAAAAAGATAATGGAGGGTTTTGATAATAATTGCTATTCTGCTGAGTTGATACGGGTTAAGGTTGAAGAATTCAACCTTTTGCCAAAACGATATACAATAGACCCTATTAATTATGATGGAATTTCTTTAGGCGAGATTTGTAATATTAGTCGAGGCCCTGTAATTCCTTCAAAAGAGTTAGATGAAATTACTACTTTAGAAGACACAGGTATTAGATACGTATATTCACAAGTACTAGATACTCAACAAGTAGATATGTCTCAATTACCGTTTGTAGATAAATCTAAATTAGGGAAATCATCTCAGGTGATAGAAGAGGATAGTTTAGTTTTAACTAGAACATCTCCATTTAAAAGTAATATGTTACATCTTCAGCCTGGTGCTGGTGTGATTATTAATGGGAATTTATTTTCTATTACAATTGCACCTAAATATAGAAACCTGTATTTGTTAGATTATATTGCTGCATTTTTTAATAGCACGTTAGGCCGAGAACAAATTGAACGATTAGCATCGGGATCTGTTATAAAATCAATATCTATAAAAGATTTGAAATCATTAGCTATTCCTAATGTATCAATTGAACAGCAACGTAGATTTTTAGGTCAGACAGATAAAATTATAGAAACGCGTATGGAACTTTTAAAGAAACTTGATGATGTTAATCAAGAGCTTAATAAATTAGTAGAGGGGGAATTCAATTGGTAGCGTTTACACCTAACTTACAAGATGTCACATTGTTAAGTGACGCAATTAAATATATTACGGATGAATTAACGAATGCATTTAAATGTAATCAGTTGCAATCTGCACTCAAAAAATATCACTATCCAGTAATTGAAAAAACTGTGGAGCCATATTTTGATAGTAGTTTACCTAATGGAAAAATTCTAGTATTAGGTAGTTCCTCTTGTTCAGTGCGTCATTTAGAGGCAACATTTAAGGCATTAGGTCTCGCAGATCGTTTAGAATATTGCTTAGATTATAATACGCTGAAAAAATATAAATTTGAGCATTTACGTAATAACCACCACTATAGACTTATTATTGTTGGTCCGATGCCACACTCTACTAAGGGAACGGATAATTATAGCAGTGTTATTACTAGAATGGAATCATCTGATGAATTTCCTAAGGTGGTTAGAGCAATGAATAATGGTGAGTTAAAAATCACTAAAAGTAATGTGAAGGCAATTTTGACTAAAGAGAAAAGTAGTGGATTTATCGCTGCTTGATAAGTAGATACGGAGGTACCATGAGTTTAAGTAGTCGTGTAAATGAAAAAGCATCCCTGATTTGGGCAATTGCAGATAAGTTAACGGGCGTGTATAAACCACATGAATATGGCGAGGTAATTTTACCGCTTACAGTTCTAAGACGTTTTGACTGTATTTTAGCAGATACAAAACCTGCTGTGCTTGATACATA
>ERZ791852.1542-NODE-1542-length-13608-cov-2.986497_pt1 | contig 13608 bp, 7 predicted proteins | sample MGYA00510287_ERZ791852 | MGnify/ENA primary metagenome ERZ791852 (study PRJEB30046, sample SAMN00715257) | human gut metagenome | study: EMG produced TPA metagenomics assembly of the A metagenome-wide association study of gut microbiota in type 2... | reverse complement strand
CGGAACACTGGATCAGGTTGATCTTCAGTTTGAAGACAATGCAGCAGTCTGTGTCGTACTCGCATCTGAAGGATATCCGGTAAGCTACGAGAAAGGCTTCCCAATTACAGGACTGGAAGAGTTCAAGAAGCACGAAGGATATTACTGCTTCCATGCAGGAACAAAATTCAACGGAGATCAGATCGTGACAAACGGCGGACGTGTTCTTGGCGTGACAGCGAAGGGAAAAGATCTGAAAGAAGCCCGTGCGAATGCATATGCAGCAACAGAGTGGGTAAACTTTAAGAATAAATACATGAGACATGATATCGGTAAGGCAATCGATGAAGCGTAAATAAAGGGTCGCAGACCTGGTTGCAATAAGATAAAACGATATAAGAAGTAAGGAAGGAAACTGGCAGGGAGGAAAAATCCAAACTGTCGGTTTCTTTGTGATTTTATCACAGAAAAATAAAAAAATATGTGCTATACTAGGGTTGTAACAAAGGAAAAAGGTAACTATTCAGTTACAGATAAAAGATATAACATTTATAAGGAGGATATAAAGATGGCAGTAGTAAAACTTACAACAGACAATTTTGAGCAGGAAGTACTTCAGGCACAGCAGCCGGTACTCGTTGATTTTTACGCAGACTGGTGTGGACCATGTAAGATGATGGCTCCAATCGTAGAAGCTCTTTCAGAAGAACTCAGTGATGTAAAGGTATGCCACATCAACATCGATGAGAATATCGATATTGCACAGAAATACAGAGTGATGAGCATTCCGACTTTCATCGCATTTAAAGGAGGAGAAGAGAACGGAAGACAGATTGGTGCGATTCCTAAGACAGCACTGGTTGACCTTGTGAAATAAATTTGCGATAATAGAAGAAAGGAAAAACCCAGACGGGCTGCCGGGCACAGAGAAGGCTGAGAAATATGGCTCATTCCTGTGAACGACAGCCTGTCTTTTGTTTAAGATGTATGAAGGGAAGGCAGGAGTCAGAGCATGTCATTGCAGTTTATTTTCGGGAATTCCGGAAGCGGAAAGTCCCATTATTTATATCAGCAGATTGTTGAGGAGTCAATCCGTCATCCGGAGAAGAATTATCTTGTTCTGGTTCCGGAGCAGTTTACAATGCAGACGCAGAAGGACCTGTGTATGGCACATCCGCGTGGCGGTATTATGAATATTGATGTCTTAAGTTTTGGACGTCTGGCTCACCGTGTTTTTGAAGAGACAGGAAAGGAAAGACAACCGATCCTTGATGATGATGGTAAGAATCTGGTACTCCGTAAGATTGCAGGGAATTACGAAGATGAGCTGACCGTTCTTAAGGGAAATCTTAAGAAGCAGGGATATATCAGCGAAGTGAAGTCCGTGATATCAGAATTCACACAGTATGGAATTGATTTTGAACAGCTTGATTCTTTCATGGAAGGACTGAATCCGGAAAGTTATCTGTATTATAAGTTAAAGGATATCCGTAAAGTATATGAAGGATTTGAGGATTATCTGCGTGATAAATATATCACAAAAGAAGAATTACTTGATGTGTTGAGTCAGACTGTATCGGAAGCGAAAATGCTTAAAGACAGTGTGGTTGCAATGGATGGATTTACCGGATTTACACCGGTGCAGAACCGGCTGATCGGGGAACTTCTGAAAGTGTGCGACAAGATTATGTTGACAGTTGAGATCGATCGGAGGGAAGATCCGTTTGTCTATAAGCATCCGTATCAGCTCTTTGCGCTGAGTAAGCAGATGGTTACTTCACTGATGGAAGTGGCGCAGGAAGTGAAAGTGGAGATCGATGAGCCGGTCTGGCTATGCAAGAATCCGCCCTATCGGTTCAAAGAGAATCCGGAGATGGCGTTTTTGGAAGAGGAACTATTCCGTTATTCCAGAAGAAAATACAGTGGGGAAAAGATGCAGTCAATCTCTCTTCATGAAGTTCACACACCACAGGAAGAGGCGCAGTATGTGGCAGAGGAAATCCGGCGTCTGGTGAGAGAAGAAGGATACAGATATCGGGAAATCGCAGTGATTGCTTCTGATCTAAATACATATGCTGATTCGTTGGAGAAGGCATGCGAACGTTATGAGATTCCGGTTTTTATGGACCATAAGAAGAGTATTTTGTTGAATTCTTTTGTAGAGTATTTAAGAGGTCTGCTGGTGATGGTAGAACAGAACTATACTTACGAAAGCGTTTTTCGTTATCTGCGGACCGGCCTGTGTGGGTTCACAAGAGATGAAGTGGACCGTCTGGAAAATTACTGTCTTGCGCTGGATCTGAAAGGATTCAAGAAATGGGATCAGGTCTGGGTGAGAAAGACACCGATGACGACAAAAGAAGAATTGGAAGAACTGAATCAGCTGCGCGTGCGTTTTGTGGAAAAACTTACACCGCTGCATACAGTTCTGAAGAAGAGAAAAAAGACGGTAAAAGAGATCACACTTGCAGTTTATGAATATCTGGTTCAGGAGAAGATCCAGGAGCAGCTTGCAGAATTGGAGCAGAAATTCCAGGAAGAGGGAGAACTGGCTTTGGCGAAGGAATATGCACAGATTTATCGTATTGTTCTGGAATTATTCGATAAATTCGTTGAACTTCTGGGGGAGGAAGAGATTCCTTTGAAGGAATACTGTGAACTTTTAGATGCAGGACTTGAAGAGGCGAAAGTAGGTGTGATCCCTCCAAGTCTGGATCAGGTTGTGATCGGAGATATGGAGAGAACACGTATCAAAAATATCCGCGCATTATTTTTTGTCGGAGCAAATGATACGCTTCTTCCAGGAAATGCAGGGGCAAGAGGTCTGCTTTCCGAGCGAGACAGAAAACAGTTTCAGGAGAAGAAAATGAATCTTTCTCCCGGACCAAAAGAAAAATTATATATTCAGAAATTTTATCTCTATATGAATCTGACGAAACCGTCAGAACTTCTGTATCTGTCCTGGGCGAAAGTATCCGGGGAAGGAAAAGCACTTCGTCCAGCGTATCTGATCCAGGATCTGATGCGTCTATTCCCGGTACTTGTTCCGGTAGAGGAAGACAAAAAGGGACTGCTTGATCATGAGATGATGAGAAAGAGCGGACTCTTGCAGATTGCAGAAGGTTTAAGAGAGAGGGAGCATGGACTGGATGATTCCTGGAAAGAACTGTACAGATGGTTTGTGAAAGATGAACAGAGTCAGGAAACTCTGAAGAGGATTATAGAAGCTGGTTTCTATCGAAAGGATGAACCGAGCCTTGGAAGCAGAGTGGCAAAAGAGCTCTTTTTGGATCCGAAGCGTGTCAGCGTAACAAGACTGGAACGTTTTGCTTCCTGTGCATATGCACATTTCCTGAATTACGGACTTCGTCTGTCAGAACGGGAGAAATATGGGTTCGAAGCAATGGATCTGGGAAACATTGCACATCAGGCACTGGAGCGATTTGCACACAAAGTAGAAGAGGAAGGTCTGGACTGGGTTGCGATGCCGGAAGAGAAGCGGGAGCAGTTGATTGATGAAAGTGTAGAAGAAAGTATTCTGGATTATGGGAATACAGTTCTATTTTCATCTGCACGTAATGAGTATATGATCCACAGAATCAAGCAATTGATCAACCGGTCTGTCTGGGCACTGACACAGCAGATGGCGGTAGGCGATTTTGTGCCGAGTGGCTGTGAGTTTAAGTTCGGAAGCGGAAAGATTGACCGAATAGACACCTGCGAAGATGAAAATGCAGTCTATGTGAAGGTAACAGATTATAAAACTGGAAGGAAAGCATTTGATATCACAGCATTCTATCACGGTCTGCAGATGCAGCTTCCGGTTTATCTGAATGCGGCACTGGAGATCGAACGGCAGAAACATCCGGAGAAAGAAGTACTTCCGGCCGGTATTTTTTATTACAGGATTCAGGATCCGATTGTGAAGAAAGAAGAGACAAAAGCGGAAGTTGAGCAAAGTATTCTAAAAGAGCTGAAGCTGGATGGACTGATCAATGCAGATGAAAATGTAGTTGAGCATCTGGAGCGGAATCTGAGTGGAACTTCAACATTCTATCCGCTGCGGATGAATAAGAACAGAACGCTCGGTTCGGCATCAAAAGCTTTATCAAAGGAGAACTTTGATACGGTTCTTGCGTACACGAAAGAGAAAGAAAAAGAACTGAAGGACGTGATGTATCAGGGAGAGGTTGCGGCACTTCCGTATGTACTTGATGAGATGACAGGCTGTGATTACTGTGGGTGCAGGGATATCTGCGGATTCGACCAGAGGATTGAAGGCTGTGAGTACAGAAGATTAAGAAAATATACGTTGGAAGAAGCGCTGAATTCCATGAAAGAGAGGCTTGGTATTTTGGAAGAGAAAGGAGAGGCAGGAGAATGAGCGTAAAATGGACAGAAGAACAACAGAAAGTAATCGACTTGCGTGACCGTAACATTCTCGTATCTGCAGCAGCAGGTTCCGGAAAGACAGCGGTACTTGTTGAACGGATTATTTCCAGGATAACAGATGAAAATGATCCCGCGGATGTAGACCGTCTCCTGGTTGTGACTTATACGGAAGCAGCGGCGGCAGAGATGAAAGAACGAATCGGTGCAGCAATTGAAAAGAAGCTGGAAGAGCAGCCGGGAAATGTGAATCTGGAGCAGCAGTCCACATTGATCCACAATGCGTCGATCATGACAATCCACAGTTTCTGCCTGTCGGTGATCCGGGATCATTTTCATGTGATTGGAATTGATCCGGCCTTTCGCATTGCAGAAGAAGGAGAATTGCGTCTTCTGATGCAGGATGTCTTAGAAGAGCTGATCGAGAATTTCTATGCAGAGGGATCCAAGGCATTTTTAAATTTTGTTGACCAGTATGGAACAGGAAGAAATGATCAGAAGATCGAGGAACTTATCCTCCAGCTTTACGAATATTCCAGAAGTTATCCACAGCCGGAAAAGTGGTTGAAGGAATGTGTGGATAATTATGAGATCGATCCGGAGAAGATGGAAGAAGCAGATGTCGTGCAGGAGGCAAAGGCAAGAGTAAGGCAGAATCTCACAGATGTGAAAGGGTTTGTTCAACAGGCGATAGAAGTATGCGAACTTCCGGCCGGTCCGTATATGTATGGTGAAATGTTAGATTCTGATCTGGTACAGATTGAGCAATTGGAAAAAGCAGAGACATTTTGTCAGCAAGAGCAGATCGTCAGTGATTTTACATGGAAACGTTTGTCAGGAAAGAAAGATCCGACAGTCGATCCGGAGCTGAAAGAGAAAGCGCAGGGGCTTAGAAAACAGGCCAAGAAACTGATAGAAGATCTGAAAGCAAATTATTTCTACGCGCCTGTTGATGAGTGGATCAAGGATATGCAAGAGGCGCAGATAGCGATGAAGATGTTAGTTATGCTGGTACAGGCTTTTGCAGAGACATTTTCGGAGAAAAAGAGACAGAGAAATCTGTTGGACTTCAGTGATATGGAACAGTTTGCACTTCGGATTCTGACGGAAGAAAAGGAAGGAAAACTGGTTCCGTCAGCAGTGGCACAGGAGTATCAGGAACGCTTTGAAGAAGTTATGATCGATGAGTATCAGGATAGTAATCTTGTGCAGGAGACGATTCTTACAAGTGTATCAAGAGAGTCTGTCGGACAGAATAATCTCTTCATGGTCGGGGATGTAAAGCAGAGTATTTACCGATTTCGTCTGTCGCGCCCGGAACTCTTTATGGGAAAATATAACAGCTACAGTACGCAGGAGAGTAGCAGGCAGAGAATTGATCTTGACAGGAACTTCCGAAGCAGGGGAGAAGTACTTGACAGTACAAATTATATTTTCAGGAAACTGATGCGGAAGGAATTCGGAGAAATTATCTATGATGATAAGGCGGCACTGCATTTGGGAGCCTCTTTTCCTGAATTACCGGATGAAAATGTGTTTACGGATCAGACGGAACTGCTTCTTTATAATCAGACGGGGCTTCGGAGCAGTGAAGCGAGAGAAGAAGAGGCGCGGATGATCGCACAGAGAATGAAAGAACTTCTAAGCACGGGTGTTGTGCTTGATAAGGAGACAGGAGAATACCGCCCGGTTCATTATCGGGATATGGTGATTCTGACGAGAAGTTTACAGGGGTGGGCAGAAGTTTTCGCGTCCATATTGGCCGAGGAGGGAATTCCGGCATATTCTGTGAGCAGAGAAGGATATTTCGAGACGTATGAGGTCAGTGTTCTTCTGGATTATCTGAAAGTTCTTGATAATGCAAGACAGGATCTGCCATTGACAGCAGTTTTGACTTCACCGTTTGCCGGTCTGACGGCAGCAGAGTTGTCAGTGATTCGTCTTGTATATCCGAATCAGTTGTTTTACGAGGCAGTGGAAGGATTTTGCAGCCTGAGTCCGGAAGAAATTCCGGAAACTGTGGACAAAAAGCAGGCAATACAGGTACAGGAAAAATTGAGGAAGTTTTTCGAGGTATTGGATCATTTCAGGGAAATTCTTCCGTATACGGCAATCCATGACCTTCTTGCGGAAATAATTGATAAAACCGGCTATGGGTTATTTATCAGTGCGATGCCGGGGGGCGCACAGAGACAGGCTAATGTAGAAATGCTTGTTGAGAAAGCAAGAGCATTTGAAGGGACGAGTTATAAAGGTCTGTTTAATTTCGTACGCTATATCGAGCAACTGAAAAAATATGATGTTGATTATGGCGAAGCAAGTATCATAGACGAACAGGATGACACAGTCCGTATTATGAGTATTCATAAAAGTAAAGGTCTGGAGTTTCCAATCGTTTTTGTAGCCGGAACAGGAAAGCAATTCAATACACAGGATCTGAAAGGAAGTATTGTGATCCATCCGAGAAACGGAGTTGGAATTGACGTTGTAGATCTTGAGATGAGGACAAAGGTACCGACCTTTTTGAAGAAAATGATCCAGGAGAAGACAAAGCTTGAGAATCTTGCAGAAGAACTCCGTGTGCTTTATGTAGCGATGACAAGAGCGAAAGAAAAGCTGATTCTGACAGGCAGTCTGAAAATAGGAGAAGACGGCCTGGAACCATATGTGAATCATATGACAGACAGGGAATCCCCATTGAGCCTTTATCAGTTAGAAGGCGCAAACCGTTATCTGGACTGGATTCTTCCGGCACTTCTTCAGGAAGAAGATCTCAAAAGAGAAGCTGATTTATGTGGAATTCTCAAAACAGAAAGTGAAGAGGTGCAGCAATTGCCGATTAAAGTCCGGATTTTTGATGCAGGAGAGATGGATTTTACAGAAGATGCACAGCGACAGGCAGAAGTGATCGCAAGAGAAGTGCTTGAACACTGGGATACAACGAAGGTTTATCTTCCGGGAGCGGAAGAAAAGCTGGAACAACAGATGAATTTCCTGTATCCATATAAAGAAGAAGGAAAAATGAAGCTGAAATTTACAGTTTCAGAGTTGAAGAAGCGTGAGTCTTTGCAGGAAGAAGCAGGAGAAGAATTGATTCAGGAGTCGGAGATTGTGCCACTGCTTCCGCATTTCATGGAAGAACAGAAAGAAGGACTGACAGGAGCTTCAAGGGGAAGTGCTTATCATAAATTTCTCGAGCTTCATGATTTTTCAAAAGAGTATACAGAGGAACTTCTGAAAGAAGAAATCGAACTGTTCTATCAGGCAGGGAGACTGTCAAAAGAGATGACAGACTGTATCCGTACGAAAGATATTCTTGCGTTTTTAAATAGCGAGAGTGGAAGACGAATGACACAGGCAGCAGGAAATGGGAAGCTCTGGAAGGAACAGCCATTTGTTCTTGGAGTAGCTGCTTCAGAGATTTATCCGGAAATCTATCCGGATATTCAGAAGAGAAGTCAGGAAGCGGATGAAAATCGAAAGGAAGAGACCATTCTCATCCAGGGAATTATTGATGTCTGGTTCGAGGAGGAAGACGGGCTTGTACTACTGGACTATAAGACGGATAGAGTCAGAAATGCATCTCAATTGAAAGAACTGTACCATGCACAGCTTGATTACTATGCCCAGGCGTTGGAGCAACTGTTAGAGAAGCCGGTGAAGGAGAAGATCATCTATTCCTTTGCCTTGAAGGAGGAGATCATCTTATGAAATATTTCTGGTATTATCTGATATTTATCAATTTATTTGCATTTTGTACCTATGGGATTGATAAATGGAAAGCGAAGAAAGGCGCATGGAGGGTTCCGGAGAAAACGCTGTTAATCCTTGCACTGATCGGTGGAAGTGCAGGAGCAATCGCAGGTATGATGTGCTTCCGGCATAAGATACGGAAAGCAAAATTTATGATTACAGATGAGCTTACAGGTTCAGAGATTTCCTTTACTCATGCTAATCATCTGGCTTTTGTAAGAAAGAAAAAAGAAAAATGTTCTTTATCGCATCATCAATTTGCACAGTTAAAGTGCTGAAATTATTATCAAAGAAACAAGATTTTACAAAAGGTGCCTCCCGATAAGAAAACATCGTGGGGCAAGAGAGAAACGGTATAGCTTCGGCTATGCCGTTTTTCTCATTCTTGCCTTGATGAAGTAACTTTCGATACTTCCAGGGCTCCAATGCCCTTATAGTAGATGTCAATTTCCTGGGTGCGGGTCTTGCCCTTCGGATCGCTGGCAGCATGGACAACGATCTTCTCGACAAACTCATGCAAGATACATGGGGTCAATTCAGGAATTTCCGTATACCGTTCTACAACGGAGAGAAACCTTTCCACATTGGCACTTTTGCGTTCCTCTGCTTCGATTTCACCACGGAGGACAGCCGCTAACTCTTGAAGCTCATGCTGTTCTTTCTCGTAGTCAGCGGAGAGCTTTTGGAAACGCTCGTCAGAAAGTTTTCCCGAAATAGTATCCTCGTAGAGCCGTTTGAAAATGGTGTCCAGCTCTGCAATCCGCTTTTCGGCATCGACTAATGTTTTCTGCCGTTTTGCCAAACCTCGGTTACGCTGGCGCATATCCGCATCCATGACCATCTTCACAAAATCGTCTTTGCGCTGTGATGCGAAGGAAACAATCTCGCGCAGATTTTGCAGAACTAATTCTTCCAAGATAACAGTTCGGATAGAATGTGTCTGCCCACATACATCACGGCTTTTCCGATAGCCGGAACACAGATAGTATTCCTGATCGCGCCGGAAATTGGTTGCCCTGCATTGGTACATAATGGAGCCGCAGTCGGCACAGAACATCATGCCGGAGAACATACCCATTTCTCCCATCTTTGTGGGTCGGCGCCGCGTCTGCCTTGCGAGCCTTGCTGCATCGGCAATCGCCTCCGTCCAGATGGCTTCGTGGGTATTCTCAAAAATCTTCCATTCGCTTTCTGGATTGTGCAAGGTCTTTTTACTCTTGTAGGATTTTTTACGGGTTTTGAAATTAACTGTGTGCCCCAGGTATTCACGCCAGCGGTCCATGATGTCGGCAATCGTAGAAGAATCCCAAGCGTAAGGCGAACCTTTCTTTGTGACATTGGTTGTCCTGCCTTTACTCGCATAATAAGCAGCCGGAGTAAGGATTTTTCTTTCCGTCAGTTTTCTTGCGATCTGCGAGGGTCCCAAACCGTCCATAATATAGAGACCAATTTCATAAACTACCTGGGCCGCTTCTTCATCCTTCACCCATTGCTTTTTGTCATCAGACGATTTCATGTATCCATACGGAGGCAAAACAGTCAAATGTTCTCCTGCATTGCCTTTCACTTTCATAACGGCACGGATTTTTTTGCTGGTGTCTTTGGCGTACCATTCATTGATGATATTGCGGAAGGGCGTAAACTCGTTGTCGCCCTGAGTGCTGTCCACACCATCATTCACCGCAATAAAGTGAATATCATGTTCGGGAAACATGATCTCCGTATACATGCCGACTTGCAGATAATCACGTCCGAAACGTGACATATCCTTGATGATGACCCTCTTGACAAGGCCAGCCTCAATATCTGCAATCATCTGCTGAAAGCCTGGGCGGTTGAAGGTCGTACCTGAGATGCCATCATCAACATAGAATTTGAAATTGCTGTATCCATGCTCACGGGCATACTTTTCCAGGATTTTTTTCTGGTTTACAATGCTATTGCTGTCACCCTGCAATTCATCGTCACGGGATAAGCGACAATACAAAGCTGTAAGTTCTTCGGAGCTCATAGCCGTGTAAGGGAATTGAAGCGCGGCAGCGGTGTTTGACTGGTAATACATAAATACCTCCTATCCGGCAGTCAAACACGATATTGAAGTCCAACTTCATTATACCGCGCTTTCTTTTCCCTGTCTGCCTGTTAAGAGGTTTTCAAGTCACAGTTTGTTTCTGAACATCGGCTTTTATCAGGTTCTCCAGTTTGGAGGCTATCGTCTGATTTCCCGTTTGAGGGAAAAAGGAATTGACGATAAAGGTCGTGTTGCCGATCTTCTTTTTGCTCCGCATAGGCGGGGCATATTTATTTTCAGATTGATTTTTCTGCATGATAAAGCCCCTTTCATGCCATTACATTAAAACCATAAAAGAGGCAGAAAACGGATGGCTGCTGGCCGCAGCTCCACGGGAATCTCACCCCGGCCCATGCTGATGGGTGCGCCGCGCAATGCTTTGAGGGCGTTCAACGCGGGAGTATCATTATCCTGCCTGTGCATCCTCGCCCACAGGCTGCCACACCTGTTTTGCGGCCTGGTTTTGTCGCTCGCCTGTTTAGTAGGGGTCCCGTCCTGCGGACTTGCAACAGGGTTATGGCGCACCGGCCGACCGGCTCCACACAGACAAATTGTATCCGTCTGCCTTATGCTGCCCGAAGGCTTTCTTTGTCAAGGATCATGGACTCCGCTGCCGGATCGTCAGGGGCAAGGAAAGGGAGCGAAACTTACCCCGAACAACTTTAGACCGGCAGCACCTTGAAACTCGTCACGATACTATGTATCAGCTTCGTTTCCAGTCTGAGCCGCATATCTTCGTCCACATACAGGTATTCGTTACCGTACTCGTCCCTCACCGGTCTGGTGGCAAGAGCCCGAATGTACTTCTGATAATGAGCGACGACAGCAGCAAGAGCATTTTCGTCACCGTTCACGGCTGCCAGAATCACAGGCACCGGAATAGGCTTTACATGTCCGGCCATTCAAATCCCTCCTTTACCAGATATTCGTACAGTTCTTTCAGCGTAACGAGCCGCCGCTTGGATACGGTCTGATGGACGATATGCAGCTTTTCGCTGATTTCCCGATCCGTCATACCCAAGAAGTAGGACAGCAGGATCACATCCCGCTTGCCCTCCGGCAACTGCGCTAACGCATCGGCCAGAACATTGCCGATTACGACTACCGGAAGTCCCAATACTTCAAAGACATGCTCGTCCATAAAGTAATCGTCCCACACGGCAGTTTGCTCCAGCTCGGAGGCTGTCAGCTCGTCCAAAGGCTTTTCCTGGTCCAGAAGGCTGGCATAGTCACGTTGGATATGCCGGGCCTCATTCTTCAAAACCCTGACACAGAAGGCGCCAAACTGATTTTGAATGCGTTGCTCATAGGAGTCTTTCATATTCTCACCTCCCTTCGCGCCGCACAGGTGCGGGGTGGTGATTTCCTCCCTTTCGCCTCAGTAATCCAAGACTTGCGATTTTGGCAACCTGGAAAGGAAAGAAATTTTTATGAAAGGCTCCGTCAGGTGACAAAGGCCCACATAAACGGCAAAAAGCGCCCATCCGCAAAATGCGGACAGGCGCAAAGGAATTGATAGAAGTATTTACATGATTTAACTGTTCATCTTCATGGCCGGAATATCTCGATAATGGGAACAGACTTTTTTTGACAAGATGGCTCTTGTCGTTTTATGTCGAAAGGCTTTGTAGCACATGGCGGCATCCTCCTATTGCCGCCGTGCAAGATTGCAAGGTGTAGGGTCGTCGTTAGCCTTTGGACAAAAAGAAGCGGCGGCCTTGATTGTTCAAAGCCACCGCTGAGTTATGTGGGCGTGTCAAAAAGGTTGCTGAACGGCGGCTTTTTTTCTTTACCGTCGTTCGGCAACTTTCTTATTTGTTTCTGATTATAACTGGCAATTCTCGCAGAATTGTCTTTGCTAAACTTTATTTCGACATAATAACAAGCTCAAATCTCGCAGATTTGTGACATTTGAAAAAAACCGGGAGAATTTTCTCCCGGTTTTCCCATCGGTTCTATTTAGTTTTGTCTCAGCCTTTCTACAACGCTTTCCTTAATGCGTTGATTGAAAGTTATAACCGGAGTTGCAAAACAGACCAGCAAAACAATAGCCGCAACAGCTAACAGAGGAATCACAGGATAACTAAACGCAGCATAAGGAACCATTTTTCTAAAAACCGAGTATATCGGAATGTATATCGCTGTTCCCAATGTGGCAAGCAGCAGAAAAGAGATACTCCAATAATACCCACCTTCCCAAAGTAGTACATTCCTAATTTGCTTTTTGGTCATTCCAACACTCTCAAGTGTGGCAAATTCATGTTTTCTGGTATTAACACTAACGACCATTGTGTTAATGAAATTCATAATTCCAATCAGCAAAAACACGGCAGACAAACCTGTGGCTAAAACTCTTAAAGTCAGTAAATATCCTGCTATTTCTTGCTGCTTCTCATACCGCGACTGAATATCAATGCGAGATGACAAGGCAGTAATTGATTGAAGTTGTGCCATGATTTCTTTGTCATAGCTGCTGTCAACGGTATCGAAAGCTATACGGAAGATTTTAGTTTCCCTGGACAATTTCTTTAACGCTTGTTGGCTGACATACAGATCAGGGGCCGTACCTCTCTCGTTTCCTCGTCCACTTTGAAAATCAGCGTCCAAAAAGCCATTTGCCACCGTAAAGGTATGCTCACCATATTCACCAACAACAGTAATTGTTTGTCCGGGTTGAATCAATGGGTTTCCTTCAGCGTCAGTCATGGCAGATAGAATAACCAATTCTCCATTCTCAAAGGCTTCCAGATCAATAGGATTCTCGAGAGTTTCATTAAGTTCCTCAACATATCTGGAATCTATTCCATAAACTCCGCTCCAAAAATTATCCGTATAGTTTTTTAGCGTTTCCTCATTTGAAAAATCAAGACCCGACACGCCGTTTAGAGAATCAATATATTTGCTGAATACATTTTGGTCGTAAACAACAGCCATTGTAGTTCGCGGCGAAGCTGAGTAAGTGACGCGCACATTTTCAATTCCTTCTATTGCCTCAATCTTTTGCAGCATTTCATCGGAGAGCAGATTTTCTTCTTCGGAAATGCTGTAAGTCAATGCAAAATCACTTTCGCCCCATTGATTTACAAAATTTTCGGGACTCAGGCTTGATAACAGACCGGCTGAAACCAGAAACAAAATTAACCCTAAAAATAACGATGCAAAGGTAAGGATGGCGCTTTTAGGATTTCTAAAAATGTTATTTCGGGCCATCCGGGATAGTTTTATCCTATGGCTTTTATGCTCTCGGTATTTTCTTGCATTAACATTCGTGTAGCGTGAAGCCGCAATGGGCGAAATGCTTGCAGCTATTTTTGCTGGCTTCATACTGCCGATTACCGCAGTAAAAAATGCAAAGATTGCGGCACCAACAAAGATGAGCGGAGAAAAAGACACTATCGCCCCAAGCTCTGTATTAC
>ERZ791852.1535-NODE-1535-length-13651-cov-6.170197_pt1 | contig 13651 bp, 12 predicted proteins | sample MGYA00510287_ERZ791852 | MGnify/ENA primary metagenome ERZ791852 (study PRJEB30046, sample SAMN00715257) | human gut metagenome | study: EMG produced TPA metagenomics assembly of the A metagenome-wide association study of gut microbiota in type 2... | reverse complement strand
TCTTCCCTCCAATTCTTCTGCACATTTATGACATTCCTGCACACCGGTAAGATATGGTAGAACCTCATCTTTAGTGCCTATTTTTTTAATCTTTCCATTATCAATAATCATGATTTTATCTGCCATATTGATAATTTTTTCCTGATGTGAAATTACAATAAGACTTTGTTTTTTCTCTGTATGGATTTCTTCAAACTTGTGTATAAGCATTGAGAAACTCCACAAATCAATTCCTGCCTCCGGTTCATCGAAAATGCAAAGTGAGTGTTCCTTAGCCAGCACAGATGCAATCTCAATTCTCTTCATCTCTCCACCTGAAAGTGTTCCGTCTATCTGTCTGTGAATATAATCCTTTGCACAAAGGCCAACGGCTTTCAATAGATTACAACATTCTTCATCTGAAAGATTTTCTCCTGACGCAAGTTTTAAAAGTCTTAAAACTGTCATACCTTTAAATCTTGGTGGTTGCTGAAATGCATAGCCGATTCCTGCATTTGCCCTATGATTAATGTCAAAATCTGTTATATCCTCACCGTCTAATATAATTTTTCCACTATTCAAATGGTTAATACCCATTAATGTTTTAGCTAAAGTGGACTTTCCACCTCCGTTTGGGCCTGTAATAACAAGCATTTCCCCATCATCAACCTGAAATGAAATATCATTAAGGAGACACTTTTCTTCCCCTTCATCATCTACATAAAGTGATAAATTTTCTGCTTTAAGCACAATTTATACCTCTCTTCTTATTATTTTTTACAGCTCATTATAACATATTTATCATATATGTTAAATTAAACTTTTATTTAAGTTGCCAATTTAAAATATTTTTATATACTACCTAACTAAACATATCGAATTTAACTTTTATTCTTTTTATTTTTCTAAACATTTCCTGAGACAAAATCATTAGAAAAACAAAAGTGGATAAACCATGTACAAAGTTAAAAAATATACCTGCACCGTAAGTTGCCAGAAACGTAGACAACCTTGGCTTGTCTGTGTACATAACAACTGTGGCCGTATCAAGAATTAGTCCGTACAGCACAAATGTTACAAAAAAACCATATATACTAATTAGAACTCTTTTTTCTGCATGCTTTTGTCTTTTTCCACTAAATACAATTGCCGAAAGTACACCTATTAAACCAAAAGCAATCATCTGCCAAGGGGTCCATGGTCCCTGACCGAAAAAGAAGTCTGAAATAAACGCAGTTAAACAGCCACATAAAAATCCTGATTGTTTACCCAGCATAATTCCTGTAATTATTATTATGGCTGCGCATGGTTTAAATTGTGGTGTCATAAAAAATATAACCCTACCCACAATGGCCATGCCTGTTAGAACACCAAGGGTTACTATTTCTCTTGTTTTGGGTTTTCTTTTTTCAAATGACCACACAAAAATTCCCATTGCCGCCACAATTATAAGTATGGATACTATGTAATAATGTCTTATCATAACATGTCCTCCATTTTGTATGCACCATCAATAATCCCCCTTGCTAATTTTGCAATTGTAGTAGTATAAAATCTATTGTTCAGAAAAAATTCTCTGGCAGTGTCCTCACTAATTAAACTTCCCTGAGCAAACAAGCCACATCTGTCTGAATACTCTCCACAAAAATCTAAATCGTGGCTTACTAAAATAATTGTTTTTCCATTTTCAGCCAAATCCCTTAATAGAATTCCCAGTTGTTCTTTGTAAATATTGTCGATTCCCTTTGTAGGCTCATCCAGTAACAAAACAGCCGGCTTTTCTCCAAGGACTTTAGCCAAGGCAACCTTCTGCTGCTCCCCACCACTTAAATCATAAGGGTGCATATTTAGAAGCTTTTGCAAGTTCATTTTTTCAATCAATGACTTGTCCACTTTTTTCAATTCTTCCATTACAGATTCCTGTTCAAAGAGAATTTGCACGTCCTGTGGCAAGAATCCTATTTTACCCTTCACCTTGATTTTGCCCCTGTAAGGTTTAAGAATACCACTAAGCAACATTGTTGTAGTTGTTTTTCCTGTTCCGTTACCACCAATAATTGAAAATATTTCTCCTTTATTTATATGCAGATTTAGACCTTTTATAATATCTCTGCTGGTTTTTTCGTATCTAAACCACACGTCTTTCACGTTAACTACACTCATATTCTTTTCATTGTTATATGATGTAGGGCATCCCCAATTTAAAGATTTCCTTTCATTTGAATCTCCATCTTTTTTATAAGATTTACATTCACTCAAATTTTCATCTTTTTTGTAAGATTTATATTCACTGGATTTTTCTTCAGTAAAATTTCTTTTTGAAAAAAATGACTCATCTTTACTGTCACTTATATAATTTATAAGCCAGCTTCTTCCCTCTTTCGTGGATATAGGAATTTGACCTGCGCCGTTATGCCCATTAAAAATCCTACTTGGTATTGGCATTAAAGGACTTACTTCCATATTCAACGCTTCCCTTAAAACCTCCTGTGGACAACCGCACTGTACTAACTTGCCATCTTCCATAACAACTAATTTGTTTGCATATTTAAGAAGATAATCCAGTCTATGTTCTGAAATAATAACTGTAATTCCAAAATCTTCGTTAATTTTGCTTACAATATCCATAAACCGTTCTGCTGCAATTGGATCTAATTGAGATGTCGGTTCATCCAACACCAAAATTTCAGGATTCATTATCATTACAGCTGCAAGGTTTACAAGCTGCTTCTGCCCCCCGGAAAGGTTGTCTGTATTCTCATTATACAAATCAGTTATGTCAAAATATTCAGCAATTTCTGCCACTTTACTTCTTATAATTTCGTTCTTTTCACCCATACTCTCCAAGCCAAATGCCAGTTCATGCCAAACTTTGTCTGTGACAATCTGATATTCAGGATTTTGCATTACAAAACCTATTTTTTTTGCCTGCTCTCTGTCAGTTAAACTTTCTATGTTTCTACTCTCTAACAATATTTCGCCTTCAGTTTTTCCAGCCGGCATAATATTAGGCTTTAAACATCTAAGCAATGTTGTTTTTCCACAACCTGATTTTCCACATAATACAACAAAATCCCCCTTATTAATTGTAAAGGAAACATCTGACAAACTATTTTTTTCTGAGGTCTTGTATTTAAAACTTAAATTCTTGATTTCAATATGAGCCATCTTATTTCCTCCTTTACGTTAATTAATACAGGTGTCAAGCACAACAAACCGTATATCAAATACACAACCACATTATTCTTTACTTGTATAAAAGGATAATAGTAAGTGTAAACTTTTTCTCTCTCTAATGAAAAAACAACAACCAACCATAAAATAACCAGCCAGCCCATTAGCAAATAATCTCTTTTTTGAAATTTATAATTGCTGTAATTTGTTCTTCTTCCTGTTCCAAAACCCCTTGCTTTCATGGAGTCCGCTGTGTAAATTGAATTTTCCAACGCCCAGGTGGTGGTTATTGAGAAAGTTCTGCTGCCTTCTTTTATGCTATCAATTATCTTATCTATACCATTTTTCTTTTTTTGTTTTTTGCATGCCTCTATATAATTTTTCTTTTTTTGTCTTTTGCGTGCTTCTATAACATTTTCTTTTTCAGTTTTTTCTCTATTTAAAAGATTTATTTTCTCGCCATAATTTCTTTTATTGACTTTATTTACCATTGAAACTTTACGTTGGTGCCTTGTATACTGGGGTATAAATCTCATTATCATGGTTATTAAAAGAGACACGTTTGGTAGCACTTTTCCTATTGCACCTAAGATTCTTTCCACGCCCATTACCTGATTAAAAGTTGAAAACCACAACAACATTGCCCCTATTATAATTGCAGATATTAATCCGTAAATAATAGATTCCAAAGTTACAGGATTTCCCGTAAACAGATAAAACAACAACGTTCCACCTTTATGAGAAAACAATGGGTTTATAATTGCAGAGACAATAATTATACCTACAACTACTGCGCAATACTTTAATCCCTCTGTTTTTTTCAGCATAAAATAATAGACTACTGCCGAAAAAAGAGAAATAAAAACTAACCCTACACTCATTTGAAACATTGTTGTTCCTAATACAAGTAAATAAAATATTAAATTTACAACTGGGTGGTATCTTGAAAATTCATCTGTCACTATTTTACATCCTCGCCTAAATCACATGTGTATCGCCACTTTATTACATCGCCATCTTTTACAGTGTACTCACTACAACTTACCTGTGGATATTTGTCATTTACACTGTACATCCAACCTGATTTCTTCCCGCAGGAGAACTCATAAATATTATCAATGCCCTCTACATACGCACTTTTTCCCGTAAAAGATGCCTCCATAAGAATGCTGTTTTTATCAAGCTGTCTTTTTAGAACATCGTAAACAGTATCTTTTTCATAAAATTTTACTTTCTGACTTTTTAATATAATGCCGTCTTTTGGTATATGGTTTTTCAACCCTTTGTCTAAATCTTTTAAGTTGTCATAAATTGTTGAACACTCTACCAAAATGGTGCAGTTTCCGGCTTCCTTTTGTGGTGCATTACTTTTACCACAACCTGACATTGTTACTGTAACTAACAAAAATAATGCAACCATTGTTAGCTTAGTAGTTTTCTTTTTCTTTCTTACAAAAATTCCTATACCTGTAGCTGTCGCTAATGCAGCAATTATTAAAATTAGTATTATACAATTTTTTACGGATTTTTCTTTCTGTTTCTGATTTATAGCTTTGTGGGCTTCATTCTCTGATACATTTACGGATTCTGTTGTATTTCCTGAATCTTCTATATTACTAATTTTGCTATTGTTATCTTTATTGTTGCTACTTTTTTTGCTTTTACTATTTTTTGACTTGTTTTTCGTATCACTATTTGTGCCTGAAATATTCTTATTTGAATTCACTGATGTATTTGATTTTTTGCTATTTCCGGAACTTACACTATTATTATTTGACTTGCTACCTAGGCTATTGTTCTTTTTATTTTCTGATGTTTTACTGCCCTTTTTTTCATAAGATTTTTTATTAGTTTTCTTATCTGTGCCATAATTATTATTCTTTTTGGCATCACCCATATCATACAGATTACTGTCATCATCTAAATTCCTGTAGTACGCAACAAGTCCATACATGCCCTGTTCTGTTGCCATTTGATTTACAAAAGTATCCTTAGTGTGCTTAAAGGCACCATTTGAATAAAATTGCAACAAACCGTCTAATACTGTATTTCTATTTTTTATAAATCTACTGTCTTTTACGCTAATATTAAGCATTGACATTGCTGTTAAAACCTGTGCTGTACTTTCACAGTTTTCACTATTAGATGTGGAATAAGCCCCTGTTTTATTCTGCTTTTTGGACAGGTATTCAATTCCTTTTTCTAATGCTTTTTCCACCTTACTTTGTTTCTTATAATTTGCCAACGCCTGCATTGCCATGGCTGTCACATCAACATCTGACTTGCCACCCATATATGACCAACCGCCATCGTCGTTTTGTGCATTTACAAGTAAACCAACCAATTTTTCTCTTGTTGTAACTTTTCCATCATAACTTTTTGCCGGTTCAGGAATTGCATAATCTCCACTGTCTAAAGCTATTAATGCATAAGTTGGTCCATTGATTCCAAGCTTGTTTACATTATCAAATTCTGCCAAAGATTTTAATAAGTTATAGCCTTCAAAATTTTCAGGATCAATACCTAATGAAGTTAAAGCTAAAACAACTCTCGAATACTCTGTGTATTTTCTTGTTGATAAAACTCCATCGCACTTTTTCACATATTCTTTTAAATTGTTTAAATAAATTTCTACATAAGATGACGGAACTTTTTCAAAACGTGCCAATCCAATCATCAACCATTCGCCACCTATACTTCCGTACTGGGGATTTTGAATTGTAGACATTTCATATTTGGAAATTTTCTGTAAATAGCTTTCCGTTTGTTTCTTATTTAATACTGTTTTACATTGTGTAGAAGTAGATTGTGATACAACACACAACATTATTAAAAACATAAATATTAATTTTTTTATTGTACTTAAAACTTTTTCTCTCATCTTCTACACCTTTATCTTTGTTGAGATTTCTATTATAAAAGAATATTACTTGCGGCATTCTTCGCACCGAGTGCGTGTTGCCGCGCAACATTTTTCCTTTCGCGCCAGGGTGCATTCCTAGTGGAACGTTTTAATGTAATAAGAAATTCTGAAAGAATTTATTATTACATTAAAAATTATCGCAGCAAATTTCTAAAAAATCTACTGCGACAATCTTCCTGCTATTTTTTAATCTTAACTGATTTTGGACTACTCCATTTACCATATACTTTCTGGTTTCCTGACTTCTTGTAAGCTCTAACCTTTACATAGCATTTTGATTTTTTCTTTAGCTTAGTAAGTGTATATGTTGTTTTCTTTGTGTTTTTGTATTTACAGTTTTTGAATTTTTTATTTGTTGCATATTTAATCTGATAACCTTTTGCACCTGTTACCTTATTAATTTTAATTTTAACCTTTTTACCCTTAACATTCTTTAAAGACTTAATGCTTGCTTTTTTTAAAGTTGTCTTTTGTGTTGCTGTAGTTACCTGCACTTTTTCTAAGTTTGTGTATGCGGCATCTACATCTTCCTGAGTTGCATCATAATTTGCAAGAACCTTAATAGCTTCTGCCTTTGCTGCTACCTGAGGGTTGTCTGGTGTATTAGCTACTAATTTAGTAAGTGCATCTTTATTTGGAAGTTTCGCACTTTCGATATTTTCATAGTAACTTACAAAACCTAAATCAGCTCCACCTGCATAAACGCTAAACTGAAGTCTGATAACATCTCCATCTTTTACAGGATGTGAATCCATTGCCACATCAGGTGCGACATTATTAACTGTATACATCCAACCTGCTAAGCTACTATATGAACCTGAACCTAACTTCTGGTCATCTGTAAATAACGCATTTGTACTTGTATTTGTTGGAGCATCATAATGCTGATTTCCATAACCATAGTCAACATCAATACTTGGCATCTTCTGAATACTTTCAGGAATATTAATAACGCCTGTATCTGCATAACTGATTGAATCAATGTAATATCCATAAGATGATAAATTAATTGTTAAATTCTTTTCCTTGGCAACTTCTTCTAAAACATCCTTAGCTGCTGCCCCTTCGTTTACCTGAACTGTAACCGGTTCAACTAAAAAGCCCTGTCCAATTGTAAATCTTTCAATAGTAAATGTTACGTTAATTTTCTTTGTTTCATCGGCATATGTTGTAGTAAACATACCAACAACTAATGTTACTGCCATTAACAAAGTTAAAATCTTCTTTGTTACTTTGTTCATTTTATCCTCCTTTTGTCAATATAAATTTATTCAGAAATCAAGTATAAAATTTCTCTAAAATTAGAAAAAGTCCTGCTTGAAAAGCAAGACAAAAAAAACCCCTTATGGGCCATATATACTCCTACTCGCCTTGCTTACGATTTCCAGTTGGTTATGTTGACGTATCCTGACTCAAGTTCATCCTATTCTAAGCGCCTTCCAGAAATCATCCGTGACATAATGCTTATTTCGTCCCTTATACAGTAGAGAAAGACTGTGCCGGATTCTCACCGGACTTCCCTTAAACTAAATAATTTTAATATTCACATACAACCATTAAATTTATGTAATATTTTTTAATTGTAATTAATTAAAATATATCCAGACCATAACTATTTTTATTTTATTGACACACTCATTCTATACTAATGGCTTTACAGTGTCAAACACTAATATTATTTATTTTATTTTCTTACTCTCCTGCACATAATTTTGCAAAAACTCACTCCTGCCAGGGTACTTATTGTGGTTGCAATAATTGCTGGTGCAACAATAGCTCCCGGGTTGTGAGAATTATACTGGCTTCTGTATGCTATCATACTAACAGGAATTAATTGTAATGATGAGATATTTAATACTAAAAATGTACACATCTCGTTGGTGGAAATATGACTTTCTATTATTTTTCCCTTTTGTGGTATTGGATTTTTTGCTAATTCTTCCATAGCTTTTAAGCCAGCAGGTGTTGCCGCCCAGCCCAAACCTAAAACATTTGCAATTATATTTGTAATTATGTGTGGTCTTGCACTATGGTTACATGGCAAATTGGGAAACAACCAATTTATAAGTGGATTAATTACTTTTTCACATTTTTTGACTAAACCTGATTTCTCAGCTATATTCATAAAGCCCATCCACATGCTCATTATCCCCAACATTGTTATTGATATTTTCACAGCTTCCTCAGCCCACATTACTGCTCCGTTGCCAACCTTATCAATATTACCTGTTATCACACCATAACCCACACCAACTATAATCATAAAAGTCCAAATATAATTTAACATTTTCCGCTCTTTTTGCCTATTTATACATAATATTAAGGATTTTTTTCTTATATGAACGAATTTTTTTTCAACAGTGATTTTTGCCTAAAATATAGTACATTTTGCTATTTTATAAAAACGATTAAATTACTTTGTCTAATTTTTTTACAGATTATTGGAAACCTTTCCGGTTTTTCTATAAAAATACGATATTTTTTTCATATATTAATGTATAAACTTTGGTTATTTTTGCCCTTTTCTTTTTCTTGACTTAATTTGTTTTAGGCATTAGTATTGTATGTCGAATGAGGGATGAAACTGTGCCATTCAAGTAGTGACAGTTTTTAAAGGAGGTATTTGCAATGAAAACAGTTACAGTTAACTTGAACTCAATCGAGAAAGTTAAGTCTTTCGTTAATGATATTGTTAAATATGAAAATGATTTTGACTTGGTATCAGGACGCAATTATGTTGATGCAAAATCAATTATGGGGATATTCGCCTTTGATTTGTCAAAACCTTTACAACTTAACATTCATGCTAACGACAATTGTGATGAAATCACAAAATCATTAAAAAATTATCTTTGTTAATTAGAAATCAATTCATATAGCGACAACAGGTCGCACACCCCCCCCAAAAAAAGAGACTGTCGCTCTAACCATTTATAATCGTTAGGGCACAGTACCTTTTTTGACCATATTTTATTGTTTTCCCCAAAATAATAGTGCGCCTTTTTTCTTTGGCCTTCAGAAAAAAGATGCACTTAAATAAAGCCCCCATAGAGGTTTGTTAATCTGTTTTAAAAGTTTAAAATTTACGCACTTTTTAATGGGAATATAAATCAGTCAGATCCATCTCCTCCACAAACTTTCGTCGCTTAATAAATTTTTATTATTTAATAAGCTCATTATAAATGTCTCTTTTTGAAACACCCCTGTCCTTTGCAACTATTTTCATTGCAGTCTTTTTGTCCATATCCTGATTCATATAGAATTGAATGTGTTCCTCAATGGTCATTAATTCCCACTGTTCTCTTTTTTCAGCCTGAATTTCTTCCATTGGCTTTCCTGCAATTACTAAAACATACTCTCCTTTGGGCTCCTTGCTGTCATAATATTCAATTGCCTCACTGATAGTTGTCTGAAAAGCTTCCTCGTATTTCTTTGTCAACTCTCTACAAATAGTCAGCGGTCTGTTGCCTATTGTTTTTTCCAGTTCCTTTAAAGTTTTAACTAAACGATGAGGTGCTTCGTAAATAATAGTAGTTCGCACTTCATTTTTTAAACTTTCAAGTACCTGTTGCTTTTCTTTTTTATCCTTTGGCAAAAATGCCTCAAAAACAAAACGTCTTGTTTTCTGACCTGACATGGTAAGTGCTGTTATGCATGCTGCAGCTCCTGGAAGAGAAGTTACTTCTATTCCTGCCTCATAGCACTGTCTTACAAGTTCTTCCCCAGGATCAGATATTCCCGGAGTTCCTGCATCAGTTATTAATGCAATGTTTTTTCCCTGTAACATATCCTGAACCAACACCTTTGCTTTATCATATTTATTAAATTCATGATAACTTGTCATTGGCGTTTTTATATCAAAATGATTTAACAATTTTATACTGTTTCTTGTATCCTCTGCACCAATTAAATCAACCTCTTTTAGTGTTCTAACTACTCTATAAGTAATATCTTCCAGATTTCCTATTGGTGTCGCACATAAAAATAACTTTCCTGCCATAATTTACCTTTTTCCATATATTTCTAAAATTTCGTCTGTATACACACCCTGTTCTTTGTAGACAATTAGTGGTGCTTCCACTTTCATCATGGACTTGCGTCCTCTATGTCCTTCAATTAAAAGCATGTTTGCGTCTTTATCCTTAAAAGGATGTACCATTCTAAGTCGTTTAGGTTCGATTTTATACACACTCATAAGATTCATAATTTCTACCAAACGTCTTGGTCTGTGAACCATATAAAATCTTCCACCGGGTTTTAAAACCTTGGCAGCCTCTCTTATAACATCATCAAGAGTACATTTAATTTCATGTCTTGCAATTGCCTTAGGCTCTTCAAAATTCTCAATCCCATGATTTTCTGTCATATAAGGTGGATTGCATGTTACTACATCAAAAGAAGCCGGCTTAAATATAACCGACGCCTCTTTTATGTCACCCTGAACAATGTGTACTTTTTCTTCTAAATGATTAAGAATTACACTTCTCTTTGCCATATCAGCACTGTCCTGCTGGATTTCCAAAGCATAAAAATCTTCACCCACAGTTTTTGCCTCAAGCAATATTGGGATAATTCCTGTGCCTGTTCCCATATCCAAAACTTTTTCGTTTTCTTTAACCTGGGCAAAGCCTGACAAAAGAACTGCATCCATGCCAAAACAAAAGCGCTTTCTGTCCTGAATTATTTTATATCCGTTTCTCTCCAGGTCATCTATCCTTTCCCCTTCTTTTAAAAACAGATTATTTTCTTTTTCTAAATTCATAATTATCCTTTTGATTTTTCTAATCTAACTTTGAAGCTTCCATATCTTCTAAACCTTTTAATTCTTTTAACTCATCAGAAGCTAACTCAAATTTCTTTTTCTTTGGCTTAAATTTCAATTCATTAACAGAATATTCACGTTCTTCTCTTTCGTCATTTTGCTCAATAACAATTTTAACTTTCTGACGTAAAACATTAACACTCTTAACTTCTCCTTTTAAACCATCAAAAGTTTTAACTGTTTCACCTACATTTGGTAAGTTAGAATTCAAATATTCGTATGCTTCCTGCTCATTTTTCAGGCAACACATCAGTCTTCCACATATTCCTGATATTTTGGTAGGATTAAGAGATAAATTCTGTTCCTTCGCCATTTTTATTGACACCGGAATAAATTCTGACAAATATGTGCTACAGCAAAGTGGTCTTCCACAAATTCCAATACCACCAAGCATTTTTGTCTCATCTCTTACACCAACCTGTCTAAGTTCAATTCTTGTTTTGAACACTGATGCTAAATCCTTAACCAATTCTCTAAAGTCAATTCGTCCATCAGCAGTAAAATAAAACAATACTTTATTATTATCAAAAGTATATTCTGTATCTATTAATTTCATTTCAAGACCATGTTTTTTAATCTTCTCTTTACAAATAAAGAAGGCCTTCTTTTCCTTATCTTTATTTTGCTTAGCAATCTTGTCATCTTCCTCAGTTGCCACTCTTATAACAGGTTTAAGAGGCATAATAACGTCTTCTTCATTTTTTTCCTTCACACTCTGTACAACTTTTCCGTATTCAATACCTCTTGCTGTCTCAACAATTACATGATTGCCAACTTCTATTTTAAAATCCAGCGGATCAAAATTATAAATTTTTCCCGCCTGTCTAAATCTAACTCCTATTACCTTTACCATCATTCATCCTTTCTTTTATTGCTAAAAATAAGACTTCCATTGTTACATCAAAATTAACATTTGATTTTATTCTACTCTGAGCCTTATCTAACTGTTGTAAAATAATATTTATGCCATAATAATCTATTTTTTCTGACATTTCTTCTATTAACTTATAGTCATCCTGAAATACCAGTTTATCATCACTTTTTGAAGCCTTATATAATAAAACATCTCTGAACCATATTCTAATTAGACTGAAATATTCATCAATCTGCTTCTTAAAAGATGCTGCTTCCTTTACATTATTTGATATTACATCCATGCCACCTTTTTCCAGCGACAACAATGCCCCAACAACATGATTTTTCAAATCCTTAAAATCTTCTGATGTTGCCAGTTCAACTGCCTTTCCAGGGTTACCGCCACTAAAAACAGCTGCCACCGATGCCTCATAAGCACCAATGCCATATTCCCACATTAACTTGTTTTTAATTAATTCCTCTTTCACCGGTCTAATATTCAGAACTACACATCTTGACAAAATTGTTGGCAAAAATGTGTCTGCATTTGTAGTCAACAAAATTATTATTGCATATTCAGGCGGCTCCTCTATTGTTTTAAGCAATGCATTCTGTGCCTGCACAGTCATTTTTTCACTTTCATCAACAATATATATTTTGTACCTGCTACTATATGGCTTAATATCTATATCATCATTAATTTGTTCTCTTATTTCGTCAACACCAATTCCGGATTTCTCATAAGTAACATACTTTATGTCCGGCTGATTCTTGGAATCTGTCTGCTTACACGACTTACAATGCCCACATGCTTTGCCATTAAACTCCTCACATTGCAATGCTTTTGCAAAATCCACTGCAAGCTGCATCTTACCTGTGCCTTTTTCCCCATTAACAATGTAAGCATGAGAAATCTTTCCTATCTTTATGGCATTTTCGAAGTGTTTTACTATATGGTTTTGTCCTAAAATTCTTCCTGACTCCATACTATCCTTTATATCCAACAAAATTTAATAATTTATAAACTACTAATCTTTTAACCTGCAAATTGCAGTCTTTCTTTCCTGTAAACTCTAAAATCCTTTAACTTACAAACAAAGACTTTATTATTCACAAACCTAACTTTTATCATATCATAATTTATTAATTGTTTCCACAATCTCGGCAATACATCTGTCTAAATCATCATTCATGTATCTTCTTTCAATACCGGCATTTTTGATGTTTTCTTCCTTAAAATCTTCCTCATCTGCAAGAAATCTTCTACAAAGTTCAGCGTATTTTGGCTCTTTCTCCAAGCGCTCTCTTTTTATGGCACGCTCTAATCTTTCACCATTTTCTACTTCTACATATATAGGTACCACCACATCTTTTCCATAATACTTAACCATGGCATTGTAAGACTCCAAAGTTCCTATATAAATGTAATTATCCTCACCCAAATTAATTTGACCGTCATCTAATGTGAAATAACTCCACACTCCGTACACAGTATCATAATCTCTGCACTCAATAATTTTTCCCTGTTTTCTATATTCAGCAAGTTTTTCCCTACTAACAAAATGGTATTCCACACCCTCCTGTTCTCCTTCTCTCATTGGTCTTGTTGTGTAACCAACAATTGTTTTTAAATTTAATTCCTTATTATTTTTCAAATATCTAAAAATTGTATCTTTTCCACTACAACTTTTTCCCAACACAAAAAATATTTTTGACATATCTCCTCCAACTTACAGGCATACTATAATCCATACCATTCCTAATAATTATAATAATAGAATTTTTGACATTCATTATCTAACCTTTAATATCTACTATATGTTCATAATAAGTTATTAATCATTTATAGTAACTAATCAATTATTCATAATGATTAATTAAATATTTATAATAAATAA
>ERZ791852.1525-NODE-1525-length-13695-cov-15.201613_pt1 | contig 13695 bp, 8 predicted proteins | sample MGYA00510287_ERZ791852 | MGnify/ENA primary metagenome ERZ791852 (study PRJEB30046, sample SAMN00715257) | human gut metagenome | study: EMG produced TPA metagenomics assembly of the A metagenome-wide association study of gut microbiota in type 2... | reverse complement strand
AATGGAATCGTGAAAAATTCATGAATGATAAGTGGGGACGTAATTTCTTGGGAACACCTCCTCAGGGAAGAGCTGATTATGCATTTCTTCAGCATATCATAGCTTCAATGAATGAAACTCAGGGAAGATGTGCGATTCTTTTCCCCCATGGTGTACTATTTCGTGATGAAGAATTAGAATTACGAAAGAAACTCGTTGAAATGGATATACTTGATTGTATAATAGGTTTGGGAGCAAACTTGTTTTATAATTCTCCTATGGAAGCTTGCATATTAATATGTAACTGCTCAAAGGCTAATAGCAAAAAGAATCGAGTTTTGATGATAAATGCTGTGAATGAAGTTACAAGAAAAAATGCAGAGAGTATGTTGTTGGCAGAGCATATACAAAAGATTGTAAATGCATACCAGCAAAATAGAGAATTGGATGGCTTCTCAAGAATTGTAAGTAATGATGAAATTAGAGAAAAGAAGTTTAATCTGAATATATCATTGTATGCATATCAAAGTGTACTACAGGATGCACTTACTGTCTCTAAAGAGGATGCTATAAATGTTTGGATTTCCTCTCATAGTCAATGTATAAATGAAATGGATGAGTTAATTAAGTTGATTAAATAGTATGGGTGTAGTAAAATTAGGTGATGTCGCTCGTGAAAGTCGACTTAAATGGACAAAAAGTAAACAGGATGTTCCTATAGTTGGTTTGGAACATCTTATCCCTGATGAAATACGTTTTGATGCATATGATATAAATACAGATAATACTTTTTCAAAAAGGTTTGTAAAGGGACAAGTCTTATTTGGTAGACGTCGAGCTTATCAACGTAAGGCTGCAATTGCTGAATTTGATGGTATATGCTCAGGCGACATAACTGTAATAGAAGCAATAGAAGGGAAAATGGTGCCTGAGTTATTGCCTTTCATAATTCAAACACCTGTATTTTTTGATTATGCTAATAGAGGCTCTGCTGGATCTCTATCACCTCGTGTAAAATGGGAGCATTTGGCTGATTATGAGTTCGAATTACCTCCATTAGAGGAACAAAAAATTCTTGCTGATAAATTATGGGCAGCCTATCGATTGAAGGAGGCCTATAAAAAGCTACTTGATGCCACTGATGAAATGGTGAAATCGCAATTTATCGAGATGTTTGGAACCGTTGAGAATAATACCCATAACTTTCCAATTATGACTATTGGTGAGTTTGCAAATTGTTTTGCTGGAGCAACTCCAAGCACATCTCATCCTGAATATTGGGAGAATGGAAGAATAAGATGGATGAGTTCTGGCGAGGTACACAAAGGTCATGTAGAAGATACAGATTCTCGCATTACTGAGCTTGGATATAAGAGCGCCAGTACAAGGATGGTTCCAATACATTCTATTGTAATTGCTATCGCTGGTCAAGGTAAAACTCGTGGTACTGTGGCTATTACAGAAGTTGATCTGTGTACAAATCAGTCTTTGTGTGCTATTGTACCCGACGAGCGTGTAAACTACTCATATCTTTACCATAATCTTCAGGGGAGATATCTCGAACTTAGAGGTCTGTCTGGAGATGTTAATGGTAGAGGAGGTCTTAACTTGAAGATAATCCAAAAGATTCCTGTTATACTGCCTCCAATAGAGAAGCAACAACAGTTTGCATCCATTGCCCAACAAGCCGATAAATCAAAATTTGAATTGCGTAAATCAATAGATGCAATAGATAAAGTAATTAAAAGTTTAATTAACAATTAAAATTATAGCCATATGATTGACAGAACAGTAAAATTTCCCCAAATAGGTGATGTGTCAAGTACACAATCGTATGTGCTTGTTGGGGCGAATGGTAGTGGAAAAAGTCATTTGGGAGCATGGATTGAAAAAAATAATGATAAAGTTTTACGTATCTCTGCTCAACGTGCATTATCTATTCCTGATACTATTAACATTATAAATGAAGAGGCTGCATGGAAAAATATATTCTATGGCAATCCCACTCAAACAGATAAAGGTTATAAATGGAAGTGGGGAAAAGAAACATCTACACTAGTAAATGATTATGAAAGTGTTTTATCAAGTGTCTTTTCTAGGGAGACTGATGAACTTCGAGTATTTAAGGATTTGTGCGATAAAGGGGATAAGCCCAATAGATATGAGACAATAGTTGAAAAAATCAAGATGATTTGGAACCAAGTATTACCACAAAGAGAGCTTGTTCTAGAGAAATTTGAAGCAAAAGCAAAGTACAAAGAGGAGTTATATAAGGCAGGTTCTATGTCTGATGGAGAAAGGGTTTGTCTCTATCTTATTGCGCAATGCTTAATAACTCCTGATGATTATATTATTGTTGTTGATGAACCGGAAATTCACCTTCATACATCTATAATGAAAAGGCTTTGGGGTGAGATTGAAAGGTATTGTCCCAATAAGACTTTTGTTTATATAACCCATGACTTAAATTTTGCAACCTCAAGGAAAACAGCAACCAAGATATGGGTGCAGTCATATGATGGACATGATAGTTGGGAAATTTATCAGATAGAAGATAATGATGACATTCCAGAAGCTCTTTTCTTGGAAGTATTAGGTACTAGAAGTCCCATTCTGTTTGTGGAAGGGGGAAAAACTAGTTATGATTTGCCTTTATATAAAGAAGTTTTCGGTAATTATTTGGTCATCCCATGTGATAATTGTCGAAAAGTTATAGAGTTGACAAAGGCATTTAATAATGAAAAAGTAAAGTCTTTGCACACATATGATGTAAAGGGGTTAATTGATCATGACTTTTTAGCTGATATTGAGAAAGATAGTTATCTAAAACAGAATATATATACATTGGATGTGTTAGAAGTGGAGAACTTATTTCTCATAGAACCTTTGATTAAACTTGCGGCCAAGCAAATAGGTGATAATGAGAATGAAGCATTTCAAAAAGTAAGTGATTTTCTTTTTGAACAAATGGAGCAAGGTAAATATGACATAGTCAACTCTATTTGTATAAAAGAAATAAGACACAAACTAAATTGTTTTTCATCTAAAGGCAATAAAGGCGAAGATATACAAAACGACTTAAATAATCATATTTCTGAAATTGATGTAAATGCGATATTTGTTCAGACTGAAACAAATATCTCAGATATTATTGCAGAAAGGGATTATAAAAAAATGTTGAATGTGTTTAACCATAAGGGAATGTGTCAACGAGTTACTGGTATAATCGGTCTTAAAAAGAAATATCCGCAAGTAGTACTTGATTTGATAAAAGGAGAAAAACGAGATGAGATTATAAGTGCATTATTGGGATACTTGCCAAAGATTGATTGAATTTAAGTTATTCCCTTAGAATAAAGAGCTTAATAAACGGCTAGAATAGATAGATACGTTGATACTGCAGCTTAATTGGATAACTAATTTATTAATAATATGATAGAGAATCTGATTAATGACATAGAGCAGGCTATGCTGGGAGTTTTAAACAACGAGCAAATGAGTCAATTGCGAAAGGTATTGGATTATACTTTTCGTGATATCAACGTATCTTCTAAGAACAATGAAGAGTGTAGTGGAAATAGTGAGTTGATAGATATCTTTTTATCGGCCAAAAGAGTTGAAGGATGTTCGGATAAGTCGATGCACTATTATCGAAGTACGTTAAATAATGCAATCAGGAAAATAGGAAAAAATATTCGTCATATTACGACGGATGATTTGCGTAGTTATCTAAATGACTACCAACTAACAAGTGGGGCAACAAAGGTTACGGTAGACAATATACGTCGCATTTTGTCAAGTTTCTTTTCATGGCTTGAGGATGAAGATTATATTGTCAAGAGCCCGGTACGTCGGATTCATAAAGTAAAAGTCGGGAAAACAGTCAAAGAAACATACTCCGATGAAGCTTTGGAACAAATGCGAGACCATTGCGAAGGCATTCGCGATTTAGCCTTGATAGATTTGTTAGCTTCTACTGGTATGCGTGTCGGTGAGTTGGTCAAACTTAATAGGAACGATATAGATTTTGAAAATAGGGAATGTATCGTTACCGGTAAGGGAGATAAACAACGCCGAGTTTATTTCGATGCTCGTACAAAGATACATTTACAACGTTATTTTGCAGAGCGGATAGATGATAATCCGGCTCTGTTTGTCTCGTTATTAGCACCTTATGACCGCCTACAGATAAGTGGCGTGGAAATTCGGTTACGTCGATTGGGACGTGAATTGAATATTCCTAAGGTACATCCTCATAAATTTCGTCGAACGTTGGCAACAATGGCGATAGATAAAGGTATGCCTATAGAGCAGGTGCAGCATCTCTTAGGGCATCAAAGTCTTGATACAACATTGCAATATGCTATGGTGAATCAGACAAATGTAAAAATGTCTCACCGTAAATTTATTGGATAGTATGTCGCAATTTATCGAGATGGTGGGTGATCCAAGAAACAACCCGAAAGGCTGGCCAACAAAAAGACTTTCAGAATTGGCAGAATATTCCATAGGCTTAACTTATAAGCCCGAACAAATTTGTGATGATGGTACCATTGTGCTTAGGTCTGGTAACATACAAGATGGGAAAATATCCTTTTCAGATATTGTCAGGGTTAATGCGCCAATCAAAGAAAGCCTCTTCGTGAAAGAAGACGATATCCTGATGTGCAGCCGTAATGGAAGTGCTTCACTTGTAGGTAAAGTGGCTATGATTCCCGACATTAATGAACCAATGACTTTTGGTGCGTTCATGACTATAATACGTTCTGCCGAGGCAAAATACTTGTACCTCTATTTCCAATCTCAAGATTTCAGAGAACGTGTTAGTGAGGGAAAGTCCTCAACAATGAACCAAATCACGCAAAAGATGCTTGATAAAGTCGAGGTTCCCTTCCCCGACAAAGATGTTCGAGAGACTTTATCGGCCATCGCCTCTCAGGCAGATAAATCAAAATTTGGCGACTTCAAATCGCAATTTATCGAGATGTTTAAGGGCGATAATCAAGTACCTCTTGGAGATATTTGCAATATCGAGAAAGGTGCTACGATAACAAGAAATGATGTTCTACCTGGAGAAGTTCCTGTCGTGGCAGGAGGTCAAGAACCTAGTTGCTATCATAATGTTGCAAATCGAGAGGCTGGTGCAATAACTGTTAGTGCATCTGGCGCTTATGCGGGATATATTAACTTCTGGAATTGCCCTATATTCGCTTCTGACTGCAATACAATCATCTCTAAAGATGATGAGAAAACCGATCAGACTTTCGTATATTTTGGTTTAAGGGCTATGCAAAAACAAATATATGGTTTGCAAAAAGGTGGTGCTCAGCCACATGTGTATGGAAAGGATTTGCAGAAATTTATGTTTCCATGCCCATCCTATGCAAAGCAGATCGAGTTTTCCAAGATGGCAAAACAAGCCGATAAATCAAAATCTGTCATTCAAAAAGCTTTAGTATATTTGAATGACATACAGAGTGACGAATTAAGGAAAATCGCTTAATTATTAAATTGATAACAATAAAAATCATAGATATGTTTAACGAAGACAATACAGTGGAGCAAATGCTCATAGAAGCTGCAACCCAAAGTAGTTGGCAGTATGTAAAGTCACAGGATATACCTCGTAGTTCTGATTCTGTCCTTGTTGAATCATGGCTATTGGAAGCTCTTGTCAGGTTAAATCCAATAACACGTCAACAAGCGGAGCAAGTTATTTATAAACTCCGTGCTGCTATTACTTGTGGAGGTAATTATGATGAATTGGTGACTGCCAATGACCGTTTTCGTACATTGTTATTTAATGAAAACACAGAGCCTTTTGGAAAGGATGGTGAATATATACCTATCAGATTCTTTAGCGAAGATGCGGTCGAAGATTATTGTGTAGTGACCAATCAATGGGAGTTTCCACGTAGTTCTGTTGAAGGAGGTAAACGTTTGGATTTGGTTTATCTGATAAATGGAATTCCGGTTTGTGTTGGTGAAGTAAAATCTCCTGTTCGTCCTCAGATAACATGGGCTGACGGAGCCATTGATATGCTGCATTACGAAAAGAGCATTCCAGAAATGTTTGTTCCGAATATATTAACCTTTGCTACAGAAGGCAAAGAACTTCAATATGCCGGCATCTGTGCCCCTGTTGACAAATGGGGACCTTGGTTTAAAGATGAAAGTCGTCAGCATGGTACAATAGAGTCGGTTAAAAGTAACGTAATGGGGTTGGTTCAACCAAACCGACTGCTTGACATATATCGTTACTATAGTGTTTTTACAGGAACATCATCAGGCAAAAAAATAAAAATAGTTTGCCGTTATCAACAATATCTAGGTGGTGAAGCTATTGTTCAGCGTGTCTTAAACACATATCGTGAGAAACAAGGTCCGAAGAAAGGTCTTATTTGGCATTTCCAGGGTTCGGGAAAATCATGGTTGATGGTATTCGCTGCCCAAAAATTACGTTTGCAGAATGAATTACATGCTCCCACTGTTGTTATCGTTGATGACCGTATTGATTTGGAAGATCAGATAACGGGCGATTTTACTCGTGCTGATATTCCCAATATAGAACCTGCAAAGACAAAAGAAGAGTTAGTTGCATTTTTCAAGCAGGATCAGCGCAAGATTTTGATAACGACAATTTTCAAGTTCGGAGATGTTGATAGTGTACTGAATGAAAGAGATAATATCATTTTATTGGTAGATGAAGCACACCGAACTCAGGAAAAGGATTTAGGACAAAAAATGCGCAGTGCACTACCTAATGCATTTTTCTTTGGCCTTACCGGAACGCCTATCAATAAACGAGATAAGAATACTTTTCAATCTTTTGGAGCTGATGAGGATTTAGAGAAAGGTGGATATATTTCAAAGTATACTTTCCAAAATTCTGTTGAAGATGGAGCTACGCTTGAATTGAATTTCCAAACAGTGCCGGTAGAGATGCATCTTAACGAAGCTCAATTACAAGAAGAGTTTGATGAACTGACCGATCAAATATCAGAGGAAGAAAAGAACGAATTAGTAAAACGAACTTCTGTTGAAGCATTTTTTACAGCGGAGAAGCGAATTAACGATGTCGCACGTTATATTGTAAATCACTTCAAAGAGTATGTAGAGCCCACTGGAATGAAAGCTCAAGTCGTGGTATATAACCGAGACTGCTGTGTGAAATATAAGAAAGCGATTGATGCTCTTTTGGGTTCGGAAGATGCAACCACTATCGTTATGCATACGGCTGGCGATAAAGCTGATGAGTATAAGGCATACTGTCGTGATAGAGAACAAGAAAGAAAACTTCTTGACCAATTCCGTGATCCATTGTCACCGATTAAAATGGTGATTGTCACTTCAAAGCTGTTGACAGGTTTTGATGCTCCAATTTTGCAATGTATGTATCTTGATAAACCAATGAAGGATCATACGTTGTTACAAGCTATTTGCCGTACGAATAGAAAGTACAATGTTGATAAGAAATGTGGTCTGATTGTAGATTTCGTTGGTGTATTTGATAATGTAGCCAAAAGCCTTGCTTTTGATGAGGAGACGGTAAAAACGGTTGTAAAGAATATTGATGAGATAAAAGTGTTGATACCTCAATTTTTGCAAGAGTGTATTGACTTTTTCCCTGGTGTAGACCGGACAATCGGTGGTTGGGAAGGTTTGCAAGCTGCCCAGCAATGTTTACTTGATGAGTCTACAAAAACGAATTTTGCAAAACATTTTTCACGATTGGCTAAAGCTTGGGAAACAGTAAGCCCGGATGCAATGCTGGCTGCTTATCAGGCGGATTATACTTGGCTGGCTCAGGTATATCAAAGTGTACGTCCTGTTAGTACCGGAGGATCACTCATATGGACTTTATTGGGTGCTAAAACCATTGAAATCATTCATCGTAACATTGATACAATTGATATTGGGACTCCACTTGAGGATCTTGTGGTAGATGGAGATGTAATTGATATGGTGTTGGAGCAAGCCAAAGACAATCCTAAAAAGATATTGGAAGTGGAAAAAATGCTTCGTTTGAGGTTAGGAGAGCATCATGGAGACCCTAATTACAAGGTATTTGCTGAGAAGTTGGATGAACTGCGCCGTCATATGGAGGAGAATCTTATAACTAGTATTGATTTCCTCCGAGGATTGCTCACCCTTGCCAAAGAAGTGCTTGAAGAAGAAAAAAACTCAAATCAACCTCTTGACAAGAGGGAACAAGCTAAAGCTGCTCTTACGGAGTTGTTTGAATCAATTAAAACTGAGGATACACCTATCATTGTAGAACGTGTAGTTGCTGATATTGATGAAAATGTAGTAGCTATTGTACGTAAGTTTAAAGATGCTTTTAAAAGCATTACAGCTCAGCGAGAGATAAAAAAGAAACTACGTTCTATTCTGTGGGTTAACTACCAGATTAAAGATCAAGAAGTTTTTGATAAGGCTTATCAGTATATTGAGATGTATTACTAATCGGTTGATAAAATGAATTTGTTATGGCTGTTGAATCACACGATAAGAAACTTGATGACCTCCTAAAAATGGTTGAAGAAGGTAAGGCTCAATTACCCGACTTTCAACGTAGTTGGGTTTGGGATGACACGAAGATATGTAAACTAATAGAAAGTATCACATCTGGTTTCCCAATGGGTGCAGCGATGTTTTTGGCTAATGGTGGTGAGCATATCCGTTTTAAGTATCGCACATTTGAGGGAGTGAATTCTATATCAGAAGTTACACCTGAGTGGCTTGTGCTCGATGGACAACAGCGACTCACAACCTTATATCAGGTCTTGAAGAGTAAGAAAGCAACTAATACTCGATTAGAGACCAATCGAGATACAATTATCAAACGCTATTATTATCTAGATATTCGTAAATGTCTAGACTCTACTGCGGACAGATTGGAAGCAATCATATCTGTATCAGAGAAGAAACAGCTTACAACAAATATTGGTCGTGATGTAACGCTGGACTTATCCACAAGAGAGAAGGAATTTGAGAACCTGATGTTTCCCCTAAATATTACGTTTTCTCATAATGATACGGAAGATTGGCATTATGATATGGAAGACTATTACAAAGGTGATAGAGAGTATAGAAATTTATTCCGTGATTTCTCCCAGCAGATTCTTCGCCCAATTTTAGAGTATAACATACCTATAATTCAGCTTGATAAAGAAACCCCGAAAGAGGCTGTTTGTCAGATTTTTGAGAATGTAAACACTGGTGGTGTACCTCTTACGGTTTTCGAACTCGTCACAGCTACATTTGCTACTGAAGGACATGAATTGAGAAAAGATTGGGAGACCATTCGTCATATTTTTGCTCAAAAAGTAAATGGCGAGCTATTGAAAGAAATCACTGGTGCTAATTTTTTGGCGGCAATGACTCTGTTGGTATCATATTATAAAAGAGTGGTTTCAGGTGATGATGAGCGTGTGGCTGTAACATGTAAGAAAAAAGACATTCTTAGGCTTGAATTGAAAGATTATTTGAAGTATCATGATGCTTTGATTAAAGGTTTCTGTGATGCAGCTGATTTCTTAGTACATCAGGGGATTTTCCGTTCCAGAGATCTTCCATATTCGTCACAACTTATTCCACTTGCTGCAATCTTTGCATACGACAACGAAAATAAAAAAATGTTGCATCTTGGAAGCAAACAGGAATTATTGTCTCGTTGGTATTGGTGTGGCGTAATGGGTGAACTATATGGCGGTGCCAATGAAGCTAGATTTGCAACTGATATAATGGGCGTATTTCGTTGGATGGAAGGTGGTGAAATGCCAGAAACTGTATATCGTTCCAATATACAACCAACTCGTTTATTGACTATGCAGACTAGGAATAGTGCAGCGTACAAAGGTATTATGGCACTTATCTTACAAGACTCACCGCTTGATTTTATGACAGGGCATCGTATGGATATAGCATCTTACATTGATGAAGATGCTGATATTCATCATATATTCCCTCAAACTTATTGCGAGAAAAATAAACTTCCACGTATAAAATGGAATTCTGTCATTAATAAGACTCCAATTTATGCATCTTCCAATCGCTCAATAGGAGGACATGCACCAAGTACCTATATAGGTACTATGGCTAACAAAGGATTAGACCAACTTAAGATTCAAGAAGCAATAGAATCTCACAAGGTAAATTATATTTATCTTTCATCAGATGATTTTGATGCTTATTTCATAGATCGAGCAATCAAGTTATTGAATCGTGTAGAAAAAGCAACAGGAAAAGTAGTTACCGGTCGAGATAGTCAAGAAACTGTGGATGCTTATGGGGTTAGTTTGCTTTAACAAGATTGTCATTTTAAATAGCTAATAAATTCTGTAAATAATATTTATCGTATCTATGGTAATAACTGAACTACATATAGAAAATATAAAAGGATTGCAAAATTTTGAGTTAAAGCAATCTATTCAACCTAATCGTCCTAATATTTTAGTTGCGCCTAACGGCTTTGGAAAGACTTCTTTAGCTATAGCATTTAAATCTCTTAAAAATAGTAAATTAGATCTTGATGAAAGTAGTTATTATAATGGAGATAATTCTAATAAACCTATTTTAAGATTAAAGTTAAGTACAGGAGAAAATTTAGAAGCAGATGACAGTCATAACTCTATATCAAGTAAATTTGATATATATGTGATTAATTGTCAGCTTAAACCTAAAGCTACTGCTCAACGATATGGTGGTAGAACTATAGCAAGAGCTTCGAACGATATTAGTCCGACTGTAATGATCCAAACTATTCCCCCAAAAATAAACTTTGATTATTCACTTCCTAGGAATAAACGAGATTTTGGAATTAATGGAAAACTATTAACAGACATCTCCAATATTTATAGTCAGTATAACTTAATAATACGTATCTCTGAGAATATAAATTTTGAAGAGTTTAGTTTGGTTCGTTTTAAAACTCCTTTTAATGCAATAATAGCGAAAATTAATAGTATCGATAATAGAAAAACAGCCCACAGTATTAAGGATGAAATTATTAGAGAGAATATTATAGATATCAATAATCAAGAGTTAACTAATTTATGTGATATAATAAGACAAAATTCAGCATTTGATAATATAGTAGATGTCTTTCTTGTCGCTTGGCAAATTATTCATGTTAGAAATAGCATGGGAGTGAATTATAGAAAAGCTTTGGCGTACGCCAACTTTCTAAAAAAACAAGTAGAGATAGACTCAACTCTTGAAAAGATAAATCCTGTAAGTGATAGATTTGAAATTAAGTCTGCAATCAAAGATCATTCTTTAATAATTGAATGGCCAAAAGCTAATATGATTTCTAATGGTCAACGTGATATTCTTACTTTTATATCTAGGTTGATGGAATGTCATTATAAGGAATCAAAAGCTTGTATCCTTGTTATTGATGAATTCTTTGATTATTTAGATGATGCAAATCTTGTCGCATTCCAGTATTATATATCCACATTAATTGATAGTTATAGAAAAAATAGGAGAATTATATTCCCTATTCTACTTACTCATATTGATCCTAATTATTTGAAACATTTTTGTTTTAATGATAAACGGTTGAATATATGTTATCTAAAAAACTACAAGGGGAAAATTAGTGATAAAATGGCTCAATTTATAGGTGCAAGGGAGAATTTATTAATTAAAAATGCCGTAGATACATATTATTTACATTACCATCCTAATATTGATACGATTGATATTACGGAAGAATTTAAGCAGTTGTCTCTTAACCTTGATTGGGGAACACCAAGAATGTTCAAAAAGAAAGTTGATAGAGAATTGCGAAAATATTTATTAGAGCCAGGTAAGACATATGACCCGTTGGCGGTATGTGTCTCGATTAGAATTAAGATAGAAGAAAATGCTTATAATTATATTGATGCTGATGCCCATAAACAAGAGTTCCTCATTACACATGGTACAACCGAAAAACTTAATTATGCTCATGACCAAGGAATTGTAGTTCCTGAAACCTATTATTTACTAGGTATTATTTATAATCACCCATTACACATTGCTGGTGATAATGATATGTCAAAACAGCTGAGTATGAAATTAGAGAATGAGACTATAAAAAGTATGATTAGACATTTATGGGAGTAGTTTTTTCAAAAAGCTATATGTGTTGCATCATTTTTTAGATCTACCGTTTTTTTATCATATTCTATTTAGTTAAGCTCCTTATTATGTTACAAGAAATACAATTCATATTATACAATCTTCCGGAAAAGGAAGGAAAGGTGCAGGTAATCATCAGGGATGAAACCCTTTGGTGTACCCAAAAGGCGATGGCTCAACTTTTTGGCGTGGATAGAACGGTTGTTTCCAAGCATCTCAAAAATATATTTGAGTCAGCTGAGTTACAGCAGGATTCAGTATGTGCAAAATTTGCACATACTGCCGAGGATGGCAAGATATATAACACACAATTTTATAATCTTGATGCTGTTATCTCGGTTGGTTATCGTGTAAATTCACTACAAGCTACTCGTTTCCGTCAATGGACTACGAAAATCCTGAATGAATACATTAAAAAAGGGTTTGTTCTTAATGATGACCGTTTGAAGCAAGGTGAAACGGTGTTTGGGCAGGATTATTTTCAGGAGTTGCTTGAACGGATACGTTCCATCCGTGCCAGTGAGCGTAGGATATGGCAGAAGATTACGGATATATATGCTGAGTGTAGCATTGACTATGACAAAGACTCGCCAACAACACACGATTTCTATGCGATGATTCAGAATCGGTTTCATTATGCAATTACAGGGCAGACGGTAGCCGAAATTGTGTATCACAATGCGGATCATGCCAAAGAGCATATGGGTTTGACTACTTGGAAGAACTCTCCCAATGGACGTATCTTAAAATCGGATGTTACTGTTGCAAAGAACTATCTGCCAGAGAAAAAGATAAAGGAATTGGAGCTTGCTGTATCAGCATTCTTCGAATATATTGAAAACCTTATTAGACGTCGGAACACTTTCAATATGGAGCAATTCTCTGAAAGTGTAGCTAAGTTCCTCTCATTTATGGATTATCAGATTTTGCCAGATAAAGGACGTATTTCTGCTGTTCAGGCAAAAGCCAAGGCGGAACAGGAATATGATATTTTTAATCTTACTCAACCGATTGATTCTGATTTTGATAAGCAAATCAGAGGGGTGTTAGAGCAAGGGGAGTAAAAGTTAGCTTTTGACACAATACAGAATAAAGTCTCAACCGATAGCAATCCCTATCCGATTGAGACTTTTCGTTTATTTGCCTCTATCCGAAAACTTCTGTATAACTACAGCTATACCAATCCCCAAAACAGCCATAAGAATACAACCAATAACAGCCTTCCAAATCAATCCGGAATGCAAAATCTCTGCATTAGCCACTATCATGCACACGAAAAAAGAAGACAGAGCGACTACAATGATAATCAAAATGTAGAATGCGGTAGCCGGGATATGGATAGCATTGTCGGCTTTCTTTATTCTCCGCTCGGCTTCCTTGCATTTGCTTTCAATCTGACCAAGAAAATTGCAGAGAAGTGTTGCTCCAAATTCAACTGCCAACTTCTGCATTTCTTCAGAAATGATAGGTTTGCACTCTCGTATAGAGCCGGACAGATTTTCAACTTCTGTTCTCAGCTTATATACATTGTCATTCAGGCTGGCAAGTTCCTTGGCATTTACATCGAGTAGTCGTTTTTCTTCTTCC
>ERZ791852.1523-NODE-1523-length-13704-cov-2.663126_pt1 | contig 13704 bp, 24 predicted proteins | sample MGYA00510287_ERZ791852 | MGnify/ENA primary metagenome ERZ791852 (study PRJEB30046, sample SAMN00715257) | human gut metagenome | study: EMG produced TPA metagenomics assembly of the A metagenome-wide association study of gut microbiota in type 2... | reverse complement strand
GATCCTGATTATGCTGACCGCAATTCTGGCGGGAACGCTGGTTCTGGCCGTGATCCTGACCGCTCTGCTGTGCTGGGCGCTGGCAACACCGGCGTTCTGCGGCGGGACGGTGGCGCTGATGTGGCTGCTCCTGCTGATCGTCTTTGTGGCGGTGGACGGTATCGACCCGCGAGATTGACGGCGACGGTCTGGGCGCACCGGATCACGCCCGCCATGCAGCCGGAAACGTGGGGACGCAGACGGCTGCCCCGGCCATTCCGACAGTCGGGGGTCCTACCTACTGAGGACTGAAAGAATACATAGGGCGGCCCGCATGGGTGGGCGGCAGCCTGTCAAGCCGCCCGTTTTATGGAGTATGCAGGCGCGTCCGGGGGTGTAGCCCCGGAGCCGGTTCGATCCCGGAATGCTCCACCAGATCGAATATTCACATCAAAGAGAAAGGATGAAAGATGGAGGAAAGATGGGATGCCTATTTGGCTGTCGCTCTGGATGGCGATGATATCGAAATTCAGGTTGACGGCCACGCGGGAGATATCGCACAGATCGCGGCTATGGCACTGGCTGACGTAATCGTGCAGTCCAGCCCGGAAAAGGAACGGGCGATTAAGATGCTGGACGACATGAAGAACCGGTTGGACGGTATGCTGGATGATGCATGGAACGCCCGCAGTAGCGAGATTGAATACGGTGAGCGGCAGAGCGTCCGGTGGCACTGTGAAAAGGATACCGCTATCGAGGAAGCGATGGCAAAGCTGAAAGAGAACACGAACACCGGGTGCTTCGGTGACTGTGCTACCTGCTCTGGCGCTGCTGTGGACGACCGGGCGGGCACCGGCAGCAGGCCACAGGATGCAGACGACGGCCTGCCTTCGTAAGGGGGACGGCTACATGGATAAGAGCAAAACGCATATTCTGGCGTTTTTCACGGGCCATGATGCGCCGGAGAAGAAAAGTGTCTATGTGGAAATGAACGGGCAGGGAGATGAACTGACCCGGCTTGTAGCGAGCGTTGCTATCAAGATGTTTTCTCTGGGCACCACCAACAAGAATATTATTCAGATGCGCAAGCAATACCTGTTTGACATCATCAACAAGTGGCTGGATGAAGACAGCGTACAGGACATTGAGCTGAAAGAATATTCGTATGAAGCCACTGGTACTAGTGACGTGGGCGGAAATGTGCCGTCCTGAAAGGAAGTCGTGTTATGGACAAGAACATTGCAAAGCTGGTCGTGAAGATGAAGAGCAAAAGTTTGATCGACATAGAAACGATGGGAGACGGCGCGAACCAGGTATTTATGGCCGCAGCAGCGGTGGCGCACACCGTTGCGGACAGCGGCAAAGGTAACCGTAAGAAAGCGGAAGCCATTATGACGGTGGCTAAGGACATCATCGACAGCGTGTTTGAAGCCGCGTGGAAGAGCGAGTATGGCGAAGCGCCTGCTGCTGAACCTGTTGCCACTGCCGACACAGCGGAGAAGCAGGATGACCATGCCACTGCCGCCACGGCAGAAAAGCGGAATGATCCTTCTGCCAGCCAGCCCGGCGACATGGACAGCATGATGGAGAAAATTGTTGCAGATGCAATGAAGCAGGCAAAGGAAAACCCGGGTCAGGCGCAGGGCGTGATGTTCAAGGTACCGGCAGGTGATATGCCCATGGAAGAAGTGGTAAAGCACATCATCAGTGCGGTGGACAAGCAGGCACGGAAAGACCAGAACGGGGGCTGAACCTATGAGCGTGAAAGTAACCGGCGTTGTTGCTGTCCCTCTGCTGCATATCCTGCGGGAGTTTGCCGCAACGGCAGACCTGACCGGGAAGCCCACCAGATACCCGGAAGGCGCTGCACAGTTTGCGGCACGGAAGGAACGGAAAGTCAATGATGACGACCGATCATGAACACGGCACGCGGGAATGGTCCGAAGACCCGGTGGGCGACCTGCTGAAAATGTATCAGACGATCAAAGATGCGTTTGAGAAAATCACAGAGGACGTCAAGCGATTCTATGAAGGACTGGACGACCTGACACATACGCTTTTACCACTGGAAAAACCGGGATGGGCCGTTCACAACAAGCGCCGTTACCGGGCACGCAGGGTTCAACCAAAGCTCCGCTTGAATGCGGTGCCGCTGGGCACTGGCACTTACTTATATAAGGCAAAAGAAATGAAGAACCTTGCTAGGTCCACAAAGACCCATCCGGCCCCGAAGAAGGGCGAACAGAAGAGTGAACAGTGTCAACATACGTTCCGTATCACGTCGCAGCGGTGCGCGCCCTGCGATGGGTACAACAAGGAATGCGAAGAATATAGTGTGACACACCACAAAACAAACTGAATGTAACCGCCCGGCCAGAGCTTTCAGCAGATAAGCAGCAGTTGTCATGTGTGAAGGCCGGGCGGTTTTTATATGGCGCAGAGTGTGCCCGCAGCACGCTGGGAGCGGGGTCGAACCCCGCCTGCGCCGCTTTGCTCGCATATTCCATGGAAGCCGGTCGAGGTTTGTTCATCTTCCAAAACTGGCAGGGAAATACGGATGCTGAAAAAGCAGCGCTAACCTTCCGTATAAGGCGGCGAAAATCCGACCTGTCCGTATTTCCTAAACCGTGCCCGCATGGCAGTCCGGCATAAGCTGAACGGCACGTCGCAGCGTGAGCGCAGAAACGCCCTGTCCCAATTGCCCAGGCAAAAGGCAGCAGACCCGACCGCAACGGGTCGCCCCACCGCGCCACCTCTCTTGTGCGGTGGGTTTTGATATGCGGGTGCATAAGGCTGTTGCCTGCCGTCCTAATCCACCAGCGGCAGACAAGCCGGTTCGATTCCGGCCACCCGTGCAAGAAGAAAGGCGGAGAAAATGATTCACCTTGGAGACATCACAAAAATTCACGGCGACCAGATAGAATCCGTACACTGCATCACTTTTGGTTCGCCGTGTCAAGACTTGTCCATTGCAGGACGCAGGGCAGGACTTGCGGGAAAACGGTCTGGATTGTTCATGGAAGCGGTTCGGATCATAAAAGAAATGAGGAGGGCGACACATGGAAGTTATCCAGTTGTCGTTATTTGGGAAAATGTTCCAGGAGCGTTCAGTTCAAACGGCGGAGAAGACTTCCGCGCCGTGCTGGAAGAACTTGCCCGCGTGGAACAATCAGACGCTTCAATTCCTAGACCTCCGAGGGGGGGCAGATGGAGCAAAGCCGGAGCAATTGCCGGAAATGGATGGTCCTTGGCTTGGCGACAGCTCGACGCTCAATATTGGGGAGTGCCCCAGAGAAGAAAGCGTATCGCTCTTGTCGTGGATTTTGCAGGGCGAAGTGCCGGAGAAATATTATTTGAGCGCGAAAGCCTGCCGGGGCATCCTGACCAGAGCATCCCGACGTGGCAAGAAGCTGCAAGAACTGCTGGAAACCGCCCTGCTGGAAATGATCGAATGGTGGGCCAGCAGGGGGGGCGGAACGCAGCCTACACCTTGAAAATACGTTCGGGATGCGCAGGCGGCGGCAAGGGTCCGCTGGTGCAGACAGAGAAAACCGGGACGCTATCGACGCTCCAAGACCAGACGCTTTTCCAATTGATTCAAGAACCGACGTATTGCATTAGCGGCAATACGGTAGATAGAGCGACAAACCAAAACGGAACAGGAGTAAGAGAAAATGGCAGCTTCACCGTGAATACGGTTGATCGCCATGCTGTGGCGTACAAAGTTCCAGTCTTAAACGACCAGGGCGGCGGCAAGATGGATGTGTCGTATGACGTGGTGGGAACATTAAGGGAAAATGCAAAAGGCCATGACCCGATTGTTCTTGATGCACTGCCGTTTGACACTACACAACTAACCAGCCCGCAGAACGGAAGTAACCCGCACTGGGGCGACCCGTGCCATCCTTTGGCTGCAAGCGCGCATACGCCATCCGCCGTTGTGAAAGTGTTTGATGCACGAGAAAATGGCGACGGCCAGATAGTGCCGACCATTACGGGCGACCACGAAAGCAGAATCATGGACTACACCGCTATTGCAGTTGAATTGTACAATGGAGCCGTGACGGGAGATACGGCCACATCTATCACCTGCCGGAGCATAGCATCACATTCCGGGCCGCAGGTCATGGAAAGCTATGGAATCGGGAACGGACAGGCTCATGCGTCGGTCACAAAAGAAAAGTCTGGCACACTGGACACGATGCACGATGCGCAGGCGGTTGCAATAGAACACATGGAACTGCCGAAGAAGATTGCCTGGATCGTGCGCCGACTCACACCGACAGAGTGCGAACGCCTGCAAGGCTACCCGGACGGGTGGACGGACATTGGAGAATGGACGGACACCAAAGGGAAAAAGCACAAGGCGGCAGACAGCCCGCGTTATAAAGCCCTCGGAAATTCTATTGCGCTGCCGCAATGGTTCTGGATCGCCCAGAAAATGAAGCAATACCTTCCGGCGGGCGCAACGCTGGGTAGCTTGTTTGACGGAATCGGTGGCTTTCCTCTGGTGTGGGAGACTACATACGGGAAAGGCACGGCACGCTGGGCAAGTGAGATAGAAGAGTTTCCAATCGCGGTGACGAAAAGGAGGTTTGGAAATGACAGCGAAAATGAAGGCAATTCTGGTACTGTTCTTTGCGGCGGAAATTGTCAATGCCACAAAAGTTGCGGTGATGCAGAGACGCATTGATGATCTGGAAGGGCAGCGTATTATCTATTCCGCCCGTCTGGCAAACTGGCAGGACAGAGCAATTCAGGATGAAGAAGTTATCGACCAGTTACAGACTGTCGCCAATGAAAATGCCCTGCCGGATGGGCTGACAAAGGAATATGCCGGGAAATTTCTGTGCACGGCGTACTGCACAGAAAAATACCAGCATATTTGCGGCACCGGCGACGGCATCACCGCCAGCGGCGCACCGGTGACGGCGGGGCTGACCGTTGCAGCAGACGAAAGCCTGCCATTTGGAACGGTTCTGTACATAGAAGGCATTGGCGTGCGCGTTGTGCAGGATCGCGGTGCAGCTATTCAGGGCAACAAGCTGGACGTGGCTGTTTCTGGCAGTCATGATGATGCGCTGAACTGGGAAGGGTACGGTGAACACCGGGTCTGGATTATAAGAGAGGTCAAGTGATGGATAAAGAACAGCTTGCGATTGCACGGTTGCAGGACGCTGCAAGGCTTTCGGAACATCGGTACAAGAAACCGCTGATGGTCACATACTCTGGCGGCAAGGATTCACAAGTGCTTGTGGCACTGGCTGAACGTGCCGGAATCAACTTTGAGGTGGTCAACAGCCACACCACAGCAGATGCGCCGGAGACGGTCTATTTCATCCGTGAGCAGTTCAAAGCGATGGAAGAACGTGGAATCAAATGCTCCATTGTCATGCCACGGTACAAGGACAAACCTGTGTCCATGTGGACGCTGATTCCTCAAAAGCTGATGCCGCCCACACGACTTGTGCGGTATTGCTGTGATGTTTTGAAAGAGAACACTGGCAAAAACCGATTTATTGCAACAGGTGTGCGGTGGGCTGAATCCACAAACAGAAAGAAAAACCGTGGAACGATGGAATTTAACCATCGTGACAAGGAAAAGCGAATCATCCTGATGGGAGACAATGATGAAAAGCGGCAACTCTTTGAAACCTGCAACCTCAAGGGAAAAATGACCGTCAACCCTATTGTAGATTGGTCTGACGATGATGTTTGGAATTACACGCACAGCGAGCACTTGCCCATCAATCCGCTTTACTGTGAAGGGCAAAAACGTGTTGGCTGCATCGGCTGCCCTATGGCTGGTAGGGGGGCAGACAGCGTGAGTTTATGCGCTGGCCGCAGTATGAAAAGCTCTATATCTCTGCATTCGATAGGATGTTGGAAGAAAGAAAGGTACGAGCAGCTGGGCGTGGAGAAAAGTGCTTTGCGACCGATGACTGGCAAACAGGAATGGACGTTTTTCGCTGGTGGATGGAAGACGACAACATCAGCGGTCAGTTGAGCATGGACAATTTGATGGGGGAAGAACGGTGAAAACAGAAAAGGAGAAGCGGAAATGGACTGGGATGAAATTCAGAACGAGTTTGACCGGGCATACGGAATGTCATGCAAGCCGTCGGGATTGCAGAAGTACAAGCCGGGGCATATTTTTGACGAGAATATGTCGGTCAAATGGAACAAGGACAAGCTGGAAGAGGAAAACAAAAAATTCCGGGACGAAGTTAGCCGCCTGAATACGGCAAAAAACAAAGCTCTGCTGGCCGTACACGAACTGGTCTACCAGAAAATACAGGACGACGTGGGGCATAACCTGTCCAGAACTGCGGCAGAAAAGATTTTCAACTACGCCTACGACAATAAACACGCCTACGGTTTCCATGAAGTGCGCTGGGAACTGGAACGGCTGGTTGAGCTGGTTTCTGAAATTCTTGAAATGTCGAAAAGCAGGAAGAAAAAGCAGAATGAGAAATAAAGGCAGACAGCCATATTTGCCACGATCTGATAACACCGGTAGCCTGTCCGTACATAAACGCATAGCAAAAGGACGAAAAATGAAAAAGTTCTTTCTGACCATTGCTCTGCTGGCATCACTGCTGTTATGCAGCTGTGGTAGCGAAGCGGACAAGGCCAATTACAATATCTCGAAGCAGGCAGATTACTTCGAGAGTGAGCGCAAGATCACAGTCTACAATGCCAGAACGGATACAGTCATTTTGGAAGCAGAAGGCTATATGTCTATCTCCAACAACAGCAACAACGAGCTGGTTTGCACTGTGAAAATTGGGCCGGACACCTACCGCAAAAACTATATCTATCTGAACGACTACACAATGTATGTCGTGGAGGATATCACGGGCACGCACACTGACCCGTACCACTACAAACTTTATTTCCACACCGACATTCTTCCGTCGGTCGAAGCGAAGTCATAAATTCTGGCAGGCAGCCGCCCGGTGCGGCGGCTGCTTTTTATATGAGCATGGGACAGGCCCCGCCCGGTTCAAGCCCGGAAATGCCCACCGACAGAAAAAATAAATAGAAGGGAGCAAACGATGGCAAAGTTCAGTATCATGCTGTTTGGCATTGACAGCTATACAAAGGAAAATTTGTATCTGCCGTATAAGCTGGAAGCAAGAAATGCGAATGCAGCAGTCCGCGAAGCAAGGAAACACGCAAAGAGCGCCTACCCTGAGTTCATCGAAGATGGAGAGCCGGACGTGGAGGTGGTGAAAAGATGAAACTTTCTGCACTGGCTGCCCAGATCAAGAACTGCGGGCATTGTGAGGTAATCAACAACGGCGGCAGAATTTTTGTCGGAACAGGGAGCGCCTTTTACTGTATGGACGGTTATCCCAGAACACAGGACGCGGGAGAGTTGGGCGCTATGCTGGGCATTCCGAAGAAGAAGATGAAGAACATCTTCTACCATGAAGAATACACCATCGACGGAAAACTGTACGGCGTGAGGTGGGAAGACGAGCCGGAACATGAAGGAACCACCTCTGAAATCAAGACGCGGATCGTTATCAACGGAGAAGAACTTATCGCGTTGCGAAATCCTGACGGCAGCGTCGGGTTTATCCGGTCGGAATTGTTGAAGCCGGTGGAGGGTGAGCTGAACAAGGAGTTTGCGCAGATTTGTGTGCGCCCTACCAATCAGGATTGCCGGTTTATCTATGCTGTGAAGGACGGAATGATCCTTCGGGCACTGATTGCGCCTATGAATATCAAAGATGACGTGGCGAACGATCTGGACGAAATCATAGCGGAGCTAATGTCCAGACGACAAAAACAAATCATCGAAAAGATGCACGATGACTTGCAGGACTTGGCCGCCCAGGAAGCAGCGGAGAAAGCCAAGCGGATTGAAAATCGGGAGGAAAAATAATGGATGCTGTAGAAGAAGATGTCCGTTTGCTGGTCAAAAAGGAACTGAGAGCCGCAAACCAGAACTTCCCGATGTTCCATAGCGCACATGAAGGGTGGGCTGTGATCCGGGAGGAAATGAGCGAAGCGGAAGCGGAGCGCTATCTGCTGGACAGGTGGATTGAAGAACGCCTGTGGAACGAAGTTAAGGGCGATTTGCAAATCCCGAAAGAAGACCTGAAGGAAATGCAGTACCGCGCCGTCCACATGGCGGTTGAAGCAATCCAGCTGGCGGCGATGATCTGCAAGCTGGAACGGAGCCAGCGCCGGTGGCCGGAAAAGATAAGAGAACTCTTCTAAAGAAAGGCGGAAAGCATCATGACTTTGACCAAAGAAACCATCGAAAAGGCCGTCAACTGGTGGGTGGAAAAAGCGACTGCCAACCAGCCGCATAGCAATGGGGATAACGGCTACACGTCTATTGTGACGTGTCTCCTTGCGGATTCTATGGCAAAGAAAATCTCAAAGAAACAGGTTGAAGTTTTCAAAAAAGAACTGGCAATGAGGATTGAGAAAGAAGCAAAGGCGTGGGCAAAAATCTCCGTTGGGTGTGACTATGGGCCATGCGTGATGTTGGAACAGGCCGCTCTTGAAGCAGGCATTCCGGCTGCAAATTTCCCATTCAAGACGTGGATGTACATTTCAGAAAAAGACGGCATAGTGGTGCGCGACGGGTACGGAGCGCCGCCTGTAAGAATTTGAGGTGACAGCATGGACAAGAAAAAAGATACCCCGGCGGAAGTCGAAACCGTCACGGTGACAATGAGCCGCCCGGTGGCGGAAGCTGTGCAGGCTGCTTGCGAGATGTATCTGCGCCTGCACATGGGACAGTTCAATGATCTTGCGGAAGACCTCTGCATGGTGAAGCACTATGCCGATATGGATGCAAAGCGATTCAAAAACGCAGAGGACGAAAAAGAAGATTTTTACCGGGCACTGGAAAATCGGAACATGATGCAGGACGACATGGATAGAGCTTATCAGATGTTTGCCTGTCACCCACTTATCGAAGACGGTATGCGCATTCCGTACCGGGCAGAACAGGTCTGGCTTGGTATCCGTCATGCGCTGGCGTGGCACGATAAGCCGGAGGGCGACTGGACGAATGTGAGCTTTGACAAGCCGCTGAACCGTTCGGATCAGCCGCAGCCGATAGTAAAGCTAAATGTAAAACAGGAGACAAAGAAATGAGAAAAATTTTTATGGCGGGCATATCTGCTGCGACAAGCGTTCTGCTGCTGGCTGGCTGCAACAAGCAGATGATTGATTTGACTTACGAATATTCGCAGGCACAAATCAAAATGCCGGACGGAACCGTCATTGAGGGCAAAGTGGATAGCTGGAACGATTATGAGGGCGACCAGTTACAGGTCAAAATTAACGGAACAACATATCTGGTCCACTCGTCAAATGTGATTCTTTGGAACGGAGCAAAGGCAAAGTCCGGCGAAAGGGGGGCGTCCACAGAATGAAATTTGACGGAGTGGGATTCACATGTGTTCGGTGCGGCAAACAGACATTTGTGAATCGGCTTGCTGACGGGACGCTTAACATAAATACGCTAAAAGGCTGGGAACTTTCCTACGCGGACCCTTACATCTTGGGGGTTGTTGGTGATGTCTGCCCGAAATGCTTCAAAGAATATCGCAACACGATAGAGGAATTTTGGGGGAGGAAGGAATCGTGACTAAAGAAATCTGCGAGAGATGCGGAAAACTTTTTGAAGCCGGTCCGCACGCTCACTACTGCAAGGAATGCAGAAAAGAAATCTTCCGTGCGGCGGCAAAACAGAGAAATCTTTCCGCTATGGGACACGCTGCAAGAAAGGAAAAAGCAAATGAGCGAAAGAATGATAATTGATGCCCTGCCGGCCAGAAATAATATTCTGCTGGGAATCGTGGCAACTAACACGGGAAATGCGGTTGTGGATGCGATGATTCGGGGGGGCGTTCAGAGCTTGTCTTGAAGAGTTGGACGATGCACCGAAGGTGGAAGTGCAGGAATGGACGCGGGCGAGTGATCCGCCGCCCACCCACAATGAAACTTGGAATGATGGGAATGAAACCTACTCCGGCGAAACCAGTATGAAGGTCTGGGCACATTGCGCAGATGGCACTCAGCATGAAGCACACTATGAAATTCACGACGGAACCGGGCAGTGGTTTGTTGAAGGCCAAGATGACAGATTCGATGAACACGGCAATGTAACGCACTGGATGTACTACCCGGCGGCACCGAAAGACTAACTGCCAGAAAATGGCGAAAAGCATAACCTAAAGGGGCGAAAGTCCTCTTTAGGGAGCTTGTATACCCGTTATTTCTGTGACTGTGCTGGTCCACAGAAGAAAAATAAACACAGGAAGTTGACCGGGGCAGGAGGTGATAGGGATGCGCAGAAACTATATCAGAGAAAAAAAGATTATCTGCGGTGATAGTTATATGGCTGTGTGTCTCTACGCCATTACCCCGCAGGAACGGAACGCCAGAGGGAAGAAGCAGAAGAAGTCCGGCGAAAGACAGAAAGCCAGAAACAAAATGTCCTCTCTGCGGAAAAAGCAGAGGAAAGTTGTTACAAACTTCACAAAAGACGGGTTCTTCCTGTCTGGGACGTTTGAAGAAATCTTTCTGCCAGACGATTTTCTAGGATGCGTCCGGGAAGTAAAAAACTATAAGCGCCGTGTAATTGCTGCAATCTGCAAACGGTTCAAGATTGCCCGGGAGAAAATCAAAATGATGCTCTGGGCTGTGCGCAAGGGCAAAGATGGCCGTTTACATATGCACGGCTTTGTAGAGTGCATCGGGCTTGACCAGATCGACCGCCGCGAAGTGCGCGAAATGCTGGAAGACCTCTGGCGTCGCCGTATTCCCGGAACAAACGAGTATGAAAGTCTGGGAACCATGAATGCGAATCGCATTGACATGAAAAAAATTCTGGGAACAGACCAGACAACGCAAGGAAAGTACGGAACGGTCGGGTATATCTACAACCACACAGAGCGTGTCTGCATCGAAACCAAAAACCTGATTTTGCCGGAAGAGCAGGTGCCCAATGACACGAAGTGGAGTAGAAAACAACTTCGGGACGCCTGCGGCGATATGCAGAATGACGCCTATTGGTGGAGCCAGCGTTTCCCGGGCTGGAAACTGGAAAAGAGCGTTGTTTACGATCCGGGGGAACTGCACCAGTCTGACCAAACCCGGGAAGACGGCTGGGAAGTAACGGAAGCACAATGCTATGCCATTCTGAGCCGGAAATGGTAAAGGAGGAGACATGAGCACAAGGCTGAACCTTGAAGACCTGCCGCCGCGCTACCGGGCGCAGGCAGAAGCACAAATCGCACGGCGAACAAGGGAAAAGTGCACCACAACGCAGAAGACGTTGGCGGATGCGGCAAAGTCTGCTGGGAAAATAGGGAAAACCTTCGAGAGCCGGGGCGAATACGAGTATTACATATCCGTGGTGGTGCCGGGCATTGAATCTGGCAGAATCATCAAGGCAACGCCGCACGTTGCCTTTCCTCTGCTGCCCGCAAAGGAGTATGGCAATGTCAAACTGCCAGCGGCGCGATATACGGCAGACTATGTGTTGGTGTATGCTGATGGCGCGGTGGAAGTGGTAGAAATCAAGTCGAAATTCACCCGGCGGGCACAGCGGGACTACATTTACCGCCGCCGGTTGTTTATTGACCTGATCGCAGAGCCAAAAGGCTATAAGTTCACGGAAATCATCACGCCGGACAGCAAGGATGAAATCCGGGAGTGGAAACGCCTTGCAAAACAGGCAGGAAGGAGTGAAAAGCTGTGACAGATGAAGAAAAGGCAAGGTTTGAGACAAACGCGGTGTTTCTTTGCCGTGAAATCAGCAAAGAAACCGGTCAGATCGCGGTCTATGAGCTGGATGTGCCGGTAGATGGTCACATGATCTTCTGCCTGCGCATTCGACAGCGGTTTAACCCGGAACTGCGGTATTTTGCGGTCGGGGCGAACTTTTATGCAGAAAACAAGAGCATAATCTTTGCCGCACTGAAAAAGCGCTGGGCAACGAAGGCAGATATCGAAAGCCTGGGTGCTATTGTCGAACTGGGAAGATAAACCGCAGAAAAGAGGTGCAGAACATGGGGAAGCCTAAGAAAAAGCCGCTCCCGGCGTATTTCAAAAAGTCGCTGGGTTTACAGATCAGGCAAAAGCAGGCAGCCCGCCGAAAGGCGGCGCTGGAAGCCAAAAAGACAGATACCACAAAAAAACAGTAACGGCAGAGCCGCAGGAGGGCGCAGAAGATGCGGATTGAAGATGCAAAAATGGTTTTGGACTACGCGGCGGATATCCAAAAGAAGCTGCGCACCATTGCGGCAGAAAAAGACCTGCTGGAAGGCGATCTGAACTGTCTGCGCGGCATTGAGTACGGCGGAATGCCGCACGGAAGCGGACACAGCGACAGCACGGCAGACATTGCCCAGAGAGCCGAAGAACTGGGGAGCCTTGACCGCTTGCGGGAACTAGAAGTACAAGAAGTGGTGCTGCGTGGGGACTTTGCTGCGATCCGCGCACAAATCTGGTCACTAAAGACTGTGTACACAACAGTGATTTCGGAATTATGGCTGTGTGGCCACAGTTCAGAGGAAACGGCGCATAAAATCGGGTACAGCGTATCGCACACAAAGCGGATAAAAGCAGAAGCGTTGGTGCGGCTTGCTGAAAGCCTTGACGATATGCCGCAGGCGGAAGAAATCCGTGCGCGTGCGTATAATGCGCGTAAGTAAAGCGCACCAGCTTAGAGAATGCAAACGCTACGCCCCGGAAGGGGTAAAGGAAAACGTGAAAGCATTTCACCTTCGCGCGTATGATATAAAGGCAAATTAGGCCGGGAAAGTTTACGCGTATGTGAAACATTTCCGCGAAACGCAAAAACGCCGCTGGGAAACAAACACGAATACCCGAAACAATGAAAAATGAGCAAAGAAATACCCGGCGGGCTGTATGGCCTACCGGGTATTTCTTTATTCGTCAATTTTCAAGACGTGGATTGTGGGTGGCTCTGGCGTGGTACGGTAGTAACGACCATCTTCGTAATTCAGGTCGGTCACATGGTCCCACCACGAAATACAGCCGTGCTCCCGCTGGGCGCTCTCCATGGCTGCTTTTGCCTGCTGTTCGGTCAAACCATCGAATAATAACCGGCTACCGTCTGCAAAGCTGGCAACAAGTCGCCAAGGAGCGAAAACTTCACCTTCAATCACAAAAACACCTCATTTCTGAACGCTTAACCCTGATTTTGATACAAATATGCTCAGTTTGAGCACATAAGCACCAGAAAAACGCATATTCAAGACAGCAATAGTATAACACAAGATGCCCCGGCGGGCTACCGGGGCGGAATGATTCAGGCCTGCTCAAAATGGGACATGGTGCGCCGGGAAAGCGCAAAAGCGATAGCAGGTACATCGTCATCCGTTTCGCTGACGGCCTTGATTGCTTCGGCGATGCGGGCCAGATCGTCAACCGTGATGCCGCCCGGTTTGCGGCTACTTTCGGCTGCATCGTTCAAAATGCGGTCATATTCTTCACAATCGCAGCGGGTGCAGTAGTCGTTGGCAATGCAGGCGTAACGTGCGCCCGCAGCGTCAAGAATGCGGGTTTCCTTGAGTTTCATGTAAATACCTCCAAAGTGATGTGCATTTGCTCGTCCCGGTAGGGATTCGAGTTTTTAGATTTGCCGATCTGGGTATATAGATACCGGGGCCGGTGACGTGTTGCCTTTGCGGGCTGGGGCGGGGCTGCTTTACGGGGCAACCC